>Ga0210025_1002989_pt1 | contig 15748 bp, 9 predicted proteins | sample CryGeyme20150102_FD_183989 | JGI IMG/M metagenome (GOLD analysis project Ga0210025, IMG submission 183989) | Groundwater microbial communities from Crystal Geyser aquifers in Utah, USA - Crystal Geyser metaG 2015-0102 (SPAdes) (version 2) | ecosystem: Environmental > Aquatic > Deep subsurface >...
CATTTACATATTAGCGTTGGAGATAGCTAGCCTCCTGGCTACTACTACTAGTAGTACCACAGTACTACTAGCTAGTAGACTACCGGACTAGTCTACTTGTAGTAGAGAGTTTACTACCCATACGTAAAAAAAAGAACAATGATACTAATGACGAGGTGCGCTCTACCAATGCCGACACGCCAGTCGACATTGACTTTTCTTCCAGTTGTATTTTGCTACCTGGTCCATTTTTTAACTAAAAAATGATGCAACTATCATCCATCGTCATCATCAACGGACTCCTCGTTCTTTTTTTGGAAAGCAAGCAATTTTTGAGACTGCGCAGCCGTTTAGGACAAGAAGAAGAAGAATCATCAGCCTTTTGTCAGACACTAGCCTACTGTATTATCGTACTGGTACAACAAAAAGAAACAACATACATTACCCACGCTACTAATAACAGAACCAGTAGCTACGAGTACTACTGCTAGAGCTACTATTGCTGTTACTAGTAGAGTAGTATACTACCAGAAGCTAGTGTGTGACAAGTCTTTCCTGTGAAATTCAAAAATTGGTTGTTTTATTATTGAGCTTCCAACGCCCGCAAAGTAGTGTCACAAGAAAAAAAGAATAGAACCAACTGCACCATCGCATCACAATAATTCATCCTCTTGTTTTCCTCGACTATAACTCATCAATCTCAATCAATCAACGATTATTGGTACCATCAACACCTATTAACTCTATATAAAAAAGTATATATACCATGGTTGGAGAAGCAACCAACAACAATAACTCGACTAGTCCTTCGTCTCATTTGGAGACCATTGATTACAAACCGGCTGATAAGCCAACTATGCAATCGGATGCTGATTACGAAGAAAAAAAGACGGCGGATGGGAACAACCATCATCATCATGATGATGATGACATTGACGATGATGACGACGATGATGCCAAGTTTGATTTGTATTCCGAAGAAGCCGAATGGGACGAAGGTGGAAAGTCGCACTGTGGGTATGCCGAGGCCGTTCATAATGCGCTCATGTCGGTCGGCGAAACGGTTCACGGTGTTGTGGGAGAGCCCGATCCACGCATTGAAAAGGAACTCAAGGCTGTGGGCAACTGGTTCCAAGAAGCCAGTTACGCGGCACGTGATTTGTTCGGTAAGAACGGTCATGGCAAGAATGATGATGATGACGACGACGACGGAGAAGGACGAAGAGGAGGAAACGGCGGCGACAATGGAATGAGCGAAGATGCCATGAATGCCGTCAAGACGTTGCTTGGTGGAAGTGGAAGCAAGGACGAAGAATATAAACGAAAGGAAAATGGTGATTATCAGGCTCCTGCACCCAATACCACTACTACCACCACTACACCATCATCATCTTTGGTAGAACCAACCACAAATCCTTCTTCTTCAAGGCCATAGGTCAATAGAACCAGGAACATCGTAAAATCTACTGTCAACGTCTCTTGTTCCGCGATGGTTTTTTACAGAATCCGCCAATACAGGCAACGTGAAAGCATCACCACCAACAACAAGAAAACTACACTACTCGTGTCATTGGATGATACTAAAAAAGAAACGTTCGTAAAATAAACATAGCCAGTCACGTACTGTATAGTCTTTTTTTACCGTAGTTTGCAAACTATGTTGCTTTTTACTCTAGTACCTATCCTCTGGGTATAGAGTTTTCCAGCAAAGGGCCAAGGTCTACCTACCGACTTTTACTCATGCTAGACTACAAAAGTACCGGAAATAATCGGAGTAATGAAACCACAAGTGTGGACTCCTTGCCCAGGACTCGTAGTTTTGCAAGCGACTTGACGATGACAGTAGCGGAAGTAGTTCTAGTATGAGACGAGGGGGACACTTTCACAAGGCATTGTGAGCATTGGGTATGAATTGTGGCATGGAGGTATTCCAGCAAAAAGCGCTGTTTGTTTGTTCTCGTGCAAAGCAATACACACGCGCCCAACATTGTCCATATTGTATCTTTTGCTGAAGAAAAAACAGTGGTATTTTATTTGATGTGGAACGGAGTTTTGCAAAAACGAAAAAATAGGAGTACCGACATAGGCGCGTTCTTGTAAAACTACTACCAGTAGTATTCCCTCTAGTAGTAGTACTCGAGCATAGGAGTAGGACAACATAGATATGGCTTTATACTTCTACAAAAAGATAAAGACGGAAAGGTCCATCGTTGGTGTTTGCTTTTTTTGTGGTTCTGAAAGTTTATCAATACAATAAATTCATCTAGACGATGAATAATACTTGTTGCAGGAAAGAAAAAATAAAACAAACTTTTGTTTTGCTTTTTACGCAACTTCGGCCTTGGTGATGGTGACTTCGGGAGCACTGTGATAGTCGTGATCAGCGAGTGGTTCCTTGCTGTTAGCGGCTGCTGCTGCGCTGTGACGGTGTCTCAGGTAGTATGTGTAAGACAGAGCAAAGAAGGCAAACAGGAGCCCACCTAATACTACCACAGCAATGAGGGATTCCACAATTCTCCAATTCCTTGGATGTTTACCGTAAAAGTGTTCCTTGTGAGACTTGGCCAACGTTTTGCAAATGGGCAAACCGTCGTCTTCTTCTCCATTGAGACTCTTTCCATTGCTGCAGTGTGTACTATCGGCATACAATGATTGACAGACATCATCTTCTCCGTTGCCGTAGGGGTCGCAATCCAAACACATGGTCTCGATGCCAGTGAAGGTTCCCGATGAAAATCCTAAATCCACGTCTTGAGAACTCGATTTGACGGTGCACTCATCGTCGTAGTAAAAACCAATGGTAATGTCACCATCGCCTGTGCACTGGGGACCGGCATAAATAATATTGCCACTCTCATCTTGAAAGGCTTCTTGACACTCCAGGTATTGGGTTTCGTCTGCCTGACCATCTCCATCGGCATCTCCATCGGCATTGTCAAAATTCATGTTCTTGCAAGTATCACGACAAACATTGCAGTTCACATTCATGTAGTTAGCTTCCTCTTCTCCTTCTGCTTCTTGTTCTTCTTCCAATTGGCGTCCTCTGCGGTTGTAGCATAAGGCATTGCAGCTCTGGCACATGGATTGAGCGTAGGCCAAGGTAGTGTCGAGATAGGTTCCTAGATCTGTGACATATTCCTTGCTGGTGTCACACTTACCACACTGTCCTGCTTCTGTACTGCCATTTTCTTCGCAGAGGTAAACCGAAGCAAACTGGACACCCTGTGAATAGAACCGTCCATTGTAAAAGTACGAATTGCCTTCATTTTCATCATCGTCGTCATTGGGAACCTTGACTCGAACGCATTTTCCAAATTGCATTTGATATCCGCTCAGTGATTCCATGTATTGGTATCCATTCTCTTCCAAGGCACGAAGGGTCGACGACGAAGGACGAGCAGCATTGGTGGAAGAAGCAGAGGCGGTGATTAGCAATAGTGCCGTCACGGATACAGCAGCAAGAGATGGTGATGATATCATTCTTTTATTTTTCGATTTAGACCACTGGTGCTAGCTAGTAGTGGTAGTAGCAGGAGTGGAGGTGCTTGAGGGTTTTGTGCAGCGTTTGGTGGAAGAAATTGATTGTGGTTGGAGTTGGGCTTGCTACTGTGGTGGTCAGTGATATTACTATTAACCCACTCTATTACTACTTAATTGATGTGCGTGTTAAGTTTTTGATTTGTGAGTTAGAGAGCGTTCCAACTGCTCCGCTTAATTGAGGTGCGCCCAGCGCGGTCGTCCCATCCGTTCAACCCTATGCAGCGCAAGGCGGGCACCAGATTGTTTTACTGTTTGTGATAAGGTGCAAGTTACTCGAGTTATTCTTGGAGAATGTGCTCATTGCTCATCAGTTCTCAGTTCTCGGTAACTAGTCTACTCGAGTAGTAATTAAGTGTAGCAGAGGAGGTGTCTCTTCTACTAGTGGTAGTAGCCGACGCTGCAAGTTGCCAGTGTTTTTTGTTGCCATCTTATCTGGTGCTTTGATTCTAGCTGACTGTTTCTTCGAGCATTATGTGATGGTGCCAGTGTGAACTAGGTCTTTCTCTCTAGCCCGGGGTTTGGCTCCTAGCCAACGTCCAACGTGTCGTAGCGGAGAGTGATTTTGTTGCTAATTGCACTATCAATGCGTGTTTCGGCCTCAGCACAACAGGTGCTGCGGCTCAGGTCTTTGAAGTGAGTCAGTAAACTAGAGGCAGTTTACACCCCAAGGTGGCGCTGAAAATACAGCGGCGTCAAGCTCCAAATGGCGCTACGAAGACGGCTTGAGCGGAGGAAAGTGCCAAAGTTTAGTAGCTGTTTTGCTAGGCGATGTTGGTTAGCTGTATTTGCTGTACGTTTTCAACGGGTTTAGCCGCTGGGTTGACCGACAGATATCTGTGAGGCTCTCTGACGCTTCGAACAAATTTCAGAGCGCCCAACTACGTTTTGATGGCTAGCTGAAGCAGGATAACAAAGCGCTCGGACTTTTCGATACAGCGATTGCGCAGATGGTTCAGATTTCTTGCGAAACCCGAAAGCACGCGTACGTGGTTGGAGCAGCCTAGCCAAATCAAATGACGCGCTTTTAAAATAATAATAATACAATTTCATGAAGCTAGCGAAAGCCAAAACGTAGTTATTTTTCTGAGCACTTGTCTTTGCAGCCAACGTGTAAGAAAGGCTCATGCAAGAAAACATAATATCATTCTTGAAAACTAGAAACATCTATCGCAGCAATTGCATTTCATTGATTTCTTGCAATCTGCAGCGAGCATGGACAGCTTCTTTTCCGCTGTAATTGGAGCAAATGATGTAGTTCCGGTCGCATCGTCGTCCTTGTGCAACCTACATATCTCATTTGGCACAACTCCTGTGAATTGAGCATTGTAGATCCACAAGCTCTCTGTATTTCCAATTTGAGGAACGAATTGAAATCCACTTTAGATGGTGTTCACCGTGTACACGCTATCTCGAACTTTTGTTTCTTACCTAGTTTTTGACACTTTCCAAGCTCGGTTGGAAGGCTACCAGACATATAGGTATCCTGAATTTGAAAGTCTCGCAGCGATGAAAATTCGCCAATGCGCTCCGATATGGAGCCAACTAAGTCATTGTCGTACTAAATGTTGTGTGGAAACGAGCAAAACTATGGTGAGATATGAAATGATCCACCGAGAGCAATAAATCCCGTATTTGAGATAGGTTTTACCAAATGAAGGACTTCAAGGTTTGTCATGTTCCACCATTCGTCGGGGATTTCAACATCAATATCATTCGAGTTCATCTTCAGTGTTTCTACAATACAAGAATGCGTGTAGACGAGTTAGTATCTGTCGATGTTGATGTCTTTTGCGACAAATCAAAGAGGAAGTTTTGTTGTTATACGTACTCAAATTTGTCAAAGCCCCTAATATCGTTGGTAATTTTGATGGTGTATTCTCTTGACCAAATTGATTTCCAATGCGGTTCTCTTGTAATTCAAGCAGCTCTAATTTGGTCAGTTGGCCAATGGTATCAGGAATTGGTCCTTCAAAATCACACGAACCCAGGCAAAGCCGCTCCAAACGGCTCAATGAACCTATCTCTGGCGGTATCGTCCCCTTCAAACGGTTTCTCTCCAGGTCCAGCTCAATCAAATTTCTATTTCGTGTCAAAAAAATTGGAAAGTCCCCCTGCAATTGGTTTCCCCCAAGTCGAAGGATACCTGCAAGCAAGCCAAAAGCAAGAGTGTAAGCCAAGGCAAGTATACATACAACTATCATTCAAAGAATATAGAATACATACGAAGGCTGGGAATTGCCGAAGTGTCCCGAATGGGACCCGTAAAGTTATTGTCACGAAGATCTAACACCTTCAAGTTTGTCAGCTTAGCCAAGGAACCTGGTAGCTCTCCGGTCAGAAGATTTCCAGCGAGTGTAATGTTCTCGATCTTCCCCATACCACCAATTGCATCGGGTAGTTTTCCCCCGAGGTTGTTGTGAGATACATCCAGCGTTACTAGATTCGTCCATCCCATGGGCTGCCAGAAAGTGGATGGTATCATTTCTCCCAATTCGTTGTAGGACAGATCCAAATGATTCAATTCTAAAAGGGCCCAAAGCTCGCGAGGGATCTCCCCAAACAATTGATTCCGACTGAGCATGAGAGCACTGACACGTAGATTATGATGACAATGCACGCCAAACCATTCGCAGATGTGAGTCAGACTCAGCCAACCTGTGCGATGGCACCATTCGCCCTTGGTAGACAACTCTTTGAAGTTGTAATCGGGACTATTACTTGAGCGGCGCAAATAGTTGGCAAGGTTATACTGAAAAGCAGCCTTGAGACTTTCATCATTCTCAATATCAAAATCTTCTCCTCCTTCACTGTTATCAGTGCGGTGTTTCCCTTCCAACTCAAATTCTGGCTGCTGATGTGTCGAGAAAAAGAATACGGCCAAAGCATATCGTTCCAAAATGCCCTTATTCCATTCGTCTACTGCACCTTCGTTTCCTTGCAAACTCGTCGTATCTATGTCGCTGAGCCACGCGAGTGCCTTGTATTGTGCGGTATCCGGATTGACCAGATCTTCCGCTCGACTCAAGTGAGCTCCAACCACCATGGCCAAGATTTCGTCCCATCGATCTTGGTTCTGCGGTTGGACTGGCGTGGGAGGTGCTGATATCAACGGTACCAACTCCTGCAAATTCATATTCTCTCCGCCCTTTTCAGCTGTTACACCTGGAATGGTCGGCCATTCGAACTTGATCGTATCCTGCTTCCACTGTTCGGGCAAGGGAATTACACCCACCAAGAACAACACGACAGTAACCAAGACAGCCATAAAGGAGAGACAGCCACAGCAGGCCATGAAACTGATCTGCACTTCGCGTTCACTGTCATCGCTGTAGTCACTATCATCGTCGTTTTTGTTGTTGTTGATATTTTTGCTGCTAAATCTTCTACCCAATGCAATATCTGTCATTTCGTCACTAATAGTTCGGAATATGCTACGTCGGCGCGAATGTGCTGTACCCGTTCCGAAACGTCTAGTCCGGGTACGTCTCTCAGGGTTGCTTTGTGTTGTGTTGTGTGCTATTCCTCCTCCTGGTTTACCAGCCAAAGAAGAACCTCCTCGCTCGCTGTCATTTTTCATGCTCATGAGGTTGACACTCTGATCTACGTGTTCGAACCGTTCCTTTTGTCCAAAAACTCCACCTTTGGGATGTTTGTTGGTGGAACTGCGAAACGTACCGGTACGACCATAACTGTCTTCAACGTCGAGATCAAATTGTTCTGAAGCGGTGGACACCGTGGACATGCGTGACTCTTGTAGAGATGATGATCTCCTGATGGCATCGTTTCCAGCATTGCTACTACCCGCCGAACTATCGAGGTTTACGCCGCTTGCTCCTCCTATCTCCCAAAACATGCTGGCTTGATCGCTTAACGTGGTCATTTTAGGAATCTCTTCAGTCCGTTTCTTGTTACGAAGAGAGTGATCAATTTCTGCCGAATATCGATTGGAAAGAGTATTGGGAGAGAATCCACTGCTGTGCTCGGTATTGTTGCTGCTGTTATTGTTGTTGTTGTTGTTGTCGTCGTCGTCGTCGTCGTCCAAGGAGTCGAATCTTGCGTGAGCTGCATCTTTTCTTTTATTGGTGGGATCGGCAAGATTTCGTCCCACGTCCGCCTGGCGACGTTGACTCCTACCTTTTGTGTCCACTACGGGGACACTCGAAGTGTGCTTGGGTACTGTCTTGGATAGAGTCTTGGAAGGAATCTCCGATGTCGAAGTGGAGGAAGCAGCTCTGCTGGAATCACCCGCTCTGGCAATGGCATGGGGAGGAGGAGGACTGCGTTTCGGCACCGGGCTCTTGGAGCGACCGGTGGTACGAGTCGGTGTAGGAGGAGCCATTCTAGTCTTTGATTGTGTGATGGAAGAGTTGAAATAGCGACTAAATAAGTGGATGAAAAATGAGTGGGCTTGTTGGTTTGTTCGTTGGTTCCACTCACTGGCTGGAAGAAGACGGACGACAACGCCAGAAATACAATGAAAGATTGTTGACCCAGGCCTGGCGCGAAGGCGACAATGCTTGCTTCTTAGTTTGCCCTAGCCAGAGTTGTAGGCTCACTCTGCAGTTGCCAACTTGAATAATGCATTTGGTTCTGTCTCTACTTCTTAATCTTGCCAGGTGAGAGAGAATGAAAATAAATAAATAAATGAGAAAGATCTCTCGAGCATCTGGCAAGAAAAATGAGAATGGTGTTCTGCAAATTTACTGTACTGTAGTAGGTTGCGTACAGCACCTCCATTTTACCAGTAAAACCCAGTGAAGAATGATTGTTCATCGCCTACTAGCTACTACGTACTAGCTAGCTACTAACTACTAGTAGGGGGATCTTTACGGATCTTTTCTGGATATAATGTGCGATCAGAAGCAATTCTGAAACATGATGCAATAGTACCTTGTGACTAATACGACCTGGTACTGTAGTACTACTAGAGCTCTAGTAGTAGTAGACTAGTAATAATAACCATGATTACGAGTACCTAGCTACTAATCTACTAGACCCTAGTAGTAAGAAATATTAAATAATACTCTAGTAGTAGACCTAGCTAAGAGTACCAGTTCCGGGGCTTCTTGCAAAGTTGCAGCTGCGCCGGCGCCCATCTTGTTGTTGGTGCTTTGACGCAAATTCAATGACGGCGACTGCACTTCTACCAGTAGCTTGAAAGGCAGCAAGGACGGTACAATTACCGGCTAGCACCGGCGGTATTCCAACGTAAGCTTATAATCTACAAAATAGTCACCAGAAGGAAGAGAATGCCGAAGTTGAAACAAAACTCTATTTAGAGAGGCAACACAAGGAATCCAACATGAATGTAAATTGTAAATGTACCAGTGATGCAAATACAGTGCGACGATCACAGCGTTCACAATTGGCTGATGTGGCTAGGCCGACGTAAATATCACACTGGCGAGACTTAACAACTACCGTACTCTACTCAGTATGAAAATGATACATAGTTCGTTGAAAAAAGCGGTTGTGGGTACTGTATCCTTTAGGAGCAGTTTCCTAAGAGATCTTGGAGGGAGTGCATGATGGCGTGCCGCTCTCAGCAGCACGTACGAGTGTTAAACGTCATAATATCAAGAATCTACACTTCTTCAAACCTTCCACTAGTTGGAGCATCTCCTCCTTCGGTCGGACAACTGCATCCACAGTCACAAGCTACTTTGGTACAATCAATAGCCAACGTTTTCAGCGTCCCGTTCAGCAATCGGTCGCATAGCTCACTGGGCACGGTGCCAGTCAGACCCAGAATGTGAAGCCACATGCTCGTCAGTCTCGTAAGCAGACCCAATTCACTAGGAATGGTTCCGTCCAGAAAATTCTCATGAAGGAAAATACCTTCCGCCTGGGTCAATAATCCTAGTTCTGTTGGAATAGTTCCCGACAGACGCTGACCATAGATGGAAAGTTCACGGAGCTGGGGCACGCTGCCCAGTTCAGTTGGGACCGTTCCGTCCATATTCTGATGAAGCCATGAAGCAATGTTGGAATCAATGTGAAATAATAGTGTGAGAGAGATTCAACAACAAAAATCAACAGCAAACAGAAAAAGTAACCAATCAAAACGTACGTTTCGTTCTAGATAAAGCCATTCTAGTTTCTTCAGAAAGGCTAGGTCGGTAGGAATAGTGCCAGTCAGAGCGTTCCACGAACAATCCAACCAGGTAAGAGAATTGGAGAGGAAACCCAATGCAACAGGTAGCTGGCCTCGAAAGTCATTATGATCAAGGTTGAGTCTCGTAAGACGTGGCATGAAACCGATTTCTGGAGGAATGGTGTCCGTAAGGCGGTTGGTAGAAAGGGACAACGACCGCAGCTGTCGGGCCAAAGCAATATCCGGCGGAAGACTACCGCGCAGTTGAGCAAAGTCTGCTCGGAACTCTATCAGTTCTGTCAGGAGTCCCATATCTGAGGGAATTTCTCCCGTGAAGAGATTTCCGGAAAGACGAAGTATCTGAAGAGTATTTGAAAGTTTAGCAATCTCGCTTGGAATGGTCCCTTCAATCTGATTTTTCTCGAGAGCCAGAACTGAGAGGCCAGGTATTTCACCAATAATGGTGGAAAGAGTACCGACAAACAAGTTGTCGGACAAGACCAAATGACTTAAATTGCGGATTTCCTGATAAGGAAAGTCATTCAAATTTCCAATAAGCTCGTTGCTGTCCAAATACAGCTCTTCCAAGTTAGTCAGCTGCCGAAAAGTCTCGACCGGAAAAGCACCGGCGAGTCCATTACCGGTTAGATAAAGACGATCGAGACTGTTACTGAGCAGCCCCAATTCAGTTATCAGTGTGCCCGTAAACTCATTCAAACTCAGTTGCAGCGTTTCCAGTGTCGTCATTAACGCAATCTCTGTTGGTAATGTGCCATTCAGCGCGTTTTGTGCCAAATACAACTGCCTTAACAGCGGCAATTGGGCAAGTTCTGTAGGAAACGTGCCTGTCATTCCTGTGTTTTCCAAATCTAATATCTCCAGAGCTGTCATGCGATTGATGTAAACAGGAATTGAGCCTTGTAAATTGTTGTCGTGTAGTTCCAGTACACGTAAGTGGATCAACTCTGCAATCTCGGGAGGTATGGTCCCATTCAACGAATTGCTGGGTAATCTAAGCGATTGAAAGGCATCAAAGATAGACACAGCTCCAGCCAAGGTTGGAGTCGTGGTTTCAAAACAAGGCGCCAAATTATCCGTTGCACTGTCGTTCTTTCGCGCCAGAGTACCAGCCGTCTGCTGCCAATCACATTCATTTCCCTCGTCGTAAGTGATCCACTTATCAAACGTGTCCCAACCCGTAAAATTAGGTGGCTGAGTAGTCTCAAAGTAAAGCGTTGCGAGAGCAAAGCGTTGCTGCTGCTTCTCAATCGAGTAAGTATTCACTGCAGGATCCGCTTGAAGCCATGAATAGGCTTGCGCTTGCGCTGTTCGATTTCTTGAGCCTTCCGGTGGGCTGTTGACAATTGCTTCGACAGTATAGTTCGGGAGAATTGTGATGAGATTGTCGATGCGTGGGGTACCTCCTGTTGGACATTCGCACTGCGGGCATGGGCAGATAATATTAAGACAATCAACACTGAGTACTCTCAACTTTTTATTCGTCATCAAATCGCACAATTCAGTTGGAACGACCGATTGCGCCTGTAAATTGGGATTGTCATGCAATCGTAGGACTTCCAGGTTGGTCAGTCCGCCTAGTTCAGAAGGGATTGTGCCCGTAAAAGAGTTGGTGTTAAGAATAATTTCCCTAACTTGAGAAGCAAGAGAACGTGGATGAAAGAATGTAGGAAGCGGTCCTGTGATTCTGTTGTTTGCCATGTTTGCTATATGAACATACGGATATGACGCCACTTCGGGTGGCAAAGTCCCCGATAACAAGTTGTTTTGAAGCTGAAGTGATGTCAATTGCGATAAAAGCGACAATGACGATGGTATTCTTCCTGTCAATTTATTGTCATTGAGGTGCAGTGTACGAACATGTCTCAGCTGACCGATCCCTGTAGGCATACTTCCTGTCAAAGCATTTTCTGGCAGCTCTAGAGAAAACAAAAAATCCTCCCAGTTTCGAATGGATTTAGGAATAGAACCAATCAGGCCGGGATTTTTCGCGGCATGTACATGTTGTAGTCCTGTCAGGAGTCCAATTTCAGGAGGCAATGTTCCCTGCAGCAATCCTTGATTGGTCAGATTGAGAGTCGCCCCATTCCCAAAAGCACCGGTGAAAAGTAGCCGCTGAGTTTGATTGCTTTCAACATTGTTGTTGTTATTGGTAGTGTCTGTGTCAGAAGCATCGGGCAATGACGGGAAAGTCACTGGCGTTGCGTTGGTTTCTGTTGGTGGGTCTGTAGAATTCGTTACTATCCTGGTTGGTGAGCTTGTTGGTGTCGTGTCTATGTCTAATTCGACTGGAGGTCTCGTACTAGTTGGCGGTCTGGTGATATTGTCGGGTGCAACCGTTCCATAGATACCATTATTTACATCAGGCCCGGGGCAAATATAATACGGAAATTCACACTCGCTCGACATTTCGTACGCCGAATTTGGCAATACGAATCCATCTGTGCGTCCCCAGGCCGATCCACCCGTGCTAGCATAGATGGTCTGGAGAGCAAATCTCTTTAATTTTTCATCCACGGAATAGTTCTCAAAATTTGGGTCATCCAATAACCAATTCAGTGCTGTGGCTTGATCACTAATAGGATTCGACAACGCTTCTTGTGTATAATCAGGCAAATCATCGACGGTAAAGGGCTCGACAGTAGGAGCAGCCGTCGAACTGCCACCACTTCCGGGGACCCACTCTGTTGGTTCCTCTTCCAAGGACTTGACCAAAAAATACCCCCCGACTCCCAATCCCGTGGCAATGACAATGCATAGAAAACAACATGCCAGTAGGCCCATGGGTTTGTACTCATATTTTTGATAGTCGTCTTGAAACAATTCCAAGTAATCATGACGACGTTTTTCCACCAAGGCTTTAGTTTCTGACAACTTTGGAAGACAAGCTAACTTCTTCTCTCGTTCGCGCAATCGCTCTTCTTCCGTCTTGTCCCGGGGCATGCGAAGTGGTTTTCTATCAGTACCTCCTCGAGTCGTTCTTGGATAGCGATCATCATCATCATCGTGTTCATCTTCAAATTCCTCTTGGCGCTGCTGTTGTTGTTGTGAATAAAAGTATTGAGAGTTTAAATTCATTGGAATTGATTTCTGAAAATCTCTCTTTTGTTTGTTATCGTCCTCATCATCGTGAAAACTTTCATCTTCACGAATGGTTTGACTGGCATCCAATCGCACGTTACTTTTCGAGCCGCCCGCCATTAAGGCTGCCAATGTCAAACTAGTGCCCGATCCACCCAGTGCAAAGGATGCACCACCATTTGCTTCGTTCCCCGCAACAGCACCTTGCTGCAATAATCCACTCTGATGGAGACTGGTATTGAATTGTGTCCCCGCCAATGGGTTTTCCCAGGTTGTTGCGACACCCGCATTATCATCAATCCCGTAATAGTAGTAAGCACTGCGGTCAGCATCAAACGCTTTGGCCCATCCGGCATCGTACAAATCATCATCAGAGGGAATAGCATTCGCACTAGTGGCGGCAAAAGACCGATTGTTACGAAAACTAATATTGGTAGCAGTAGTTGTTTCAGCATCGTGTTCCACAGTTTTTGTCCCTTTGGACTGTGAACTGCTGTCATTCATCGTCATTTGGTCGGTCGTGTGTTTCGAACCACCCACCAGAGCTGCCAACGTTAAACTGGTTGTAGATCCTCCCATTTTCCCCAAGGATTGTTCGCCCTGCAAGTTACTTGCAGAATTGTTACTATTGCTGTTGCTTAACCCACTCGTGGTTAATCGGGAATCTCCAATTGGATGCTGATGGGAGGAAGGAGGAGTGGAATCATTCTCCCCCTCATCATCATCAGACGACAAAGGCTCTCCTCGCGCTTGCAGCATTATCTTATCATTCATTGACATTTGATTTTCCTTGAACATCTGACTGAGCGTTAAAGACTGCATTCCACTTCCCTGCATCACATTCGTCAGAGGATTTTCCCAGGTTGTTTCCGCCGTATTTTCATCTATTGGATAATAGTAGTACGCCTTGCGCTCAGCGTCATAATGTTTAGCCCAACCCGCGTCGTACAAATCATCATCACAGGGTATGACATCATTGGTATTCAAACTACTAGCGATGCTCGCATTGTTGTTGACGTTGTTATTATTATCGTTCTTGGTGGTATTACTGGTACCTTGGGCACGACTGCTCGGCTTGGGACGAATGGTTTTGGGAGAATTCTTTTGTTGGCTGGTCTTCTTCATGATCGCTCTTATTGATGTGTGATGTGCTTGACGAGTAGTGGGCTGGTGTTATTGGATCTTGAACATAGTCAATGGCTTGCTTGATGAGTCGAAAGAATACAAAATAGTGCTTGACCCCGATAGGTGTTGGTCTTGTGTCTTGTGCAAAAAGGCTTAAATAATAATAAACATAATATTTTATGTGTTATTCGGTTCGCGGCACGCTGTTGGTGCTCTATTTCTGCTGGTTAATAATTACTGTACTTTGACACAATTAGATAGAGCAGAGGTGCGTCTTCAAAATCGGTATTTTTGTCTTGCAAAAAAACAACGCGTAAATTACATTCATATTATTAGAGCTACCTGGTAAAGAGACGACTTGCTGGAGCCGCAATACTAACTAGTAGTACCAGGTAGTAGACCTACTACTAGCTGCGTAGCAGGTAATCCTCTACTACAGTACCTAATAGCTAGCTAGAAGAGCTTGAACTATCACGAGTAGAGAGTTCAAGACAGACGACTGTCCTTTATGACATGCATTTGATTCTTCGTGACTACTACGGTGCATCATCATTTCCTGAAGCTACAAGCTGCACCATCTTGCTGCACCATGGTTTTTAAGCTATGCCGATCACAGACGAAGGCGACACATTTGTTTCTCTCTCTGCGATCATGACGACAAGGAAAATGATGGGAAACCGAAAATTAAAAAAACACGAGGAAGAGGTATCTTACCTTTATCAACATGAAAAACCCAAAAGACGAAGGGGATGACACTTTTTCCGTCCCTGCTGCAGTTCTGCGCCTGCTTAAATACTAGAGTAGTAGTAATTCAAAGTTGACGTGGATGGTAGCACATTTAATCCATAGAGTGATATCGACGTCCACGAAGGACGTTTGTTAAACTCTTTTTATTTCGAATCTATTCTGTCCTCTCGTGTGAATTCCCTTTTGTTAATTTATGAAACCTTCGCTCTGCCTTGATTACGGATTCGTATTCGTATTCCGAGTAGACTACTACTACTAGTCTACCGTAGACGAGCTGCTACCAGTAGCTACGAGTAATAGACACTACTCTTCGTCCATAAAATTAAATGTTGTTATTTTAAACTTGGTAAAAGATCCAGTAGAGAGAACAGGCGTGCTTCAATCCTGAACAATAAAACAGTAAATTGCCATCATAGTAGTCTAGTATTAACTGCCATCTCATTCCATTATTTCCTCTGTGATCTAGAGACCTACTTTACTTCACAGAGCTCTGAACGATACCAGGTACGGAACCGGAAAAAATCATCATCATGACGGCCCAGTTTCCCCAAAACACGAGCCGGCGATCGTCCCACCAACACAACAACAACAACAACAACAACAACAACAACAACAACAACAACAACAACAACAACAACAACAACAACCATTCACAACACTCACTCGATGACGATGAAACCGTAACTGCCTTGCTGGCCGTGCATTCCTACCATTTGCCCCACAACAATTGGTTCCAAGATTTATGGCAGTACCTGACGAACAATCATCCCTTGGTGGGCATATGCTGCCACCATCCATTGCATCCCGTGCAGACCCAAATTCGTATCATGGCCCTGGTAGGAAGTCTCTTTTTTGGACTGGCCGTAACGTGCATCGTGTACATTGCCTTTGTGTACAGTCGTGCCAATTACGATAAGCAGTACTTTGTTTTTACTACCAACGCCACCGTAACGGGTGTGGACGATATTGACAGCAATTTTTCGACGCTGTCCGTAGACAATGGGAACATTGCACTCTGGACGGTCGGTGCCTTTGTACACGGACTGTACGATACGGTCATGTGGAGTTTGGCTGCGGGAACCTACATTTGTGGTCATCGACGTGGTACGGGCACATCATCGTCGTCTTCTTTTTCGTCATCGCGTTGCCAACGCCTATGTTGTC
>Ga0210025_1002992_pt1 | contig 15743 bp, 11 predicted proteins | sample CryGeyme20150102_FD_183989 | JGI IMG/M metagenome (GOLD analysis project Ga0210025, IMG submission 183989) | Groundwater microbial communities from Crystal Geyser aquifers in Utah, USA - Crystal Geyser metaG 2015-0102 (SPAdes) (version 2) | ecosystem: Environmental > Aquatic > Deep subsurface >...
CGTATGGCCGTACTCTTGTTGTTTCAGTACAAAGTGTGCCATTCAAAGTAAGTGTTTCTATTGCATGCATCCACGCCATCCGCCCCCTGCTTTTCGGATTTGATTTTGTATTTGTCGAATGCATCTGCTCCCTTTTGCACTTGTCGAATGCATTTATTTAACACCGGCACATTGGACGATTTGCTCATGACTTGAAAGGATTCGGCGTCTATGCCAGCAAACAGTAGAGTGAAGTGTACCATTTCTTGGAGGACACTATCTTCTTCGTCGTCCTTTTTGTCGCAATTCTCCTGACTCCCGACTTTCATTTTCGACGGTGCAAAAACTTTGCCAACCTACTTTTGGTTTGCGGACATCGTATAAAGGGCTATTTCAAACGCGTTGAAGGGAGCTTTTTAATACTTCCCAAAAGACTCAAGTTAAGATCATAATTGCAGCCTCAAGTTTGATCACTAGTAGTTTGTTCTTCCATTTGAGTTTCAGACGAGAATAATTTAAACTTTTCCGACTCCCACGTAGTCTACCATAATCCAAAGGCAAATGTGCGCGTTTTATAATATCCCTAACCTGATATTACAATTAGCAAACCAAGACGAGGGTACTCTACTACAGTACTAGAGCTACTCTAGCTAGCTAGTAGTAGCAGGGGAGCTACTCTAGCTAGCTACAGTACCTGGTAGTATCCTATCCATCCAACCAAACTACAGATACAGTACCACAGCCAGTTACGAAGAACTACTGCTACTAGTAGTACCTACTAGCTAGCAAGTAGTAGTAGTAGAAACTAGATCTACTAAAATACTCCATACAGCAATAATAGAATAACAGCAGGTTCATGAGTGCAGAGCAACAAGGAGTTTCTGAGTATCATTATGGCAATTTCTCGACACTTCTCAGTTACCAGTGACACTGTTCTCGTAACAACAACTCTCCTGCTATCATTATTATTATTCTCCCCAAATCATCATTTTTATTGCATCCAACAAGTTCAAGCTCTATCCATAATGATGGCTGCTTCCTCCTCCGCAAAAAAAGTTGTTGTGGTCGGCGGTGGTATTCAAGGCACGTCGGTTGCCTATCACTTGGCCCAGCGTGGTGCTCAAGTTACACTACTGGAAGCCAAAGCTCCCGCATCGGCCGCATCGGTCAAGGGTGGTGGTTTTATGGCTCGTTCCTGGGGCGACGGTGGTCCTACGCAACAGCTGCACGAACTGGCTTTTGATTTGTACGAAGAATACGCACCCGCTCTAGGCTGTACAACGTACCGCAAACTGCCCGTCTTGTCGGTTAGTGCAGGGTACCAAAAGGGCATTCGACAGGCTCAAAAACAGTACGGAGATATCATGCCAAGTTGGCTGGACGGAGAAGAATACGGACGTATTTCACCCATGGGATACGGAGACGATACAGCACAAATCACACCGGACGAATTCGTTACCAAAATGTTAGAAGCCCAGAAGCAGAACATTGATATTGTTTTGGGATCTTGCACTGGAATGGAAACCGACCACCAGGGATCTGAACGAGGAACGCGCAAAATTGTAGGAGTAAAATACCAGCCACGCGGAGACGATACCACCAACGAACAAGTACTGGCTGCGGATGCAGTCGTGATATCGGCGGGTCCATGGTCGTGTGCTGCCGAGGATTGGTTCCAAGGGGCCGTGCAGCTTCCCATGGAAGGTGTCAAATCTACCAGCATTGTTTGGAAAAAGCCAGAAGGAAAAGATATTGATGCTACAGCTCTCTTTTGTGGAGAAGACGATCGATTTGGAACGCATTGTGAGTTGTCGACGTTGTTTCTGTATTGATACTGTGCTGTTGCTGTTGTGTCTTTTTCACTGAACGTACCTATCATTATCGCATACGTGTAGTGGAAGTATATCCTCGACCGGATGGAACAATCTACATTTGTGGTATTGGTGGTAGCGATTATATATCTACACAAGAACTGAAAAATGGAGCCTTTTTGGAGGATTGTCAGGCCAAACCACAGCGAGCAGAAGCAGCCAAATCCTCCTTTGAGCAAATGTCGTCCTTGCATCGCACAGAAGGAGAGCTAGATCGGACGCAGGCGTGCATGCGGCCGTGTCCTCCTGATGCCAAGCCCTACATGGGATCCATTCCTGGATACGAAGGTGCATTTATCAATGCAGGACATAATTGTTGGGGAATAGCCTGGGCACCAGCCTGTGGCAAAGCCATTGCGGAATTGGTTCTAGACGGAGAATCCAAGTGTGTGAATTTGAGTCCCTTTGATCCAACAAGATTTACGCCGGCAGCACAACGTGGTACTCGAGGACGAAAAAAGAAGGGTCAAAGTGTTGGAGAGCAGTGGTAGTCTTTGCGCTTCTTAGAAATAAACTGTACAGTCTTAGCTATTAGCATTCGTAATTTCCGCAATTTCACTAGTAGACTGGACTACTAGACTACTAGACCACTACAAAAAGGTAAGAATGGGCAATGCTCGTGATAACGACACTTCTTAATCATGCATACTGAAAATAAGTGACTCTAAAATTGATTTAGAGATAGGGCTAATTACCATCTTACGGATTTGTTCCATTGGCTCGCTCACCCTCAGGCAATCGAAAACATGATGTGATATGTGATGGAGACAGGAGCAGGAGATTGCATGTCTCCTGCTATAACAATCACAAAACCTGACAATTTTGTTGTTATTACTCGAGTATTTGCTAGTGGTGTTCTCTTGAGGTACTTCTAGCAACAAATTGACTATGCGAATGGAAGATTAAGATTATTTGCATTTTCCTAAAGGGCTCAAAAAGTGCAAAACAAACAACCTCTTCTCTACTCTTCTTGTTGCAGTAGTGGTACCTTTCGGGTTTCGGCTAGTGAAGTGTCGCACCGTGCTTTATTCTACTCGATTACTCGTCAGTGCAAAAAAAAAGATGTTGAGTATCATGGCAAAACAAAAGAATGCTTCCAGGAAGAATGCAAAGCTTCTGTCCGCCATTCTTCTTTCTTCTCGTGCATGTAGTAGTGTACGGGGTCTCTCACTGTCGACAAGGGGGCTACTGTCACCACAACCACTACCACCAAACCCATCCTTTGTTGTGGCGCAGTACAATGTTCTTGCGGGGACACTTGGATCTAACACACATCCATGGTTCCTGCACGGTTTGACCGACCTGACAGATGAGCGACGAGCGGCTATTACAGAGAAATTCTACAGACGGGATCCTACCACTGGCAAACTCCTCAAGATCGGTTGGCCCGATCATGCCGAGGGTATTTTGTCTGAAGATGAACAAAGAGTCGTCGAGGACGTAGATCGACGGTTTTTTGACTGGAATATACGAAAAGATAGACTATTAAGAACTGTACAAGAGCTAAATGCCGACTTGATATCATTAGTCGAATGTGATCATTACGAGACCTTTTGGGAAACCGAAATGGATCGGTTGGGCTATTCGGGGGTTTACAAGCGTCGGCCGAGGAGTGGGTGCTCGGATGGGTGTGCCATTTTCTTTCGGCGAGATGCATTCGAACTTTTGGATTATTCCGGAGTCGAATTAACGGCCAGAAAATCAGAGGCCATAGATGCTGACAATATTTTGGAAGAAGAAAATGATGGTGAGGCTCCAACCATTAGCCGCATCGGTGAGACAGTAGATCGGGTGGCCCTACTGGCCATGCTCCGTCACATACCAACCAACCGACATTTGATATTTGTATCTACACACTTAGCTCGCAACCCAGAGGATCGTGGCAAGACCAAGGAGAGAGCAAGGCAAATTGCCCAGATTTTGTATCAAGTCACACAATTTGCTGAGGAACACGAACAAAGAGTAGAGGCACCGGTTGTATTGGCAGGTGACCTGAATGACACCACTTTGTGGCACCTAGGTACAATGGCCAGGATCAAATTCGGGGTGGCTGGTATGATTGGTCATCCTTTCATCTTTACGTCCCGGGCGGCTGCATCGCCGACGCCCACCTCGATCACGTCTTGTCGTTCAGTACGAATTGACTACATCCTACTCCAACCCTCTCTCTTGGAAGTTTGCGAATCCGTTTTTGAAATGGGACAAGATGAGAACGGAGAGGGTGAGTGTCGCATCATTCCAGACTTTGTTGATCACATTCCCAACGAGCAACATCCATCGGATCACGTTCCCATTGCCTTCCGTATTTTGTTCAAAGATTACCATAGTGCTGCAGAAGGGTGTGCTGCTTCCTGGGTCGAGGTGGTAGCTTCACCACAGTCTCGCCCTAGCTGGTCTCCAAGCTCTGGGGCCGTGCTCCGGCTAGAGGAGCTAGAGGCAGCCTTCAACTACTTCGATAGGGACAGGGATGGCATTTGCGATCCATTAGAGCTCTCGTTGGGGCTGAAGAAGCTCGCAATTAACGACGCGGAGGCCGTTGAGTCGTTTATAGAGGAAGCCCTAGATATAACGACTCCGTCCCTGACGCTGGATGAATTCCGAGCTCTATATGTGAAGATTTGGTTGCAGCAACAGAGATCTTTCCTTGACAGGGTAAGGTCTGTTCGGAACATGTTTCACTTGAGTGTTGACAGCACGAGTTTCTCTTCTGGAAGTAGTGATTGTCTTTATGCGGAAATGGATGTCGGTGGAAACGGTATAGTCACAATAGAAGACATCATTGATCACCTGGCCAGTGTGGAACGGAGCGAAGATTCGCTTCGGGAGCGGATCGCAGACACCTTTTCTCTGTTTGAATTGGGTTCCGGAAATGATGTTTCTATGCAGGATCTTCACCAATGCTTTGTCGATGCATGCCCTTTTGAAGTTACCACGGATGTACTCCAAGTAGCCTTTCATGATATGGGGAAGGCGCACGATGAACGAGTTCAGCTAGATGACTTCATTGACTGGTTGATCAGAAGATACTTTCGAAAAGACATTGGATGGATTACCCTCGTTGGTCCAGTTCCGAAGTAGCCGAAAGTTATGTCGATTTGCTTTTAGGAGCGAGCAATTGGGCATATCCGTATATTGAAGTGTGATTCCAATGGCAAGAAAAGTTAGGATGCAAGTTTTTGACGGAAAAGTGGCTGGTATCTTCGGACGCACACGGGCTGCAAAGAGTTGCCAGCGGAGGAACAATTATTATTTTAAGACGACCACGCCTTGTTAAAAAGAATTTGCGTTTCCTTGTGATGAATATTAAATCTAGCGCCACAGCTGGGAATATTCTGAACAAGAAAAATAATCTTTCTTGATGAAACAATTAAGCCATTGACCTCCTTTGTCTTCCACCTTAGGGTGCTGCAATGAGCGGCGTCGGGATGAGCATTATCTGCATTCTGCATGGCTGGGCAAATGTCTTTATGGAGCCCTCTAGCGAAATGTTCTCCCAGATGACGAATTACCTGCCTTAAATGCGTCAATTAAACAGGAATATTTGCAGATAGATATCGAAGAAGCGGTTGATTTGATCGTCTTTCACGCCCTCTAATTCGGCGGCTGTAAACGAATTATTAATATCATCAAATAAGCCATTCGACGTTCAGGGGAAAAGAATTAAAATAACGCTTTCTATCCACTCAGCATGGACGAGACGGCAGAGGCAACTGAAACATTTATTTGTCGTTCCTTGGCCGGTATTTTGCCCTTCTTGTCGTTCAAGATGGAAACAACCTCCTTGCCATCCTTCATGACTACTTCCAAAACCTCCGGTGTTCCACCCATAACTCCGCGACTGGCACCGACATCGATTCTCCAAGCTTTGCCATTCAGTGCTACGTTAATTTCTCGTTGGACAGTATGGCCCATGACCATGCGATCTGCTCTCAAATGAAACAGAGTAGCATCGATCATTTGCTGGGCCTTTGGATTTTTTGGTGGTTTGTCATTGGGATCGGAATAATCTCGCATCCATACTGGTGAGTTGCTTCCGGATCCTCCTCCCAACACTTCTGGCATGCTGTTGGCTCCATGCTGGGCTCGCTTGTTAATGTCGGCTACCAGGTCTGCTTTGGAATCGTACTTCGCAAAGTTGTTGTTTTTCATGTATGCTGTGTTAGGTAAGCACGTTTGGTATGATTGCAAATTGGGCGAAAGGGAGGCAGCATGTAGGAAGAAGATCGTTAGAGGACGAAGTTTCTTAACACTTGGAAAAAAGAACAGCAAGCGCGCAAACCCAAATTTCATTTCCAATACGTACTATGCTTCATCCAATTTTGAGCTTGTCCGTTCATGCCTTTTAACCCTCCGTACTGGTCCAAATGTTTGGCGGTCAATCCAGCATGGACACAGACTGTCTTCCCTACCTTGACAGCTACTTTCATATTGGCCAATAGCGGATGCGCTAATACTCCCGATCCAGGTTCGTAGGCTGCCCATCTTGCGGGTTGGTTGCCCGCGTACTGTATCCGCCATGCGGGTGATTTGAGTTGCTCGTCGATCAATTTACCCAAATTGGCTTCGTATTCGTACTCACCTGTGGTATAATGGAACATCCCCCCAGCGTTCAAACTCTCGTGGTTGCCCCAGAGTAAAATCACGCACCCGTCCTGTGCCGCGGCTTGTTGGGATAATTTTGTTAACAAATCGAAACATTGTAATTCTTGTGATCCTCGATCCAAAACATCCCCACACTGGACTACAATTGTATTGCCTCCAATCCATTGATCGCATTCTACGGTGGCATCCTTGTCGTACACGCCCGCAATGGTCAAGAATTCTTCGAGGGCTCGAAAATCTCCGTGCACGTCACCAATGCAGACCAATCGTTGGCCTTCCTGGAGAGGAATTTCGTCCTCTGTGGGAGATACCAACTGAAACGACCGATGTACGTTGCGTTTTGATGGATCACTATTTTCTTTATTACCCGTGTCAGTTTTGTTGTTCTTCCCTGTTGTAGGTGCACACTCTTTGGCATTTTCTCCCAACCGAATCAGTTTGCCCAGAGGAGCTGTGGCCAAGTCCACATCGTGTCCGGCACTTTCCTGTAGTACTGCATTTGGTGTTCGTGGTGTCGTCGATGCTAGTGGATTATATTGCTGCTGTTGCTGTTGACTGCCAGTTATTACAGGTGAAGATGGTGACGAGGATGATATCAGGGAGGACGACGTCTGAATGAATGCAATGGCAGCTTCTCGCCGAGAAACGACCAGTAAAAGCAAAGTCTTTTTACACAGCGATGGTAAATTCATAATGGTCCTAATTTCTTGCTTGATTCGAGGTGTAGTTACTTGGATAGCGATTATTGAAAATAATATGTATGACAAAAGAGATTCCGGAAGATTTTGAGTTGTTATAGTACTGTAGTTTTCTGCCGATGTTCGTAGACGAATAATCTTCACCGATTAAAAACAGGTTGAGTTGTGTTGAGAAATAAAATAATACGAATAGCCAGCCAGTGTAGTTAGTCTACTACTGTAGTAGCTACCAGGTATTACCATAGTAATGAAGGACGTGGTTTTGACCGATGAGTCACCGCGAGCTTTATTATTAGCTACTATTGACCAGAATGGAACTAAAAGACAATGAGACAATGAGACGTGCCTAGAGATGTCCAGTGCGTCAATGAAGTTGATAGTAAAATACATGAACAGGTGCGATCGAACTGACGTGGCGGCGTTTCAATTATGGTTGAATCCCGATCAGTGATGGGCTAGCCAAATTATGGATTTTCTTCTTCTTCTCAATTCTCAATCATCAATCATCACAACAACAACATTATCAACAAGCAAGCATCAAGCCAGTCTCGACAAAAAATATTAATAATCAATACCAGCACAAAATACACCTTCGCAAGAGACGACCACTCACCCAAACCGAAACAGAACAACAGAACAAACTGAGCAACAATCAACCAATTCAACCATGACTTCCACCAACAGTTTCCTTTGGATCGCAACAGCATTTTTTCTGATCGTAACGTTTGCGTCTGCCTTTTCTAATCAACCACTGTTCTCTTCTCGAACATGCTCCTATGATCGCACTGTCTCTGCACTGTCGGCTGCTGGAGGAGGAAAGAAAGGAAGTGACGGTATTGTCTCGGAACTCTTACACAATGGCAACTATCACGCCATGGTACAAAACAGCGACAAAGATTTAGTCTTGGTGGATTGTTTTGCACAGTGGTGTGGTCCATGCAAATTGATTGAACCCTTTTTGCAGCAGTCGGCACTGCAGTATCAAGACTCCTTGCACGTACTGAAATGTGACATGGAACAAGATGGTACCGAAGATGTGAGATTCGAATTGCTTTTGCAGGAAGCACTACCAAAAGCATTACCACATTTGGTATTGTTTCACAAGGGACAGGTAGTCGATGTGCATACTGGCGTCTTAAATCAAGACAAGCAGAACGACTATATTGAACAGAGTTTAAAAGCACTGCCACACAGGGAAGAACAAGTTGAAGTGGAGATGCACAAAGTAGTGAAGAAGATTATCGGACAAGAAGAACAGCAACAGAAGTCCAAGGGATTTGTCTCGTTTAGCGCTCAAAGGGATGATTATGCCTTATCAAATCTATCTTTTTAAATTGTGGTGAATTTCTAACAACAAAGAGAAGGACAAAATCAGACATCAACATCCGCAAGAAATATCCTGTACCGATGTCGGCTAACACCATGCACGAGGAAGGCCTCTCAATTGCTTTCATACATACAGCTCATATATTGAAATAAAAATACTCAAATCTAATATTTGATGTCATCGCTCCTCATAAACATGTCGCCACAAACAAGTGGAGTACAGTGCAGTCTCCGACATTCAAGGATAGAGAATGGTCTGACTGAATCGATTTCTTTATAAAGCATCGCAACAGCGCTGTTCATCAACAATAGAGTACTTTCTAACATCACTGTGTATAGCATTTTATTTTGCACAATGAGTAGTTCATTATTTCAAAGAGTCTATACTTTACTCCATTTCATTTATTGCTGCGCAATCCAAAATAACAAACGAGGTGCCACCCTCATGGATGCATTATTATTATTTCTTGGCTTTGGGAGCGAAAAATGACGTCATGGATTTCATTCCTTTCTTGTTGGTCTTGAGGAGTTGTTTGTGTGCCAAAGATAGCTTCGGTGGTTGCGGTTTGGCTTTGGGAGTAGGGTCTACGGGAGTCACAGCCGTGGCCGTCGTGTTATTACTTGTTGACGTTTTAGATGATGCAGTCGGAGTCGACGTAGTAGACCGTTGTCGCTTTTGTTCCACCAGACGCTCATCTTGTGGATCTTGTAATACTTTGGTCGCGGTCAGATCAAGATGGTTCAGAAAAGTGGTTTGCCATTCCTCCGTCAGATACTGGCAAACAATTTGAATGCTTTCGTATTTCGCCTGTTGCTGCAGCGTAGGAGTGAGTGTCGTTGACGGGTGTTTCTTGGTGGTACTGTCGGGTGTCACAGTGTTATCGCTCGTGCTCGTGCTACTGGTCAGAGAAAATCCTGCCGTAAAGGCCCCTTCCCCGTTTCCCTCCATTGCTTGTTCTTGTTCCTCTTGACGCAGCTTGACCAGTAACTGTGACTGCAGAACACGTTCGACAGCCTCTTGTTTCCTTGTTAGCCACTGCAGACACTTTGGCATTGTTAACTTGTAAAACATTTCGTCGTCTCCCATGTCATATGTAGCAGCCAAGTGCTGTATTTGATTTTGGTCTAAAACCGTCAAGACTTCCTCGGGAACGTGACTATCACTCAAGAGCTGGTCCAGAGGTTGCCACTGTGGTTTGTTGGTACTGCCCTGTAGCAAACATGGCCTGGCCGACTTTACCAGACTCAGAATCCAAAAGAGAGGATCCACTCGCGAAACTACGTAGAGTTTGCCATCACTTACTACGGTGTTCCCTACGAACCAAGATTGGTACTGTTGTTGCTTTTGTGTGGCCGCAGTTGGATTGTCACTATCGAGAGACTGGATTTCCATCAGATGACTTTTGTTCAACAAGAGGTAATCGCGCTGCAGCTGATGATTGTGGGGACATGGTAGGCGGACATTCTGATAGATCTCCTTATTTTGTGCATTGTATTTATTGGTAGTTGGTGCATCGGTGACTGTCTGATCCACGAGAGCCACCAGCAAGGTTGTACTGGATTTGGCGGCAGTGTTGTTGGTGTTCCTGCTGGCAGTAGTGGTGCTCAAAGAGGCTGTCATTGTTTTGCAGCTTTCAATACAAGAAAATGCAAAGGAATACATTTGGGATCAGTTTTTTACCGCCGAGGTATCGGCATTGCTCCTCTGGTTGAACATGCGTGCTGAGTGGCTAAATCATTCCCGGGTGACTCGACTGTACAACATAGCTCGGCTTCGTGCTTCGGAAAGTTCTACAGTACTAGGCCTAGCTACTAGTCTAGCTTGCTATTGATGGGAACAGTATGTGTGCTGAACTACTCGGAGTATCTATCACCTCTTCCTACTACTAGTAGTAGCTAGTAGTAGTGAAATGAAGCAAGCAAACCTGCGACCATACCATCACACTAGGGTAGTGACAAAAGTAATCTACATAATATTTACCAGACTATTTCAAAAACGATGAACAACACGTATTATTATTACTGGATTAATTAAGCTTTTACTCCTATTATATAGAACATTAATTTTGAGACAATCAGGAAGATCCATACAATCATGACAGCACTGCTTCCCGTCTGCTCAGCGAAGTTAAGCATGATCTGGACTTGTTAGTACTACGGTGGGGGACCATGTTGGAATACAAGTTGATTTTCTTTTTGTTACTGTTTGTCATGCATACATGTCCCTTGGGTTTAATGAGAGGACAACTACACTGGTGGGGATTCATGTCTCATGTCCTGGATGTTCTTCTTTTGTAATTTTGGAATTTTTTCACCAAAATCATGAATGCAACCTTTCAGCACCTCTGTCTGTTCTTCAAAGCATGACCAGTCACCAGGGCAAGAGGACTCTCTTCTCCTACGCACACTTCTGTCAACATCTTGGAAATCAAGTACCAGGTAGCAAGAATGACTTCAGAAAAATGTTACCAGGTAAAGTGTTGGTAGATCTATATATTCCAAATTAAGACGAGTACTTCGTCCCAATTTTGGTAGTAGATAGCAGTTGCGCAGCGAAGAATGTTAGTAAAGCATAGATTGAAAAAAAGACGTACTCAGCACCACAAACGAGTGGAACATAGAAAGAAGAAAGAATGAATGAATGTGCAAGCGGTATCAACACCAGCATTCGTGGGTGTCGGAAATTTGCGGATTTCCTGGCGCGACAAAAAAATGGCCACGCGCGAATGCGATGCAATATAGACGCCCAGAATAAGGTTTGGTTGAATGAACAGCGCCTTGTCGGCGTTGCCCCCAAACCCTATGGTAGCTTTACTTTTACCCCCAGAGCGTAACGAAATAAATCATACTCGAGAGTAGGAGTTCGTTGTATCCATACCATCACACAGAAAGGGGCAGTATAGACTCTTCGTGGGGGCGTGTTTGTGTGAAATGAAATGAAACGACGAATGATCGTGTAGAACAGCTTCAACAAAAACAACGTACCCTCTTGTAATTTCTCCGTTCGTTTTTCCCCCAAATTGTTCGTTTTTAATCTTGCCACGGATACCGTATGATCTTTTCGCGAACGGTTTGCTCGATGGTTCGTTGCACAGCCTCCCTCAATTTCTTGGCTACTTCTGCATCCAATCCTATTGGCACCCACGCATTCAGATCTCTAACGACATTCTTACCCGTCATTGTAGCAACAACAGTCAAGGCGTACACGTAACTGCCTGCCAGAGAAGGATGATGATCGCCCTTATCGTACAAATCGTAAAACAAGCTAGGTGGTCGGGTAGGATCGTTGGTAGTATCATCCACGTCTGAATGTTCTCCACCACCTCCGGCGTTGGCGTTGATGGAGCCGCAGCAGTCTTGATAAATCGTCCGAAAGACAAGTCCCACCGGTGCCAGGTACGTAGGTCGTGCAGGTGCTGAAGTTGCTTCGACATATTTTTGGCACCCTTCCAACAACAGCTGTTGCATGGTGAGAAAGGAAGGGTACAGATCCGGATAGCCTTGGTGTTTGCCTGGTCTGCCCCACGTCAAAACGAAGATGGTTTTGGCATTGACATGATGCTCCACAATTATATTATTGATAGCTTTGGCCGCCTCTAAACTCTCGTTAAAAATGGATTTGATTTTGGGATCCGAACTGGCAAAAAATCCTGCCTGAATGCTGTGATTTTGAAGGGTGATCCAGTTCCACTGTCGCTGTTGGACATTATCACCAGCATCAGCAGCAGCAGTGGCAGTGATAGTAGTAGCTGCATGGTCCTTGCCAGGGATCAAGCATCGTTGCAAATGATTACCAAGATAATAAAAATCAAAGCTGAATCGACGAAACAAATGTCCATTTTCCAATGCCTTTCGATGACCTACAAAGGTTTCTCCCGGTGGCGTATGAGATGCCACGTTCACCTTGCGTGTTGCTTTTACTATAGAGGACGACGATGCTGGTTCAGATTTCCTTGCCTCTTCCAGTGCGGCTTGGACGAGTTTGGGCAATCGATTGTATCCAGTGTAGCTGTTGCCAATGAACAGCACATTTTCATCGTCTTCGTGAAGAGGAGGTACAGATGGATTGACGACCCAACTCAGTCCCACTCGACCCATGTAATCCCAAAAACATGTGGAAGTTATGCTCATGATAATTATTTTTTGTGTCGGCAGTTGTATTTTTGGTGGACGTAGACGATTTCGCCTTTTATTATGCTGTTATTTGGCTGAGGAAGCAGATAGCGACAGGAAAACGTCAGGCGATATCGCTGAAGAGGCGATGCCGGAATTGTATTCAAGAATCCTCTGCGGAAAATTGGTAAGACGCCGCTACTTCTTGTTTGACAGGAACGTATCCAGAAGCGTGTGAGAGACAGATGTGAGCGACAGCGAGAGCAACGAATGAACTGTTTGGATATGGAGAGAACAGCAGGAAAACCTTGCTTCGTCGTCTGCTGGTCAATATTCTGGACGCACATACTATCTCCGTATCCAAGTGTCGGCTGCTGGAGTACTACTACTACTACCGTAGCCTACTACACTAATACTAGTAGACTAGTAGGTGTACTACTACTACTACTACTACTACTACTCTACTAGCTAGTAGACTAGTCTAGCTTGACTACGTCTGTTCTCCTGAAACACAAGAGCTAACCACGTTCTTGTTGGTGACACTGGAAGCACTAAATAGAGTAGTACACATCCAATTCTCAACTACCGTACTCACAAAAATTCGAGTGAGATGAGATGATGTCATCGGATAAGAATCCAACAAGGTTTGTGGTGAGAAAAGCTGCAGCAGAAGAAGAACCGGAAGATGCAGGAGCTATCAACAATCCAGTTGTATGCGAACTTGTTTACGATGAACTCATCACCAGCTTATCTACAGATGTGGCATTCCAGATGCACCGCTGGATCAAGACAGGTGTTTATCCTTCCTCGGAACTATTGGTAAAATCAAGTCGTCGCGACCTCTACCCAGAACTGTACGAAAATGAAGAGCACGTTGAGCAAGAGTGTCGTCGACTTGCGGTAATTTGTCCTGAACGGAAACGACGCAAGACGCTGGAAGAACAAGAAGAAGACAAGAATAATTATTATGGCAGTGATTATTTGAAGCAATCTGCAGCCTATGTAGCAGAAGCCAAGAGGGTTAAAGAAGAAGAAAATGATGATGCCGTTGCTGCTGCTGCTGCTGGAGCGGCAGAAGCATCCAGTTCCAAGAGCAATTGTAGTACAGGTTCTTCTGTAGCTGAGGGTGTTGCCAAAGAATTAGATGCTGTTGCGAACGAAAATGTAGCAGCTGACAGCACTCCTCGTGTGCAAACGCGAGGGAAACAACCTCCCACTTCCAGGGGAAAGCAAGCATTGGGTTCTGGCTCTAGGACAGCACACGTGGTAGCGGTCAATGCCTCTGCTTCGCTACAAGCAAAGCCGTACGCATCACCACATGCCACTCGTTCGACCACACCACCTCCTGCACATTTTGGAAAACAGCCATTGACCAAAGTGTCACAGCAACAAGAGCAATCATTGGAAAGATCACAATCAAGGTCATCATCGCCCAAATCTATTAGTGTCACTGTATTACAGCAGCAGCAACAACAGCAACAGCAACAACACTTGGATATTTACGGCAATCATCCACTCAAGGAACCCAAAGCAGCCATTGATTGTCATGTATGTGGACGTCAAGTTCCTACCAGCAAATTTGCACCTCATTTGGACAAGTGCTTGGGCATTGGAACTACGGTACGAGCAGCAGCCTTGGCAGCATCAGGATTTATTCCGGGACAGCAACAGGGGAATTATAAAAGATAGTAGTAAAAATGAGTAGTATTGTAATTGTTAGTTAGTCGGAATATGCTAACAGATTCTAGCCGGAGGATCTGGCTGTTCTTCTTCTGGCTGCGTTGTTTGAACCAGCTGTTTTTTCTTCTTTCACATAAAATGATTAAAATAATAATGCTCTTGTGTTGCTTCTTGGTGTTTGATTTGCAGTAGTTGTAGTTTTTGTGTGGAGGACTACTAGACTACTACTAGTACGAGTACACTACTTGCTAGTATTTGACTGATTTTGACCTCCATAAAATATGGGATTTACTATTGTTGTTATTTTGTCATGGAAGGATAACGATTTGAATATTCGTAGTAAAATAAAAAATGAACGTGCCCAGAGTTGTTTGGTCTAGAAGCTACTACCACTAGTACTACTACTAGCTACCAGTAGCTACTCTACTAGCTAGCTAGCTAGCTAGCTAGCTAGCTACTACTAGTAATAGTGGAGAGAGAGAGTACCAGGTAGCTACAAGTAGTAGCTATTGTAGTATTCTAGAAGAACAGGAGGGGGTTATTAATGTATGATTCTGATAAAAAATACTACTCCACTACTGCTCCGGAGTACTAGACTACTAGCTACTGTAGTAGACTTGTTATCACCAAATTCGAGACAAGGGAAATCTCGAGTTTAAGCAGCTACATCTACTACCAGGTAGAGTAGCTACTACTAGACTAGCTAGCAGTAGTCTACTCTAGCTAGAGTAAACTACAGCTCGGCTGCACTCTACTACTCCTCTGGTAGCTAGTAGTAGTAGTAGTAGTAGGGTCTACTACTCCTAGCTACCTAGCACTACTACGATAATATATGGTCTTTCAAAGGACCATAAAGGAGACCATGTAGAATCACTACCAAGTTCTACAGGGAGCACATCCCAACGAGGCAAAACTGCTACAGTAAGTCCAGTGAACTAAAATCATAAGGGAGCTGTTAGGCTGCTTTTAACTAGTGCATCCCGTGTGAAGTTAGCGCACAGGATCATCTTATTATTCATACACACACATTATTCATATTCGTCTTGTCATGTGCACTAAAATCACAAGGCAATTTTAAGCCTGCTTTTAACTAGTGGACCCCCTGGGAATTTAGTGCACACTGCACAATATTCATAATATCATTCGTCTCGTCATATGACGTGCACTAAAATTGCAGGGCTCTTTTAAGCCTGCTTGTAACTAGTGGAGCCCTGCAAATTTATTGCACGAGACACTGCGCACGATATTCATATTCAACTTTGTGCTGGCTCTCGTCGCTCCTTGTGTAGTTGTGTGCACTAAAATCGCAAGGCAATTTTAAGCCTGCTTTTAACTAGTGGACCCCCTGGGAATTTAGTGCACGATATTCATATTCGTCTCGTCATGGTGTGCAATAAAATCGCAAGGCAATTTTAAGCCTGCTTTTAACTAGTGGACCCCCTGGGAATTTAGTGCACGATATTCATATTCGTCT
>Ga0210025_1002996_pt1 | contig 15725 bp, 17 predicted proteins | sample CryGeyme20150102_FD_183989 | JGI IMG/M metagenome (GOLD analysis project Ga0210025, IMG submission 183989) | Groundwater microbial communities from Crystal Geyser aquifers in Utah, USA - Crystal Geyser metaG 2015-0102 (SPAdes) (version 2) | ecosystem: Environmental > Aquatic > Deep subsurface >...
ACACGGGTGGTATCGGTCCACATCGTTGGTCTCCAGAAGTTTGTTGCAAAACCCACTGAATCAACGAATCGGATAGCCGTCAAGCTAACCTGCTGATATCACCCAACTTAGTTTCGGGTCAGACACTGAGGGGCCTCAAACGTCCATTTAGGCGGCGAGCTTGTCAGTCCGCCGATAGGTCAGGCGCTTGCCTTCGATGCCCTTAAGAGCAACGGCGGCGCGCTCGCCATCGGTAATGTCGCGGTGGTTATAACGGAAATCAAATTCGGCGGTGTAGCGGCCAAGGTGCGCTTCGCTCCAATGATGATAGGTTCCGATAACGCCGCGCTTCATGATGGAAAAGAAATTCTCGACTGTGTTTGAATGAACGACCCCATGCTTCACATATTCGCCAAGGGAGTGCTTAACGGCGGCATGACCGGCATATTCCTTGCCAACCGTAACGTAGCCACGGAAATCATCGGTCATCAACCAGCTACGGCGGTCTGCGTTCTGGACCAGAACGGAGCGCAGCAGGGGTCCGGTGATCTTGGCGACATGGAAGCTGCGGACATGGCCTTCGCGCTCCACAAGGGCGATTACAGACTGTTTTGTGATAGGGCCGGTGCCCTTGCGCGAACGCTTCGACTTGTGACGGTTTTTGTCCTTGCCGCCGATATATGTTTCATCGGCTTCGACGATCTTGCCGGGGCCACCAATAGGTGCAGGGTTGATAGGGGTCATTGCTTCACGGATGCGGTGGCAAAGGAACCAAGCGGTCTTGTAGGTCACGCCGATGTTACGGGCGATCTGGCTGGCTGAAATGCCTTTCTTGCTGGATGCCAGCAAGTGCATGGCCAGAAGCCATTTATGAAGGGGGACATGGGAGCGTTCCATTACGGTGCCGGTGCGGACTGTGAACTTGTCGCGGCAATCGTTGCACTGGAACATTCCGCGCTGCGTTTTGCCCTTCATGCGGGTGACGTTGGCTGAACCACAGTGAGCGCAAACGGGTTCGCCGTTCCAGCGCGATACTTCGATATGCTTTTCAGCGGCTTTTTCGTCATGAAAAATGGGGTCTGTAAGGTTCGTCATTGGTTGTTTCCTGTATGGTGTAACCACCATAGCAGAATAGCTTGCTAAGTAAAGTATATAATTGCCATAATTTAGGCAAGCATTGGGGCAATCAGTTGCGCCGCTATCACCGCGCTGTTGGCGCGGTCATCTCGGGCAGGTTCTTCTTGGTCCAGATCGACCGGTTCACCACATAATGCCGGATATTTTCCACCTGCTCGGGACTCAGCTGCGAGGCGAAGCCGACCATGCCATGCTGTTTCAATGACCCGCCGGTAACCACCGACGCCCAGGCTTCGGTATCCGGCAATACGCCGCTCACCCGGAGGTCGGGGGTGAAGCCATTGCCGATCGCGCTGTCGCCATGACAGACCAGACAGTTGCGGCCGTAGAGCGCCTTGCCGGCAGCAATCTGCTCCGGCGTACCGGTCTGTACCGGCGGCTCCCAGGTCACTTCCGTTTTCGCCGGCAGCGCGGGCAGTTTCGCCTTGCCGCCGAGTTTCAACACGACCAGCCGGGGCAGATTGGGCACTTGCCGTGTCACCCCGCCAGCGACTCCGGCGACCAGCGGAAAGGCGCCGCCCTTGCTGGTCAGGAAGGCGACATATTGCTCGCCGTCAACCATATAGGTGGAAGGCGCGCTGACGATCCCCGACTGCATCGGCAGGCTCAGCAGCTCCGTGCCCGTGTCCGCCGCATAGGCCTTGAGAAAGCCGGTGCTGGTGCCCTGGAACACGAGATTGCCGGCGGTTGTCATCGTGCCGCCATTCCAGGCCGCCGGATAATCAACGCTCCATTCGACTTTACCGGTTTTCGGATTGAACGCCACCAGCTTGCCGGTGGTCGCGGCGACCGCGGCCTTGTAGACAGCCTTGTCGTCGGGCAGCTGGCCGATCGCCCAGCCGATGCCGACATTGAAGCCCAGCCGTTCGCGCTTCTTGTCAATCTCCGAGACCGGTATGTCATAGCCCTGCGGAATCTGCTGCGCCGGGATATAGACCAGTCCGGTCTTCGGATTGTAACTCATCGGATGCCAGTTGTGCGCGCCGAGAGCGCCCGGAATGGCGACAAACGGCTTGCCGGTCTTGTAGAACCGCGCATCGGGATTTTCGATCGGCCGACCGGTTGCCATGTCATAGCCTGTCGCCCAGTTGATCCCCTCGACAAAGGGCTCGGCGCTGATCAGCGTGCCGTCGAGCCGGTCGATGACGAAGAAAAAGCCGTTCTTCGGTGCATGGTAGAGCACCTTGCGCATCTTGCCGCCGATCTGCATCTCGGCCTGGATGATGTGCTGGGTCGCGGTATAGTCCCAGGTTTCCGCCGGGGTTTCCTGATAATGCCAGAGATATTTGCCGGTATCGGGATTGACCGCGACGATCGAAGAGAGGAACAGATTGTCGCCTTCGCCGCCCGAGCGCAGGCCGTGGTTCCACGGATTGCCGTTGCCGACGCCAAAATAGAGCTGGTCGAGATCCTCATCATAGACGATGCTGTCCCAGACCGTGCCGCCGCCGCCGGATTCCTTCCACTCGCCGTCGCCCCACGTCTGGGCTGCCGCCTTTGCAAATATCTCGTCGCTCGCCGCGCCGTCCGGTTCGCCCTTCGGATTGGGCACGGTGTAGAAACGCCATTTCAGATTGCCGTCGCGCGTGTCATAGGCGGAGACATAGCCGCGCACGCCGAATTCCGCGCCGCCATTGCCGATGATCACCATATTCTTGACCACGCGGGGAGCGCCGGTGATGGTATAGGGCTTGCTGTTATCGGTGGTCTGGGTTTCCCACAGGCGCGCGCCGGTATTGGCGTCGAGCGCGATCAGGCGGCCATCGATGGTGCCGAAAAACAGCTTGCCGCGATTGATCGCGACGCCGCGATTGACCACGTCACAACAGGCGTCGACCGCCTTTGCGCCATCAACCGCCGGGTCATAGGACCACAGCTCCTCGCCGGTCTTCGCGTCATAGGCAAAGACCTTTGACCAGGCGGTGGAGATATAGAGCTTGCCATCGACTTCGATCGGTGTCGCTTCCTGGCCGCGGGCGTCGGGCAGGTCCTTGAACCAGGCGATACCAAGCTGATCGACATTGCCGTCGTTGATCTGGGTAAGCGGGCTGTGACGCTGTTCCCTGGCGTCAAAGCCAATGCTGCTCCAGTCCGCTTCCACGGCCACATCGGTCGCTTCCGGCGCGCTGGTCTGGCTCTCGCAAGCCATCAGCATCAATGGCATCAACAATATTCCCAACCTGCGCATCACCCGACTCCTCAAATCGCCGAATGGTTAGCCATCCGTGCAATTTAACTGACTAGCTAAACCGGGGGCGAAAGGTCAAGGATTATAGAAGGGGGGAGGGCGGAAAGGCCAGCGCCCGACGCCGGCCGCAGCCGGCACGGTCCGCTCAGCGCGGCTTCTTGGCAATCGTCGCGTTGAAGTCGGGGTCCTTTTTCGCCACCCAGTCGACAAATTTGCGCACCGCCGGATCGGCGAGCAGCCCCTCGACATCCATGCCGTGGCGCTGCAGCTCGCTGTTCGTGAACTGGGTGATCAGCATCTTCTGGCAGATCGGATGCATCGGCACAGTATCGCGCCCGCCGCGGCTTTTCGGCACCGGATGATGCCAGACAATGGTTGCGCCGGTCGGTCGCCCGCACAGCCAGCAAGCCGGAGCCTCCTCTTCCTCGGGCTGCAGGTCCTGCCAGCCACCATGTTTCGAATGTTTGCGGGCCATGTTTCGGGGTCTCGGTTGGTGGAGGGGTGAGGGGGGTGTCTAGGCCCGCGCGGCGGCAATTGCGAGACAAAGCGTTCGGGCGTAGGGCAGGACAGTCATCCGCCGCCGCGCGAGCCTGTTTAGGGGCATGCCGCTACTCGGTCGTGCACCACAGCTGGGACCACGAGCGGTATCTGCAGGAAGCCTGCGGTCCGCTCCCGCTCAAGGGCGACTATTCTTGCGCTGCTCCGCGGGATAGTCCTCCGGCTTGACGGTCGAGACATTGGGCCGGTCGCTGACCTTCTCGGGCGCCTGCCCGCCGGGGGTTTCCGCGTCCGCGTCTTCGTCCTTGTCTACATCCGCAGCATCCTCGGCATCGCCATAGGTGCCACCGGCCTTGCCCTTGTCCATGCCATAGGAACTGTCCGGCCGGTGCGGCGTCCCGGGCGCAGCGCCGGGATTCAGCCGTTCATATTCGTGGCGATGCTTGTTCTTGTCCTCAATATTGCTGGCCATATCGGTTTCTCCGTTTTCGGGGCATGTGCGAAATTTACGCTGCGGGCGATGGAAGGTTCCGTTGGGGGCGGGCCGGCTCAGCTTTGCTCGCGCTCGCCGCCTCTTTACAACCCCGATCTGCACCAATAGTATGATGGCCAACCGCAAGGAGCTTCCCCGATGGCCACCGTCCGCAAAACCATTACCCTGAGCGAGAGCCAGGACGCCTGGATAAAATCACAAATTGCGCGCGGCGAATTTACCAATGACAGCGAATATATCCGCGATCTGGTCAGGCGCGACCAGTCGCAGCAGGACCGGCTGGCGACGTTGCGCGAGGCGATCGCCGAGGGTCTCGACAGCGGCACCAGCGACAAATCGCTGGACGATATATGGAGCGCCGCCGAAGACCGCGCCGCCAATGGCTGAATTGCGGCTAAGCCGGCGCGCCGCCAGCGATCTGGCCGAAATAGCCGATTATACCATTGCCGAATTCGGCATCGATCAGGCCCGGCGCTATCGCGACCAGTTGCAGGCCTGCTTCCGCTCCCTGCTGGACAACCCGCAGCTGGGCCGCAGCGCCAAAGAAATCGCAGCCGGATTGCGGCGCATCCGCCAGCAGGCGCATGTTGTGTTTTATACATTAGGGCAGGATCAGCTGGTTATCGTGAGAGTGCTGCATCATAGCATGGATTTGGAGCGGGGTTTTTAGGGTTACGGTGACAACTGTGCGCTGTTCCAAGGTCACCATAATGAAGATAAAAGTGCACTGTAACCGTAATTCTGCGAACGTTGATGATCACGCATTAGACACTGTGAACGTTGATGATCACGCATTAGACACTACGAACGTTGATGATCACGCATTAAACACTACGAACGTTGATGATCACATGATCATCTGATCGCAGGTGCTTGGATGGATCAATGAACTGCAAAAAGTGTGCGACCTCATATTACCGAAGGTGATTTGGAAGTTTAAAAGGCACTTTTTCCTTCCGCGATGTTCAATAATTCAGAGAATGCTAATATAGCTGGGCGGCGTCCAGATGCAGGTTGTAACTCTCTCAGCATCCCATTCTCGCGCAACAAGCGCACAATTCGTCTGGCCGTTGCACCTGGAATTTGGACATCTTGTATGAAGCTAGGCGGCTGAAATATCGGCTGTACAAACATCCAGTCCAGCGCACGAACTGCGTATTGCGAGTGAGTCTCGTCCACGATCCAATCACGCAATTTTGTGTGTAACCTCAAAATCTCATCAGCTTTTCTGATGTTTGACTCCGCTTGTTCAGTCACAGCCCGAAGGAAAAAGGCGACCCATCCCGTCCAGTCATTCTCGCTCGATATGGCTAGAAGACGGTCGTAATATTCGTCCCTATGTGCTTCCAAATATTCTGAAAGATAGAAATTAGGTCGCGAAAGTAGCCCTTTTGAATGCAAGAAAAGGGGTACCATCAGCCTACCCAAGCGACCATTACCATCAAGGAAAGGATGAATGGCTTCAAATTCTGCATGAGCAATCGCGAGTTGCACCAATCGGTCAGGTGCCTCCGTGTGGATATAGCTTTCCCAAGACGCCATGCAATCTGCGAGATTGTCCGCTGAACAAGGGACAAAGCGTGCATCCTCAATGCTGCAACCGTGAGGCCCAATCCAGTTGGGAATCTTGCGGTATTCTCCGGGGTCTTTGTTTCGGCCACGAACACCATCCATCAATATTTCATGAGTTTTTTTGATAAGGCGTTGCGACAGGGGCAGGCCTTCGTCCAGCATACGTACGGCTTCGTTCAAGGCGCGTCGATAATTCAGAACTTCTCGAATATCAGCTTTTTTCGGCGTGCTTTCATCATTTCCCCCTTTGGAAGCTTCAAACTCCAGAACCTCACCCAGCGTCGCTTGGGTGCCCTCAATTCTGCTGGAAAGAACTGCTTCCTGAGATGTCAGGGGCGATAGAAGAACATTTGGGTTCGGGATTCCCGACAGAACTCCTTCATATCGTGCCACAGCTGCGCTAGCGGGACCGATAAGTGGAAACAGCATCTCTAAATCGAGGCTTTCTGGCGGAAACGCTCCAAGGTGATAATTAACTGCCACACAATATCCTAGAAAAAATAAGGGACCTCTTAAAGCGAAACGTATTTATAGTCTCAGAAAATTATTTCCCAATGATAACAAGGTCCGAAAACCCCGCGGCTGGCGAGAACTCAAACAGGAGTCGAAGCAATGAAGGACAAAGATTTCACCGGCATCATCCAAGGCATCAAAGACGCAACCGCCTTCGTTCAGGGCAAGCAAACCCGCGCGCTGGGGGTGCCACCACCCAAACCTAGTAAGGCGGGCAATCCAACCCAGCCGCACTCTTCGTAAATATCTCGTTCCCGTCTTCGGTAATCCCGATACTATGCTCGAACTGCGCCGTCAGCGACCGGTCGCGGGTCACCGCTGTCCATCCGTCATCCAGCATCTTGCAGGCATATTTGCCGATATTGATCATCGGCTCGAGAATTACGGTGACAGAATTACGGTGAATTACGAATTACGGTGACAAATTACGAAATTACGGTGACAGTGCACTTTTTCTAAGCTCCCCAATCCCACCTACCGCCGAACCCGATCCATCTTCCCAAACTCGCTATCCAGCCGCGCCACCAGCTTCTTGAGCGCACCGTTCGCGGCCGCCTCCGGCTCACCCGCACGGTCCGATGCAGCAACCGGCTGACCACCCGCCGGGCGCGCTTCGATCGACGCCTCGACGCCGTCCGGGCCGTCGGTGGCGCCATCGATGTCGCGCACATGCACCGCGATCCGTGTCAGGCGGCTTTCGAACCGCGCGAGCCGTTCCCGGACGCGCGTCTCGACCCGGTCGGCCATTTCGCTGGTGCCTTCGATATTGCTGTCGCTGTTGAACTGGAAATCCATGGAAACCCTCTCTAGATTATCTATCATATGATCTACCGCCGAACCGCCGGTTCGTTCCGGACAGCGGGAAATAGCGGGAAGCTGGAGTCGAGATAGGCAGCACGAAAATCTCGCCGGAACCCTCAACCGCATCACCGACGCGACCGCCTTCGTTCAGCGCAACCAATCCCGCGCTCTGGCGGTGCGACCCCTAAAACCTAGTAAGGCGGACAATCCAACCCAGCCGCACTCTTCGTAAAGATCTCGTTCCCGTCCTCGGTAATCCCGATACTATGCTCGAACTGCGCCGTCAGCGACCGGTCGCGGGTGACCGCGGTCCAGCCGTCATCCAGCATCTTGCAGGCATATTTGCCGATAGCGATCATCGAAAAGGCGGCGCTGCCGCCTTTTCCTCTTGCATTTAGGACGGCTATGCCGTACATATTCTGGATGGACAAAGCGCCGATCCATACTGTCGTCGCAACGCTTGCTTTCCAAAAGAGGGTCAGGGCCCTCGGCGTGAACGAGGCCGAACTGAATGCGATTTACGACCTGTATCAGTCCGACCCTGCCTTCGGCAAGATCGAGTCCCGGACCGGCGGTTTGCGCAAGGGGCGGGTGGCAAAGCAGGCCACGGGCAAGAGCGGTGGCTATCGCGTGTTCAGCTTTTTCGCTGACGCCGCCAATCCGGTGTTCCTGCTCTGGATGATCGACAAGACCGACGACGACAGTCTGACCGGCGAACAGAAAAATGCTTTCAAGGCAGCCCTTGCTAAGCTCAAGAAGGAACTGAAAAAATGAAAGACGAAGATTTCAGCGGCATCATGGAAGGCATCGAGGATGCGACCGCCTTTGTTCAGGGAGAGCAGGCGCGTGCGCGCGTGGTGGCGGGGCCGGATATCAAGGCGCTCAGAAAGCGCGTCAAGATGACCCAGGCCAAATTCGCAAAAACCTATCACTTGCCGCTCGGGACAGTGAAGGACTGGGAGCAGGGAAGGCGTCAGCCCGATGCCCCCGCGCGCGCCTTGCTTACCGTGATCGAAGACGATCCCGAGGCGGTGCAAAAGGCGCTGGGAACCGGCTAGTCACCCCTCAATAAGGCGGGCAATCCAACCCCGTCGCACTCTTCGTAAATATCTCGTTCCCGTCCTCGGTAATCCCGATACTATGCTCGAACTGCGCCGTCAGCGACCGGTCGCGGGTCACCGCTGTCCAGCCGTCATCCAGCATCTTGCAGGCATATTTGCCGATATTGATCATCGGCTCGATGGTGAAGAACATGCCGGGGCGCAGTTCCGGGCCGGTGCCGGGGCGGCCGGCGTGGACCACTTCCGGCGCGTCGTGGAACATCTGGCCCAGGCCGTGGCCGCAAAAGTCGCGGACCACCGAATAGCGGTGCGCCTCGGCGTGGCTCTGGATCGCGTGCGCGACATCGCCCATCCGGTTGCCCGGCTTGGCCTGCTCGATGCCCAGCATCATGCATTCATAGGTCACCTGGACCAGCTTGCTCGCCTTGATCGGGGTCTTGCCGACCAGATACATGCGGCTGGTGTCGCCGTGCCAGCCGTCGACGATCACGGTCACGTCGATATTGACGATATCGCCCTCGGCGAGCTTCTTGTCGCCGGGAATGCCGTGGCACACGACATGGTTGATCGAGGTGCAGCAGCTGTGGGTAAAGCCGCGATAGCCGAGCGTCGCCGGGACGGCGCCAGCGGCGAACGCCTGCTGCCGGACCATGTCGTCGAGCGCGCCGGTGGTCACGCCGGGCTGGACCTCGGGGACCAGGCTGTCGAGGATTTCGGCGGCCAGCCGGCCGGCCTTGCGCATGCCTTCAAAAGCTTCCGGGCCGTGCAGCTTGATCGCGCCGGTGCGGGATTGCGGGGTGGTGTCTTCTACGGTCAGATAGTCTGTCATGGGGCCTATATAACGATGGAATCGCCAATATGCGAGGCCTGCCGTGCACATGTTTTCAGTTATTTAATACAAATTGGCTAGGGGGTTGCGTTTGATCACGCGAGCGAGGCCATGCTGTCCAAGTTGAAAATAGTGCTGATACTGGCGGCTTTGCTGCTGGGTTCCAGCCAGACCATCGTCCGCTTTGAATCGCTGATGGCACCGGAATTCCAGCTCTTCGGCCTGGCCGCCTACACATTGCTGCTCGGCTTTTGTCTGGTCGGCATCTTTAGCGCCGCCTTCATCCCGGTGGCGGTGATCCGCTGGAGCTTTGCCCTGTTCATCTCGCTCGCCGGGATCATGGTCGAAACCTATCAAAGCTCGGTCGAGGATCATATGCCCTATGACGCCTTCATCAGCATGATCGATGCGTCGGGATCGCTGCACGAGGCTTGGGGTCAATATGCCAGCGCGATCATGATCGGCGGGGCGCAGGCGCTGTTGCTGTTTCTCGGCATTGGTCTGAGTACCCACCGGGTGAGCAAGGCGCACAGCAAAAAGCTGATCGCGGCGCCGCTGCTGGTGCTCGTCGCGCTGGCTGGTGTTCTGTTCGTCCGCGGCGGCGATGGCGCGCGCGGTCTGCCCGCCGCCTATACCGGCGCGGCCTATACCTTGCTCTACGGCTACGAGCGCTCCACCGAAGTCATCGCGCCGCGCGAGCCGGTCCGGCTGCCCGTCGTCCACCCGCTGAACGGCGACGGCGATATCGTGCTGCTGGTCGATGAAAGCATTTCCGGCCAATATCTCGATATCAACAATCCGCACGGCGTCTACAGCGGGCTGAAGACGCCAGACAGCGGTGTCGCGACCCATAATTTCGGGCTGGCGGTGTCGATCGCCCATTGCAGCGCCGCGGTCAACATGACGCTGCGTCACGGCGGCACCCGCGACGACTATATAAGGATCAACGGCAGCATGCCGTCGATCTGGGCCTATGCCAAAAAGGCGGGACTCGAGACGATCTATATCGATGTGCCGCGGACCAAGCGGGTGTTCAACAACATGATGAACGAGTCTGAGCTGAAGGACATCGACCAGTGGATCGAGTTTGATGATGTCCCGATCCAGCGCCGCGACTACGCGTCCGCCGATGCGCTGGCCGGTTTCCTCAACGATGGCAAACGGCAGTTCATCTACCTGCAGAAGATCGGCGCGCATTTCCCGATCCACGACAAATATCCCGACGAATATATGCGCTACAAGCCGGCGCTGCCGCGCGGTCAGTTTCTCGATATTGCCGACACCGGCGACCGCGAGGGCTTTTCCGGCTCGCGCGAAAGCTGGGTCACCTATCGCAACTCCTATCGCAACACCCTGATCTGGAACGTCGGCGCCTTTTTCGACCGGCTGCTGAGTCAGGCCGATCTCGCAGGTTCGACGATCATCTACACCTCCGACCACGGCCAGAATCTGCACGAGCGTGGCGGCACCGGCGTCGTCACCCACTGCTCGCCCGATCCGAAGCCGGAAGAGGGGCTGGTGCCGCTGGTTGTGATCGACACCCCGCAAGCCGCCGGGCAGCCCGGCGCAATCGACTGGGACGCTGCCATTGCCAAGGGCAGGAACCGCTCCAGCCATTTCCAGATTTTCCCGACGGTGCTGGAGATGATGGGCTATGACGCCAAGGCGGTGCAGGCGATCTACGGCAGCGATCTGCTGACCGCCAATCAGGCGCCCTTCGCCTTCAATTACCAGTTCAACGCCCGCCTTGGCCGCGCGCCCAGCTGGAAGGAGATCAAGCTCGACGAGATCGCCTGGCCCTCCGACAGTGACTTCACAACCGTGCCCGATGGTCAGCGCGGGCAGGCGATCGCCGCGCGCCCGCCCGCTCGCGCCCGCGGGCTCGCCGGCACCAAATAACATATTCCCAAATCGCGTCCGCTGGCTCTATAGAACCGGCATGAATGATAAAAAAATCTGGACCGCCGCGCTGATCGTGATCGGCGATGAAATCCTTTCGGGCCGCACCCAGGACAAGAATATCGCGCAGGTCGCCGCCTGGCTCAATGTCCAGGGCATCCGCCTCGCCGAGGTCCGGGTGATCGCCGACGACATGGACCATATCGCCGAGGCGGTGAACATCCTGCGCGCGCGCAACGACTATCTGTTCACCACCGGCGGCATCGGCCCGACCCATGACGATATCACCGTCGACGCCGTGGCCAAGGCGCTCGGCGTCGATGTCATCATTCACCCGACGGCCCGCGCCATCCTTGAGCGCTACTACGAGAGCCGCGGCGGCCTCAACGAAGGCCGGCTGCGCATGGCCCGCGTCCCCGCCGGCTCGGAGCTGATCGAGAACCGCATGTCCGGCGCGCCCGGCATCCGCCTCGGCAACCTGTTCCTGATGGCCGGCGTCCCCCATATCACCGCCGGCATGCTCGACGCGCTCACCGGCACGCTCGAGGGCGGCGCGCCCCTCCTCTCCGCCACGCTCGGCGCCTGGGCCCCGGAAAGCGAGATCGCCGGGATTCTCGGCGACACCGAAAAGGCCCACGAGACCTGCGTCATCGGCAGCTATCCCTTTTTCCGCGACGGCACCGTCGGCGCCAATTTCGTCGTCCGCTCGACCGAAGCCCACGACCTCGAAACCTGCCGCGCCGCGCTCAAGGCCGCGCTTGAAGCCGCCGGCTACGAAGTCACCGACGGCGGGATCTGATCTGTCTTCGTCATCCTGAACTTGTTTCAGGACCCCGTGAGATTGCGCACTGCCGATAGAGGTCCTGAGCCGAAGGCCACCGCAAGGTAAACAAGTTCAGGATGACGATTCCCTCTCCCGTTCGTGTCGAGCCGTTCGGCTGCCTGCCAAGGCAGGCGCCCAGGACAGGCAAAGGTCGAGACACCGGACAGAGCGCCCACTCACGGCAACAGCGCACCAGATTTCTCGCTAATCCGCTGCGCTGTCCCGGTCATCCTGATTTCAGGATAGTGTAAACTTCAATCGGAAGGGTCAGTCTCAATCGTTTCTTCCTCGACCGTTTCTTCTTCGATGACCACGCTCTGGGCTGCGCCCGGCTCGGCAACCGACAGCGGCGCGACCGGCGCAGCCACCGCCATGGGCGCAGGCTTGCTATCGGCGATCGCCAGTTCGACATCTTCATCGATGAAACCGCTGACCACGCCGCCCTTGGGCAGCAGTGCGCTGGTGCCGGTCATGAAGAAACCCGCAATCGGCACCAGGGCAATAGCGCCAACCACGCCAGCGGTGCCGGTAACCCCCTTGTCGTCAAACGATCCGGTCAGCCGGATCTGGCGGCCATTGACCCGCAGGTACAGCAATTTGGCATCCAGCTTGCCGGACTTGCCCCACATGCCCTTGTTGCGCACCCCGACCAGCTCGCCCCAGGCCGGCGTGCCCGCCGGAATAACGGTCACGCCATTGACCTCGACCGGTGCCGAGACTTCCAGCATGAAGCGCTGCCCGACCTTGGCGACTTTGCCCTTGGTGGTAATCTCCTCCATCATGCTGAGGGCGACGGGGGTCCCGGCGCGCAGAACCGCATTGGCGGTAACCGGAGCGGCGATCGGCGCAACAGGCGCAACGGTGGCAACCGCAGGCGCTGCGGCGGCGTCCTGTGCGTGGGCACCACTGGCCGCCATGGCCGCCAAAGCAGCCGTCAAGATCAGTTTTTTCAAATTAGCTCCCCTCTAATGATTGAAATCAGATATTTTCCGACCTCATTATTAAATACCCCTGTATTTAATGGGCATGACATAGGAACCAATAAATCAAATAGTCAAACGGCTATTATTTTGCGCTAGAAATATAGAAAATATAATAAGCCCCAATTAACCAATATTCCTCATCGCCCTGTTCGTGCCGAGCCCTTCGGCTGCCTGCCAGGACAGGCGCTCAGGACAGGCCAAGGTCGAGACACCCGGCAAAGCGCGAACAGGCGTCTCTCGACTTCGCTCGAGACGAACGGCATCTCTCTCCCCCCCCAAAAAAGCTCACCCCAACCCGTTCTTCGCCTCCAGCTCCGCCGCCCGCGCCTCGGCCGCCCGGATCCGCTCCTCCGCCGCGCGCAGCCGCTCGTCCTGCTGCTCCTGCTCCCTCGCCCGCCGCGCCAGCAGCTTCGTCCGCATGTCGCCCAGCTTCGCTTCCAGCGACGCCCGCACCGCGAGCATCTCCTCGTGCTGGCTCACCTTGTTGCCCTCGTCGTCAAAGCGCAGCCCGTCCTGCCATTCCTCCCAGGTGATCACCTTGTCCGCCGTCCGCGCCCCGATCCGCCCGCCGAGATCGCCGCGCTTGATCAGCAGCGCTAGAATCGAATCCGACGGCACCACCCGCCGCTCGACCTCCTCGCCATTGCGGTAGATCACCGTCTCCTTGCCGACCACCGCATGCTGATGCGCCACCGCGACCAGCCCGCGCTGGCCGTTGGCGACCGCGTCATCCCACTGCTCGGCAATCTCCGGATCGCGCTCGCGCAGCCGGTAAGCCGACGTATCCGACATCCCCGCCACCCGGCAGGCATCGAGCACACAGCCGCTCTCGCGCAGCACCGCGATAAAAATCTTTCGCCGCTCCTCGGTCCAGCCATCGCGGCGCGGCTTGCGGGTTTTCTTTGCAGGGGAGGGGGAGGATGTTTCGGTGGGTGGTGACCCCGTCGACCCCCGCTGCACCACCGAGCAGCGTCCTTCGATAATCACCGGGCCCTTGTTCACTTTCTTAGCCATGCCGAATCAATATCAGAACCGCCTGGCTGTAGGAAAGGGTGTTGGATCGGGAAAATTTTGCGCGCCGACGATTGAGCATATAGCGTAAGAGGGTGTGCCCCTGCGCAGGCAGGGGCCCATCTCCTGAAATCGCCTCGCACCCTATGGTGGATTTGTGCCCGGTCCAGAGTGAAGCACCAAATCCTCACCAGCCCTCCTGCCACGCGAGCAGAGATGGACCCCTGCCTGCGCAGGGGAACAAACCCCGTTCGTGTCGAGCGCAGTCGAGACACCGGGCCACAGCGCATCACCCTGAAGGATGAATCGTCATCCTGAACTCGTTTCAGGACCCCGACCGGCAGCGCCCAATCTCACGAGATCCTGAACCAAGTTCAGGATGACGAATTCCACCCCCCCCCCGTTCGTGTCGAGCGTAGTCGAGACACCTTGCCAGCGAGCTGCCGTTCATCCTGAGCCTGTCGAAGGACATTTCGCGTCGACAGGTGCAGTTTGACAGGCTCAGTGCAAACGGGATGCGGCAAACGCAGCGCAGCCCGACATTTACCGCTCGCTCAGCCTGATCACCCACTTTCCCCGCTCAGGCACGCCCTTACCGGATCGCCAATTCCGCAGGATCGCGACGATCCGGTATCGCTTCAAACTGATCTACGAAGTGGGTGAAGAGCAGATTATCGTTGGGCATTGTTCGCTATCAGGACCGGGAGGTTTGATCGGTTCCCCGTCCGGTCCTGTTCCCCGGCGCAGGCGCGCAGTCGGTTAGCCATGCGGGGCATGGTTAGCAAGCCGAGCGCCCAGAACGGTCCTGTCCGATCGGCCATTCGTGCATTTAGTGAACTGTCACCGTAATTCCCCAACTGCCAACCCCGCCATCTTCCACCCCGCCCAAAATCTGCTATAAAGCCCCGATGACGATGCTCGAAAAATTCATGGCCTTTGCCAAAACCCTGCCAGCGGACCAGCTGGAATCGGTGGAGGAAGTGCTGGCCGCGCTGATGGAGAGCCATTCGGAAAAATATGAACTGAAGGCGGATCAGCTGGCGGAACTGGACCGGCGAGTGGCGGAGGAGCGGCCGGAATTTTCGGGCCCGGAAGATATCACCAGATTGTTTACCAACCCTTTTCGGCATGAAGGTTGTTTTTCGCTGACGGGCGGGGTGCAGTAATGTCCTGTCCGATCTATTGGACTTATCGCTTTATATTCAACCTAAATATCAACGTATCTGAATGCCTCTGAGAAATCATGTGTTTCAATTAACTTCCCGCAATTTAACTTTGATTTTAGATACTTTTCTCGATTGCGCCAAGCTTCTGCCGCATATGGGAGATTTGCTTTGCAGCTTTCCAAAAGGATTTTGCTAATCGGAAAATCAAAAAGGTTTCGTTTGGTTACATGAAAGCCGTCACCAAGACTTCGCCAGTATGCGAAAAAAGCCGGTGACCCGAATAGCTGAAGCAAAATCAAACTAGCTTCTTTCGAAACAGCACTTATCGGAGTGGAGCCGGAACTTTCTGAACTAACGTTTCGAATGCCTATAAAATTTCTCGCAGCGCCTGCCACCGAGAAAGTTGGAACTGAGGTTTCCGAAATTAGTGAACGAACGGTCAGGTCATGTTTTGCATTAAGATAGGCTGCTATTCGTTCGTCAACAAATCTTGGAAATTGATTATCAAAGCTATAGTTAGTAAAACACTGATACTTCGGAAGGCAAGACAAAAACTCTGACCTCGATGCCGCGGTCCAGCGAAGCAATCTCGTAGTCTCGCGAACTAAGCTATCAGGCCCTCCCGCATTCAATATTACACATCTTTGTGTCTGACCCGAAACTAAGTTGGGTGATATCAGCAGGTTAGCTTGACGGCTATCCGATTCGTTGATTCAGTGGGTTTTGCAACAAACTTCTGGAGACCAACGATGTGGACCGATACCACCCGTGT
>Ga0210025_1003026_pt1 | contig 15650 bp, 13 predicted proteins | sample CryGeyme20150102_FD_183989 | JGI IMG/M metagenome (GOLD analysis project Ga0210025, IMG submission 183989) | Groundwater microbial communities from Crystal Geyser aquifers in Utah, USA - Crystal Geyser metaG 2015-0102 (SPAdes) (version 2) | ecosystem: Environmental > Aquatic > Deep subsurface >...
CGATTTCTCCCGATGTGTTCCTGTTTCTGAGTGGGAGACGGGATGGGGCATTTCGGGTCATTCCGGTGACGTCGGATTCGGGTCTCCTTGTCTCACGTCCCCTTCGGCTGGCTCTGAACAACTACCGTAGTCTACTAGTAGTAGTCTAGTCTACTACTGAGTACTAGACTACTCGGAGTACTTCATCACTACTAGCTAGTAGTCTACCAGTACAAAGCAACCTTGGCTGGACAAACAGGTCCTTGGAACACTACACTAACTGGTAGCTAAAGTATTCCAATTTATTAATGACTAGCTAAAGAGCAGCAGCACAGCGACTCAATTACGGCTACGATGGCGCGAGCATAGTCTACAATGTGATATACATCCTGTTGAAAGCGAAATAAAGAATTTTGAAATAGAAAAGAATTGTTCTAGTGGTAGCTTAGTAGTCCAACGCCATCCTTCTTGCAGAGGGCGAGTATTTGCATACATTGTGGAAGCGCAGTCTATTGACGATGCGACATGAGGAGGGCAATACATTGGAATGGTAAAGCGTGGCATGCAGTTTATTCACAAAAGATCCGAGCTTTGCAATTCTTGTGTTGCAATGTATGTTATCGTATTGTATTCCGGGCATTTTGATAGAAATCGATCAACCGGTGATCATTGTAGTTATTTACATAGGTCTACATTCCAGTAGCAACTCCTCCGCATAAACGCTTCAAAAAGTCGTACAAGACCAGTTGCAGCGTCACAGTAATTCCCATATGGTACATCCGGCAGTTCAAGCCCACAAAAAAACCTCGAATGCCCTTGTCACTTTTTAAAATATCTTTTGCAAAGTCGTGCGTGGATCTCACTTCGCCTTGGTGTGCGCTCACCAAGCTGAGAAGCATATCGCCTGGTTGACTACTGATACAGGCCAAGATACTGGTAACCGCGGCCGCCAGAAGCGGAATCGTCGTCTTGGTTCCAGCATTCACTCCAACCCCGCCAGCAATGGCTACCGAGTAAGCCATTCTTGTGAGGTAATCAAACGACACATTTTTTGTCACCGTGTACGGCACCTGCTTGTAGATTTGCGGTTTGATGCCTCTCCACAAGCTCAACACGCCTTCTCGCTTCACCATTCTTCGCGCACCTTGAATCATACCTTTGGGGGCAAAGCTTGGTTCCGACACAAGGCGAATCCGCAAGGCTTCCATGGGAGCAAGTACAAACGAAGCAGCGGTTCCAGCCACGATTCCACAAATAACAAATGCAATCACTTGGTTTTTCAAAAAAGGGAGGGACGTCGCCGCTGACAAGGACTGGAGCAGCGTTAGCGCGGTAGGTTTTAAAACTTCGTACACGCCAAATTTCATGGCTCCTTCCAGCAAATAACCACAGATTGTGGGGCCCAACCCAGCCCAAAGGGCACCTGCACCCTCATCCTTGATAATTTTCCGAGTTGCAAGGATAAAGGACATCGACTGTAACTCGAAATCCACTTGTTTCTTCGTCTGCAACAACGTCGGAATGGTCATCAAAAGGGTACATGTATGAGATCAAGACCCATCCGTGTTTAATTTTATAAAAACTTTGGCTCAACAGTGGACCTTCACGTACCTTAACTACATCGATTGGTGTTGGAATGGCATGAGACGCGGCAGCACAAAGACCACCGGCAAGAAAAAATCTCCATGCCCCAGGACCAGAAAAAAAGATCAGTACGGCAAAGGATGCAATGCCTGTAACAGCAGCAGCAGCCATGGCGGCTTTGTCCTTCAGGGTAACATGATCGACCTCTTCCGGTCGCAGGGACCAAGTCCCAGTTTTCTTTAAGGGTGTGTAACTCTGTCTATAGTATGCGCATTCATCATCGCTGTTTGGATCAATGATGCATTCCCACAGGTATTCTTCTGATTCATCTTCTGCAGGATTTTTATTATTATCTCCAAAATTGACGAGTGGTCCGCTAGTAGAGGCAACATAAAACTTCGAAAAAGGTCTTCCATGAATAAATAATTGCTGGTTTTGCTGCCGCTGCCGACTCAAGGTTGGCCCTACTATATTTTGTCGTGAAATGGCACAAGGATGGAGCTGCCGTTGGCGTCGCGTTCTCCCGAACAATGCCAAGTCCAAACCTGGTCGTCGCTGTTGGTTGGCAAGCTGTGATGTGGATGAAAAGGCCTCGACCAGTGACGGAGAGGACATCGCATGAAAGGACAACACCAACAATGAAATGACGCAACTCGTCGTCCAATAAGAGCTTGTCAGAGGACTCATGTCCCATCCCGGAGCTATGGACATCATGATGACACAAAAGACACAAAATAATGCGGAGGATGCAAGGTGCAAGGATGAACAGATGTAGTGGTTGAATCCTCGCACAAGGTATTTCTGTGGGCCCAGATGCTTTGACAGACTTTATTCTTTAGCTATCACTTGAGAATACTTCCAATTAATTGGATGAAAGCTGAGTTATCTCTGAGACAGAAGACCTTGGCAAAAGAGATAAAGTACTAGACTAGTAGATGAGTCTTATTCTATTCAACAAAACTTTGCAGCCAAAGCTTGCCAGCCAATTAGGCTTCGGGTTGTCTTCAATTTTTTTTATTGGTCTCGTATCGTACTGGTAGGCAGACTCTCTGTTACGTACCTTCAATGATGATTTTTTTTTAAATTTCTCGGTCCTTCATTCGGCGGGGCTTAGCTTTTAGTAGTGGTCCCATTTCCGTGACGAGTTGCGTATTTAGCGCGCTTTTTGGCGAAATGGTCGGCAAAGGAACTACTATCAAAGATGAATTTCAACGTCATCGTTTCTCTGTCACCTTTACTCCATAACGCCCATGGATAATAGTACGTACCAGCAATAGAAAATCTATATAACTTGAACGTCCGTGCGGAGGACAGGCCGATCCAGAAATGGTCATTACTGGCTGAATGAAAAAAAAAATCCAGTAGACTACAGCAATAATAACTTGAATAGTGTGATGTGATACTACTAGCTAGACTAGAACACCATGGAGCATTTCAATAAAACATTGGTGGCCTCGTGGCATGCACAGTCTCCAGCGCTTGCAACTCGTTGAACTACTTTTAGGAACCAGGAGCAGACGACGCCTCACCAGCACGTGTTTCAACATGTTAGACGGTCACTTTCTAATTTGCAGTCAGCAGCGACAGTGCTAGTAGGTAGGTAATGCGGTGTGTTCACATAAAATAAAACAATTTCTTTTCTTCATCGTTGCAATCCTTCATCGCACTTAATAAAGCTACCTACCACAGCTACTCGGAGTACAATAGTCAGATTATGGGCCCTCGTTGGCGGAAGAAAAACGTAGCGAGCCTCGCCTGATTGAGAGGCACAATGCGCTAGCTAGCGTTGCCTTTCCGACATTACTAAATTTAGATCCTATCACCTTCGCAGTCGCTTGTGCGCGCCGGCGCGATCTTCTTGAATGGTTTGTTTTCTTGAATGCAACACAAAGAGGCGGTTTTTACTAAATTATGAGCTTCATCCTATTAATTGTTTTAGTGCATGGGGCGCACCTTTCTACACTACCTCAGTCGTTCAACGGTAAGTTTATCCTAGATAAAGAGTCTTCGCAAAGACTGCATTGAGGAAAGCCTCGGAATTGCGGATAAAGCTAGAAATAAGACGTGTTACTTTGGTCAAAATTTGTCTGCTCGTCAAAATCGAGAATTTTTTTGACTAAGGTACTCTACATAATAATTGTTGCAAAGATAAACCGCTTTTTACTTGCCATGATCCGTTCTACCCGTGGTTTTCCTACTACCGTAGTACGTACTTGCATTATTTATCTTGTCGTGGTCTCTACAGTACCTTTCCTAAGGTAGTAATTTACCGTTAGACAAAATGAAATAGAACAATTAAAAGTCATTTAGGTCTTCAAGTATTTATTGGAAAGGGAATCCCGGGAACGATGACTGTGTAAAAGTCTTTTCCAATATTAATTCCCAGTTTCGGCATTCATATTTTTTGAGAAGACAGTCCGAAATGAACAAAAACCTCTAGTACCACTGGTTACTAGTAGTAGTATCACTGCGCACAGGGGCTCATTTTTTTTACTCAAGTACGGTACCGTACCTGCTACAAGCAAAGCATCCAGGCCAATGTATTCGGTGGCCCACAAAAACAGACAGGCGCTACTTTTTTGTTCACACAAAAAGTCTCAAGATAGACATCAGATTTCATAAGAAGGAATCTTGACCATGAGCCGTTTTATCACGACAGTATGCCTTCTATTGGTGAATGTCGCCAGAAGCCAAGAATACCACTTCCTCGAGAGCTCTCAGATCCCAATCATTGGATACAAGTAAGCAATGCAGATAATTTATAATTCATCCCTTGAAGCTGATTCTGAGCAATCGTTCGTTCCTGACATAACTAATTTGCTCTTCCTTCTTCCTCCTCATTCAGTGCGCCATTTTATGTCACCAAAAACAACACCAACAATTGTACAACCGTTATTCGGAATTATGATCCTCAGATCCATAAGCGCAAGTATCGCGTGGGGGTCTATTCAAGTGAGGGCGACGAGGTGGCATTCCAATTCTACAACCAAACCTTTAACCAATACCTCACGGCCACCGCAGGTCTTATGTTTGATCCTCCCATTGAGTTTGAGATGATCCCGGGAACATTGACGGCTCTCATGGACATGGCCGAATCTGAAGATGTTGACTTTACCTTTGCAAGCTCGGCAGTATCGTCGTGTGCAGCAACCGAGCACGACGCGCAGCCTTTGGTTACCATCGTGAATCGTCGTGAAGCGCAGGGTCGTGCATATGATTTGGATCAATATGGAGGCGTCATCTTCACGCTAGCCACAAACAATGAGATTAACAGCATCCATGACCTCAAGGATCGAACTGTTGGTGCTGGCAGTATAACCGCCATGGGAGGCGGACAGTCCCAGTTGTACGAAATGGTCCGTCAGGGACTATCATACGTTTCCGACCCTAAGCAAGTCGTTTTCACCAACGATGAAACCCTCATCGTACAAGCCGTTCTGGATGGAGAATTCGAAGTTGGCATGGCCCGGACGGATCAAATTGAGAGGCACGTTGATGAAAATGGAAGACATCTGGATCCGTCTATCTTCAAGATCATCAATGCGCAAATTCACACACTGGAAGATGGTACACTTTTCCCCTTCAAGACTTCCACTAGTCTGCACCCGGAATGGCCAGTCATGGCACTTGGCCATGTAGCCGTGGATGTGGCGAAGTCCGTGCAGGAGGCGCTACTAGCTCTTGGTGATCATGCCGTGTCCATCGACTTGAAAAGACGACTGCGGTGTGAGACCACTCCAGCAATTGCCCAGCTGGCGAAAGATTGCCAGAATAGCGGTATGCTGACGGGATTTCGGCCTGCCAGGAACTACTTTTCGGTGCGCACCAAACAGCAAGCGGCTGGCTTCTTAAACGAAGACGCGAACGGAAACTGGCATTGCATTCGAGGAGAGACGTTGTACCATGATATCACCTGCCCCGATGAATTCTATAAAATGCAGGAAAAGGACTTCAATAGGTCCTGTAGTTTGATAGGATTGGAGTGCCCCAAGGAGAATTATGAATGTTACTGCAAGCCATGCGTGCACAAATCTATTGCAGTAGATGTCTTCAAGAAAATCCAAGAGGCTACTGACGTAATTACCCCCTGTGAAAAGTTGAGCGCTTGTGGGACTGTTGAGCAGGCCAAAATAATCGCGTTCCGCATTGTAGACCGCATGGAGAGAACTGGAGCAATCGTCACGGTTACCCAACGCCTGGATGATCGAACGAAAAATCTAGCTGTCAGCCAGGTTGAAGGCGAACCTGGAACGTACGAGTTTGAATTTGTTCAGAGGGAGACTGGAATGGCCATAGTGGAAATCGCAATCGACAACATTGAGGTAATGCCGCCCTGAAGCTTTTTTATTTGTCTTCATCGTTCCCCAAACCTTCCTAACGACTTATTGCGCTCCTTTACGCTGATGATGACACATAAAAGATTTATGATTCGCCGATACGAATCGAGGTGGTTGAAAAATCATGCCAAGACCACATGGAGCCTAATGATGACGGGTTGTGCGTCTGCGAAGGAGGCACCGTTGATTTCAGTGGCCGGTGCCTTAATTCTGCAATTTTTGCAGCTGTTGGTGCGATTGCAGGGTTCCTCTGCCTGGTCGCCATCATAGTCGCTTACATGCGCTACAAGAATTACAAGGCAGATGAAATGTGGAAGGTTCACATTGACGAGCTTCTATTCGGTGATCCGGTAGAGATCATTGGACAAGGATCTTTCGGTGTTGTTTTGTTAGCGGAATATCGAGGGACAAAGGTGGCCATTAAACATGCTGTCAAGAGCAACGGTGGCGGTTCGAAAAAAGGACGTAGATCAATTGTACATGGGTCGGTTGTGTGTGCCGGTGGCTCAGAAGAAAATGTGAATTTCTCGCGTGATTCGCTGCGACTCGGCCAAGGCTCGCAGTCACCCAGCCTCGACGATAATATTTCGGTTGACTTAGGAAACAACCAGAGCGGTGACATCGAGTCAGGCACATCCAACAGCACCAGCACTACTGATTTGCATTCTGCAGGAATCAGTCGGAACGACGATGACTTTAACTTAGACTTCCTTGCTGGTACTCGTGGCAGACGTAGTCGACAATGGAATTGGCTGTCGCCATGGACGAAGCAAGACACTCACGAGAATCGTTTCAAGGAGTCCATTTTGGACACTGCCAGCGCTTCTGCGACAAGAAGGCCCATGGGCGCGCTATTGTGTCCATGGTGGAACGAACATACTCAACTGCAACAAGATTTTGTGAAGGAGATGAGAGTCCTCTCTCTGCTTCGCCACCCCTGCATTACAACAGGTATCTTTCTTCCTCCTTCTGTCTTCGTCCACATGTGATTTGCGAGGCGTACTCGTATATCTAACCTTTCCCTTCTTGCAACTTTATCAATGTTACTGCCGTCATTGTGAAAAAAGTGATGGGAGCCGTTATCACTAGATCTCACAATCCTATGTTGGTGATGGAGTACATGGATTACGGCTCACTTTATGATCTTCTCCGCAACGAAACCATGTACCTCACTGGTGAAACTATTTCGCAGATTGCAAGAAGTGTAAGTCTCAACGTGCTAACACATGCATAATTGTCTGGATAAACATCCGTTTGCTCTGGCCTCACATCGTTTCTATTGCGCACAATGACATACAGATTGGACAGGGTCTCAGGTATCTGCATTCTTCCAAACCACCGATACTTCACGGTGACTTGAAAGCCAGAAACATCCTAATTGACTCGCGGTTCCGTGCCAAGCTTTGTGATTTTGGCTTGTCTTCGAAGCACAAAGGCCAACTTTCAGGCACACCCTTCTGGCTCGCGCCTGAGTACTTGCGTGGCGAATCAGATTATGACACAAAGTGTGATATTTATTCGGTAGGCATCCTCCTCTTTGAGATCTACTCGAGAAAGAATCCTTACGAAGGCGAAGACTTCAAAGAAGTCTTGCGACGAGTCTGTGATAGACGCATCAATAAACGACCTGACATCCCTGAAGCAGCACCGCCCAAAATGGCCGATCTTATGAAAAGGTGCTGGAGCCGGCACAAGAACTTCCGCCCCAACTCCAGGGATCTAGATATGACGCTTATGGATCTTACCTCCAGCGATTTGGAGCCATTGACAGACGAACAGCAGAAGGCGGGTTCCAGGAAGAGACGGTCTGGAGACATGTTGTATGAGCTATTCCCGAAGCACATAGCAGATGCGCTCGCAGATGGTAAAAAAGTCGAGCCTGAGCACCATGAGCTTGTCACAATAGTTTTCTCGGATATTGTAAACTTCACCGCGGTGAGCCAGGAATTAGGCCCACTCAAGGTCTCCAATATGTTGGACAATCTCTATCTGGCATTCGACAAGATTGCTCGTCGTCACAATATCTTTAAAGTGGAGACTATCGGGTAAGCCAGTCGTTGTTGTTGGAAATGAATTACATTGCCTTTGTTGTCTGTGACCTCATTCTTACAATGCATCTGGTCACTCCTGCAGCGATGCCTACATGGGAGTTACCAATTTATCCAACAAAATGGAGCACAACCATGTGAAATGTGCTGCAGAGTTCGCTATTGACATGATCAATGAAGCCAGCACAATCCTTATTGACCCAGATGAGCCTGAAATTGGTTACATCAAAATTCGTGTAGGATTTCACTCGGGTCCAGTAGTGAGCAATGTCATCGGTTCTCTTAATCCTCGATATGGTTTGTTTGGTGACACTGGTAAGTCTGGCGAGAAATGGTAGACCTCTTACCGGCTTGTCAAATGTAGTTTTGCTAACAATGATCCGTTCTATTCGCTTTACAGTCAACACAGCCTCCAGGATGGAGACAAACTCGACTGCTAACCGCATTCTGTGTTCGGAACGTTCGTACAATCTCTTGAAAGAACAAGCTCCAAAGATAAAAACCAAGAAGCGTGGCAGGATTGACGTCAAAGGCAAGGGCGAGATGACTTGCTATTGGGTCGGAAGGAACCATCTTGCAAAGCAAAAGGAACAATCTAAGAGCGGGCAATCCGAACCACGCGTCGAATTCTATGAGGAACCAACCGAAAGTGGTGACGGGGAAGACAAGTTGTACTCAACTTCATGTTAACTCGTAATAATGATGTTGTTAAAAGCTTCAATTTGCTGCATCGTTCATTGTTTACGTAAGAGATCAACATCATTATTTGCGCCTCTGGTTGGCCTTTGTTAGGATTCGACTTCGCATGCTGTTTGTAGTGTTGCGCCTTCGTGCTGGCACCAGCGCCAGCATAACGAGTTCTCCCTTGTCTACGTTACCTCACAGACAAACCATGGTAGAGCGTACTAGTAGAGCATTCTTTGTGGACCTCCGTTCAAACGTTATTCATTTCACCATTAGCAGTAAAAGCTTCATGCTGTGCTTTTTGCTGGTTTCTGTGCTTTGTCTGTTGAGAGTTGAGAGCCCAATATTATAATTGTTTGAAGGAGATTTCCAGGACAAAGTGTGCCATGCAGGCATAGTCCCTGTTACAGACCATAGATTGTTATTTGCCAATCTTGTCGTAGACTTTCTCATCATATACCAGTATCCTCCAACAATGATCCTTCCATGTCTTTTAGGATCAACTTCAAGGCTACAGCTTCTTTAACCACCTACACCACGCCGCATTGCAGAGACGACGCAGAGCGTTGGCAGCACTAAAAGGGAGTTGTGCTATTGGCCAACAAGGCAAGACTCCATTGCACCATCGACGGCTGGCATTGGTTGAAAAGCCTCGGCGGTCCAATGCGCGCCCAGGTGACAACTCGACGAAGCGGCGAGGCGCAGCTTTGGCCAAACAAGAGCATCTGCGCCGAAATTGATTCATTCTACCGTTGCATCTTTGCCTGCTTCGAATAAAGAAAACTTGCGTCTTCAAATTTTAGAGAGCGGGAATTCGGAGATTATTGTTAAGGTCCACGCTCCCCTCAGTTACTCGAGAGGTTCTGCGTCTAAATCATTTTCGGAAATCTTGGTCATCTACCGTATCTTTATCCTCCTGCCTTCTAATAAGGTAAGCATGGTTTGGTAGATGGTAGGTGTCATGAACAAGAATTTTGAAGTGCAAACTGTTTTCCTAACAATTACTGTATTAGTAAAGTATTGAATTCGCAGTACATACGACATTCTTGTAAAACCCAGTATGGAGAACATATTCACCTTAACGATCCCTGGCATCCTATCAGGAATTGTTGCTGTAGGGTTGGTCTACGCATTCGCATCATTGATTATCATTTATGTCGGTCGTGCCGACATGAGCACAGCTTTGACGCCATCTCTGTATTGGGATAAAATAAGCAGAAAAACCACCCATCCAGTTTTTCCAGATAATTCTGTCATTTGGATCACAGGTGCTGGTTCTGGTCTCGGGGAGCGCTTGGCTTATCTCCTGGCAAAAACGGCAAATGCATCGTTGCAAAATGAAAATACCACGAAACTAAAGCTGATCCTGTCTTCCAGGAAGGTGGAGCAACTCGAGCGAGTCGCCACAGAGTGCTGTCGATTGGCGGAGCAAGCCGGTGCCAGCAATAGATCCTTCCAAGTCAAGACGTTACAGCTCGACTTGAGCGACCTTTCTTCGATCCCTGAGAAAGTCCATCAAGCACAGCACTTATTTGACATCTCCAATCCAAGGATTGACGCTGTGATAAATGCTGCAGGTGTTACTACTCGAAGCCTTTCAGTTGACTCTAATTTTGCACTGGATGAATATGTTACAAAAGTGAATTACTTGGGACCTGTCTGCCTTTTGAAAACCCTCATGAAGGCTACTACTACGAAATCTAGTACTTTGACCATCATTCAACTGGGAAGCGTGGCTAGTAAATTTGGAGTTCCTGTACGATCAGCATATTGTGGCGCAAAGTTTGCGATACAAGGTTGGTTGGAAGCGAATCTCATCGAAGCTGTCATCAAAGGACGCGATGTGTACATTTTGAATTGCATCTTGGGGTCTATTGATACGGGTTTAGGAGAAAGGGCTTTGGTTGATATCAATCCAGAGACAGGCAAAGTGGAACTGAACGAGGAAACAGATAACAATCTTGCAACGGGGTTGGATCCAGGTATGAAATGGTATTTTTGGCGTCGAACAATAATTTCTGCAATAATGTGATTGCTCACATTCAGGTCCGTTTTCCGCTTTCCTGCAGATGATGTCGCTGAGCGCATCTTGGCTGTTGCCAAGCAGAAATCGCTTAACGAAATGTGGATGGCGAAGCCAATAGAACTCTTGCTTGTTCTATATTTTGCTACTTATTGTAAAACTACGGCTTTTCGGTTGCTTGCACGGACCGTCGGAAAGAGATATACGGTTGCTGCAAGAGACAAAAATGAGGAAGCGCAGAGTAGCGATGCTGCAAAAGCTAAGGCAGAGTAAAGATACTTGACCTTACCAATATCTGTGCTTCGAAAACTTCATTTCTGAGATAGATCCGGCTGATACGTTGCTGGCCGACAAGAAGATAGAACTGCACAACTGAGAGAAAGCCTACTTTACTCTTGAAAGTGAAGATATAATGAATTCATCCTTGTCCACGTTCGCAAGTCTCGCTATGAGGGCGTTGAAAATCTTCTCTTAGAAGCAGGAAAACTTCATTTTTCAACTGCTTACAACTACAGAAGACCAAGCGAATCCTATTTTATAGAGCAAAAGATAAGTTGCTGCAAGAATGTGGTTAAGTCGTGGACAGTTCGATCAACAACATTTCATCATTGAGCGATTGATTTTTCGATTCTGTACTTTCTTGTCTGTTGCCATTGCTATTAATGCGTGCAAGACCTTCGCCGCCATTGTGATTACCATTGTAACAGTGTCCATAACCGCGACAGCGACAGCAGGGGCTCATGGTCGAGCCTCACGACGAGACGCTCTATGACCGTTGACATTCGGGGTCCAACAATTCGGGTATTTGTGATACGGAGAAAGCATTTACAATATCATGTTACCGTTGTGTTCACATTTTTCTGGTTCACTTTCGCCGAGCCGCTTGATCTTCTATGGGTTTGAAAGGCGTATTCGTAAAAAAATCTGAATAAAGAGCTACTAGACCTACTGTTACTAGTAGGTCTACTCTATCTATGATCTCCTAGCTACGGAGTACTACTGTACCACATAGCTCACATCATGAAAGATTGAAGAATTGCCTCTCCAAACATGCTTCATTAGGGATAGGTTGGATTGTCATGGATTTTTTCTTCTTGCGTAGACATGCGTACTTTCCAGTAACTGTTCGAAGTAGCCAATCAGATCGCTCTTTTCGCATTGCGCTGTCTTACGCACTTGGAATCAGCTCTGAAATACCAGGTACTCTAATAATAATGGATTGAAGCTCTATCGAATCAACTTCAGGCAGCCGCAGTCTTACCTCCTGGCCTTTCAAGCTCTTTCCAGCCTTTGAGAGCGAAACTTCGAGGTGTGACGAACGTTAATTAATGTATTAAGAGACGTTTACCTGGTATTACGAACCGCAATCTTCCCAGGTATCCTCTGCATTGATTGGTGTTGGAGGTAGCTTTTTTCCTTGGCTTGATCTGAAAGGAAACACTGCGCAGCTACAAAATCTTGTTTGCGGCTAGACTATTAGAAGTCTTGCAGCTTTAAATTTTGGTAGCGGTACAAGTGTCTTTTATTTAAATGCAATATCATTAAAACTAAACAAGTTTGACATCGGCCAAAAAGTAAACACTCGGCGGCTCATGCGTTTAGGCGGAGGCCAAACTGCATTATATTCAATACTTCCCAGAATCGATCGTCCAATCGTCTATGTTTTCATCTTTCCATTTAGTCATAGTCTACTATGTTTACGTGACGACGAACATACTGTCTCCTCCATCTTCCATACCCGCACCGGGATCAATGAGGTAGGGCTCAACGTTGGCAGTCATGGGGAATTCGACAGTAGCGGTGTTGACAACTCGGACAACATTTCCAGTTCCTGGAGTCTCGATAACAGCGTAGAACGGACGCTCTCGGCCATCTTCAGTGTAAATTTCCATGACCTGCTTGTTGTTATTGGGACCCTGCAGAAGCTCAATTCGGGCGTTCAAGGGACGTCCATCAGTCTTCAACAAAACCTGGACACTTGAGACAGAAGGATCGAAAGGGTAAGTGTGGATGGCTCCTCCCTGAATAGTTCTTGGGATGGAGTTTTCAGAAAGTCCGGAGTAGACATCGCCAACGGCATTGTCAACATCGGCCAAAACACAGGCGGCCAGGGGGAATTCCAAGTGACCTGTGTTTCGGATAGCAATGGCGTTAGGTCCACGGGGAGTGGCGATAACAGCACTGAAGGGGCGCATGTTTCCGTCCTCAATGTAAATACCCATCTTTTGAGGGGTGTTGTCAGGTCCTTGCCACAAGTCAACATTCGCGTTCAAAGGACGCCCGTCAGTCTTGAGGAAAACCTGAACACGTTCCACAGTAGAGGATGTCATGGACCAGGTTCGAAGGGATCCTCCCTGAACAGTAACAGGTGTGAGCTCCTCCCAAATGTTACGAGCAAGCTGACGATCTCTGGGACCTCCTCCAGCTCGGGACATGGATCCTCCGGGACCATCAGCAGCGGCGTAATACTGGGCACCAGTCTTCTCCGCTACCTCGTCTCCGTTCAAGTTACCAAGATAAGAGTTAAGACCGGTGGCACTAGTCTTGGGGGCAACAGGTGCGAAGGCACTGGCCCCAGAAAGGGCGCAAAGGGCAATGATGGATCCGTAAAATTTCATGGTAAAATATCAAAGATTTGTGAGGCCGCAGTGAAATTGCTTGATAGAAAGCAGTTTAACTTGAAGTAGTGGTTACTACGAGTAGGTGCCTGGTCCCTGTCTTCGAGACTGTTTATCAGATATTGCAGTCTACTACTACTAGCTACTAGTAGACTACTAGTCTACTACCAGGTACTAGCTATCCAGCGTGTTGAGCTCACTGACGTAGATCAGGTCCCATTTGTGGATGCGTACTCGCGCAACATGCGGCTGAAGCCTTCTGGAGGATGCGGTTCTAGAAGGATTTTTTAATTAATTTTCGGCCATCACGAAAGCGCATGGTTGGCTCGGTTGATTCCTGAGTACGTCACCAAAAATTTAAATCCCGCGGATCGTACCCTAGAACAATACTAGCTAGTAATTCACTTGGTACTGATAGTCTAGTTGACTAGATTTTTCTGTTCTGTAATAATCGAATAGGATGTCTTTGAGTACTCGCTGCTGGCTACTGCGCACTGCACAGGAGTTAAAGTATTCGTAAAGAATGTATGGAAGCGAACGAGTACGAAGAGAGCCGTAACAAGAATTCTTAGCTATCTGGTCGGTCTGCGCCACTACCCTCGTTAAGTGCCAATCTTCCCGGCTAAATCGTCTCATCAAAGTTGCTCATCCTACCACGTACAAGTTTTCGTGCGTATAAACTTACTTTTTTGCCATAATTATAGCGCTGCACAGACGCGATGTGACAATAATATTATAATATTGTGGCATCACACATTTTAAGAAAACCATTCCAATTGTTTCAGAGTCACTAGTCCAAACTTTCGGAAAGGTGCATGACCACGTGTTACTAGAAGTGCATACCTCCCGACATTCAAAAAGTTGCCAGAACGTTGGGTTTTCGCAGCCAAGTTACCTAACTAAATCACGGTCACACAACCGACCTCAGAATAGGGCTGAAATCTAATCTATTTTTGGAACAAGCACAGAAGTATATCAAATTTCCAGTCCGATCCCGCGCCCGAAAAAGCGTTCGGAACCTAAAAAACTGAACGCTCCGGGCTCAGACAGCAGTACTAGTGAATGATGTCAGATTAGCTTGTCCATCCGGGACATCGCATACGTGTCGTGTGGGCAGTAGGCTTCGGCAGAATCAAATGCATACGTACTTGCCCAAAAAGGAGAATCCCGGTTGAAAACAGAACAAGTCCCGTTGACGGACAGCTGCAGAGAACACCGAGACACGCCAAAACCCAATCAAAAATCGCGATGGGAAGCCTGACTCAGTTCAATCCGCGACTTGAATATATATTATGTTCCTCGACGAAAACGAAACTTTTGAAACTGTGGAAAATGGGCAACGGCAACGGCGCTTGGCAAACAGATTGTCGGTGCCAAAAGTGGCCAAGGTCACCAATGATGAGTTAACGGATCAATAAAGGGCGACAAATATCAATGCCGATGGTTGATGGTTGTTCCGAAGGCTACTGTCATGAATATCCAGATCATTTTCTACCATGGCAATTCGATGTCATTGCACTGCCGAAAGCAGCTTCGCTTGCGCCCTCAAGACATTACAGAATCCACTGCGACGTAGATAACACAGAATAGAGACTAACATGTTCAGAAAAGGAAAGTATCCGTCATCCTGTCCCTGAAAAAAGACATGGCAACCCAACACGAAGTAGTAGCGAATCCTGGTGGTTATCCTCCGAGAATCCCATCTCTTTTGACACAGAATACAGAATGGCACATCATTTTTGCCGGTTAACCTTTTTGTGCTCTATCTTCATGCAATTTCATGAACTGTCGCCGCCTTGACATGCACAATGATGCTCTGACATGTTCTACTTCTTTTTCGATCCAAATTTTATTCAACGCCTTTCAAAGATCGAATAATTTTGTGAAATTATTAAGAATTGTGAGAAACTGTTGAAAAAGTGTCTTTCGTAATAAAATAAACGAAGGCATTCATCATCAGGCCAGTGTGTTGAAGCTGAATGAGAATAATAATTTGAAGAGTCAGGATAAAATTGAGCGCAACAAAATCAATCAGAGGATGGCCATGAACCCTAAATTTTCAACCCACGTCATATCTTACAGCCAATGAGAATCAGAAAAAGATATTAGGAAGCGCTATTCCTAATGAAAGATAACATTTTTTGCTTGAAATCTATTACCACCATTTCCGAGATTTTTCTGTCTCGTGTTTTGGATAATGGAAACTCAAGAATATTTTCATTACATTTCTCTAAGTATTTCAGCCGTTAAATATTAACGGTGGTCTGTGCTAGTTACCAAATTCATGCTATTTTATTAATTAAAATAAAATGGCCAAGCAGTTTTAAGCTAGTATTTAGCAGGTAGCTGCTGAACCACTTTAATTTAATTCATTATT
>Ga0210025_1003027_pt1 | contig 15647 bp, 32 predicted proteins | sample CryGeyme20150102_FD_183989 | JGI IMG/M metagenome (GOLD analysis project Ga0210025, IMG submission 183989) | Groundwater microbial communities from Crystal Geyser aquifers in Utah, USA - Crystal Geyser metaG 2015-0102 (SPAdes) (version 2) | ecosystem: Environmental > Aquatic > Deep subsurface >...
TAAGAAAAAGTATTTAGTCTTAATCTATCGGTGATTTGTGACCATGAACAGGACACTCTTTATCTTGCTTATAAGTTTTACCGTCTGGTATCCAAGGGAATGGATTAAAGTAAACTATCTCGTTTTCTTCTTTAGCACAAGTACACTTAGGCTCTTCAATGTAAGAATGATACAGCAACTTCGCATATATGTGTGAAACAGCCTCTTCAAAATTCCAAGTGTTCCTAGTTTCTGTAACCAGATGAACAGCTGTCTCCCACGCATTGTCATCTCTATCAGACATTTGGTGTCCTCGGTATTTTCGGTATTTTCATCCAATGGGTGACTTTTCTTTTTTCAGACTCTTCCCAATCAAAAGGATTCAATTGTATCCATAATTGGGAACCACTATCATAATGAGCAACAAATGGTTCTCGTTCATCAGAGCTTTCTCCATTTATATCACAAGCAATAACATTTGTATATTCTTCTGGAAGATATTCTGCCTCAATCCATTGACCCTTAAAATTTTCTGGTTGATTGTAAGCAAACTGCATTATATCTTTATAATTACTCATGTTGATTCTTATTGCCCCCTCACAACCAACACCACACACTCTTCTATTTTTTCAGGAACTACTGTCTTGTAATCTCTCAAAGCATTGTCCCAAACAACCACAGAATTGTTCTTGGCATTATAGTGTCCATCAGCATATTTAGACATGGTTGTCTCTTCTACTGAGATACGTCTATAGTAATCATCATCAAAAGAAATCAAAAACGTTTTATCTTTAGGAAGCTCCTGCAACTTCTCTATCATTTGTTGAACGGTCATCTACTCCTCCCAATTAATTTCAGCAGGAAGCCAGAAAGAAGAGAGACTTCTACGGACACATAGTTCTGTTCCATGATCGTCAACTATCATAAGGTATTCTCTCCCGATAAATTTAATTGTACCTTCACCAACATCAGTGCCCACATAATCTCCGACATTTAACACTACTGGCTTGTTGTTCATTGATTTCCTCTTTCTAAAGTTTTAGTTATCATCTCATGAAGTTCATCTTTTAAATAAGCTAAATATTGATCATTCTGCTCAATTAAATAACTAAGAGTATCCATGTCGTTAACAGCTTTTGCTGATAGAAGATTTTTACTCTTAGACCAGCCATCTTCAAATCCTTCGGTATATGCTTGGTGACGTATTAGATCAATGTTAGCATCTAAGCCTCTACCCTTACTATTAAGAATACGAACATATTCCCCGATTTGATACTCAGGATAGACCTTTTGATAGAGGGACTTCAAGAGCTTTTCTATTTTCTCGTAGTCGTCTAATTCAAACACTTCTGTTTTGGTAGATATTAAATCTCTATAAGAAACGATAACCCCATTCTCTACTACTTCAATATCTATTTTCATTTAGGTTAAGTTCCTTTTCAGTTACTTCTCTAATCCCCAATTTAGCGGAAGGATTATGCTCTTTAATACGTTCTCCATAAGCCTCTATTTGTTTAAGACTTTGATCCGAATATAAATCAACCCACATTTTTTCTCCAATACCAACTTCTACTTGTTGCGATAATACATACTTTGTCATGATATACTCCTTTGTGGGAGCTACAGCCCATTTTTTACTTAAAGGATCATGCGGAATATACTCGCCTACATCAGTTTTGCTCATATTACCTCCGAACTCAAAGGTTCTTCTTCAATTTCTTTCCCTTCCCAACCAGTATTAATGATAAGTTTTTGTTTTCCACCAACATAAGTATCAACTTCTAAAACGCTGATAGGAAACATATCTCCTTTAGCAAATATACTAATTTCCAGGTCTGGATTTAACTTTTGTAATTTTTCTAGCAACTTTTCTACTATCATGTCCACATCGCCAACATGTATTTACCAAAGAGTTCAAACCCTTTCATTCGTCTTTCTCCATATTTCATAGCCAGCTTCACGTTGTAGTAAAGCTCATAATCATCCTGATAGAAATGAGTTTTTGTTCTATTCTTTTCAATTCTCTCATGAGGATTTTCTAGCTTCCACTTCTTATAGAACTTATGTGATTTCCTATTGTCTTCATCTTCAACAATAGTATACTCAAAAGCAAAGAGGATTTCATCAAGAATAGCAATCCACTCTTCCATAGAGTTTAAATCTCCAGGATAAGCATGTGGGTTTCTTTTCACGCCATTATAGAATTGGAGATATTTCGGATACATCTCCTTGACCATTTCGAACCCAAAATCATATTCATAGAGCAAAGTTTTACCTGTCAAGAGCTTCCGCAAACACTGATAGAAATCCCACCACATATGCCGAAACGCTGTCTTTGGATTTCCAACGAGAGTCCACTCTAGTTTAGCAAGAGCATCATTCAGGGTCATAAAACCTCACTTTGTAGTCCGATTGGTAAGTACCAGGAAGGGGTACAGATTCATTGTCATTTCTCTTGAATTCAAACTTTTCATATTGCCACAATTCGTGACCATTGTACCTGTAATAACTAATTTTGTCAATAGATTTTGTGTAATTTCCTTGAATATTAGAAAGAAGAAAGTGTGCCCCTGATTTTGTATCAATCACATCTACCATTGCATATTGAGATAAATCATAGTAGATTTTATCAAGAATAATTTTCTTTTCTTCCCATTCCATAGGAGGTAAATCTAAATCTAAATCAATAAAGTTCTTTCTACTTCGTGACCGAGCCATTTCTTTTTTCAGTTGAGAATATGGATTAATCTTTGAACCTGTCAGAATCCCATCATAGAATGCTGTGGAGGTTTTATGAAAAGCAATTGAAATACTCACAGGATTGACATTTAAGTAAACAGTCATGATGTTTGGCTCTATTGGAAATATAACTCCCTTACTACTAAGCAAAGGATAGACACTCATCTTTTTAACTTCTCGTAGCAAGAATTTTCTATCACGAACGATAGTTTTTTGGAACATCTCAGAGCGACCAAGCTGATAATGCTTTCGTTCCTCTTCATTAAGATATTTATTTCGAGCAGATAAGCTGATAAAAATAGCCTCATCCTCAGTGAGGACTGGGAAGAGGCGTGTTGCTGTTCTACGAATTTCTGCTTCATCATGAATAATATTGTATGTTTCTACCATATCTTGTCTCCTTTAAAAACCAAAAAACCATTGAACGAGTCAAAGTCAATAGGCATGTAGTTTGTGATCTCCACACACATATTGACATAAGGATGTCCAAGTTGTCGCTGGTGAGTATGACCATGTAAGTTGACCACATTTGTCAGTGAACTTTCATGGATTGGAAAGTGTGATAAAACATATCTCCCACCGTTGCGGTCCCTCAATGTGTGTGTGGCGCGAACATCTTTAAAATATTGAGCATATATTGACAACTTTGCATTATCGTGGTTCCCACGAATAAGCACCTTAGTGCCATTCAGTTGTCGCATAATATTACCAATTGCTGTGGCACTTTCACTCATAATCGCATCACCTAGATGATAAACCTTATCTCCAGGTTGTATGTATTTATTCCACATCTTGATCATGTATTCATTCATATGCTGAACATCAGTGAATCCTGGACGAATTAAGTTTCCTTCATCGTCTTTGAAAGTTAAGATGTTTCGATGATTAAAATGATGATCCGAGGTGATCCAAGTTTTCATACCTGTCCTAACGCTTTTTTGATATCTTCTATAACAAGAGCTTGATTTCTTAAAGTAACATACTCCATGAGATAGCGAAGGTCTCTTGGAATCCACTTCAAAAGCTTCTCCCCAATGTCCTCTATTTTGGCATCAGTTAGAGATAGGGATGATTCAGTAATTATTGATGGATACTCCCTTCGCTCAACTTCCTCACGCAGTTCCTCATCTGATATATGGTCAAAAAATTCATCAATCTCTAAGTCCACATCAACATCAACTTCTGTAGAATAAGAAATAGTGTTTCCATATCGTCTCATTTATAGTTTCTCCCTGCTTGCCTTTTTTAGAAGTTCGAGAATTTCATCCTCGATTGACATCCCAGATTCTAATGACCTGTTGGCCAATGCTAAAAGCATTGTGTCATCAATATCAACATCAACAACTTTTTCATTCCAAGGAACTCTGTCTCCTGGAAATGTAATCCCTTCACTCATATTTACCCTCTTATAAGCACTAAGTATATACTATAACCAACAAAGTGTCAAGTAAAAAATAAGAATGAACACTATTTTGTACTTACAAAGATTCCGAAGACCACGGGCATAAAAAAAGCAATGCCGATATACAAACCTGCAATCCTCTCAACACTATTTGTCCAACAACATCATCAGTAGGTAAAGCAGGGGATGCTACCCACCCGACAATCAAAAAACCAAAAATACCAAATATTACCCCGGCAACAAGTTTATTCTGTCGAACAAACGCAGATATAATACTGTCTAAATTTTTCATTTCCAATCATCCTCCATATTTGCATATTGTTAAAGTTGGGTTGTGAGGGACATCATCTGCTCTCGTAACCGCACCAATTGCTGATTCTTCAGGTCCATGGCATGAACAAAATCATCATATGTCACATATGCTCCATCTTCATCTTGATTCATTTTTACAACCACTTCCTTGTATTCATCCAATACAAGTTCTGGATTGTACCTTTTAATGGTTACTATTGTCATATTGTTTCTCCTATCGGTCAACAATTTCTAATACGCCATGATTACTGAGAGTCTCAATGAAATTATCACGGATTTCTTCATAGATTTCATACGGTTCATCGGTCAGTTCCCCGTATTTTAGCTTCGACCGCAACTCATTCTTGAAATCAAAAATGGCTGCCATCATGTCATTCACATGGGCATGGGCTTCAATATCATAAGCATCCTCATGATAATCAAACTCAAAAGTAACTTTTGCCATAATTTGCCTCCTTAAAAGCAATCATATATCGTCTATACAACATCTGGTATTCTATCATATCTCTTCTGATCTTATTCCAATACTGTTTAGTGCTTTCTGGCTCTGTACCAGTCATGACTCTTGCAGGACCAGCATTATATGCTTTCACAGCACTCTCTATATCCCAACTGAACCGTTCAAGCTCACCATACAAATGATAAAGACCAAGTGCAATATTATTGCTTGGGTCTATTAACTGATTTCTAGTATACTGAGAATAGCTCACAGAATTAAGTTGGAACAGCCCGTAATCTTCTGAAGTAGAATTTCTTCCAATAGCTCTCTCATTGAACGAACTTTCATTTTTAACCACAGAAAAAATTAAAGGTTTAGGTATTCCATAGTTATGATCCATTACATCATACACGAGTTGTTCGTGGGGGATGATTGATAACCAGAACTCTAGTTCAGCATCAAAGATTCGTAAAAAATTTTCCTTATCAAAGCTTTTTATATATGCAGTTGGTTCTGGTGTGAACGCTTCCTGTTGGGGAACTACCGGCTGGGGAGTTATCCGTTGTGTTGCTCCATAAAAGATACTTGATGTTGCAAGCAGAGCAAACAGGAGTATCTCAAGCAGTAAGATTGTATGTCGTTTCATAACCCTTGAGCCTCCCAATATGGTCTCCAATCTACAAGCGTAATGGCACAGGTATATTTAGCAACTCTTGCGCCTTGTACTTCCCAACCTGGAAAGTCTGGAAATGAAATTTCAGTACAGCAAACCCCATCGGTCATTGGGTCGTTTTCTTCTTTCTCTTGTGGGAAGAATGTAATCGTAGGGATGTTGTTCTTTAAAGGATCATTCGGGGTGAACCCAACAAAATTGTACTTCTCATTCATATCGATATGGAAGACAGTGACTGTATCATATTTTTGTGCCATATACCCGTATGTGTGAGAGAATGTAACATCCCCTTGCATCTCAATAGAGAAAGGGATCGTGGTTTGGAGCATAGTGACCTCGCTTTAATGGGGTTATTACTTTGAAATACGTTTCATTGTCGTCATCAACTTTTAATTATAAATACTCAGATGAGTATTTTCCACCTCTAATTAACTCTTCAGCTAACCCAGCAGTTCTGGCTTTCTCTTCAGTAGAATACAAACCAAGCACATATGAGTGTTTTTCTCTATCACCGTGTCTATACATACTGACTACATATACGAATATATCAATGATGTCCTCCTATTCCCTGGTGGTGGGGGTTTGTTTTAGCTTATCTTCAATCCACTCAGATATGGTGTGCAAAAAAGCATCGGCTCTAAGTGGCTCTTGATCTGCTAATGCTTTCCTTGCCCAGCAAATAAGGCCATACAAATATTCATAATCACTCTCATCAACTAAAAATCTTGAGTTAATTGTTGTTCTCATTCCCCTGCCCTCGTGTACTTTATTTCGTACTCTGGATGGTAGTTTTTTGATCGACTTTCACCATCCAGCTTGATGCGAAGGTACCCATTATCACTACCAGTAATTGTACCGGGCCTGCCTCTATATTCGACTCTACCACCAACCTTGGCAGGCACACCGTCTGCCCGTCGGATGTACTCTATACTCATTCCACTGCCTCCAGCATCTCAACAATTTTTTCCCACGGTCCCGGCGTTATGCCGAGTTTTTCAAACAGGGTCATTCTACCACCTCGACTACACCGAAAAGATCACATGGAACGATCTTCATAAGTTTCGAATCATCCTTGATGCCTTTTACATGTTCGAATTCTTCTTCTGCCTGCTTCACTGTCGAGAACGATTTATAGACTCCCATTTCAGTACCATCCCGGTATTCCCAGGTCAAGACGTAGATTTTCATTTGTCTCTCACCTCCATCATTGCATCGGCGATTACCATCACCTCGTTTGCCAAGTCTTTGTCAGGCTCACAAATAAGCCAAACCCTTTTTTCAAACGATAACAATGAAGTATGTTTTCTAAATTCTCTGCTTTCCTTTGGCGTTGTGGCGATGATGTGGTTATACACTTCTTGTGCTGATTTCATTCTTCCACCTCACAATGCGTACAGTAATATACATACCAAATTTCCAGAAAATAAACCCAATTGTCCAAAAGACTATTCTCTTGGTCTGTCTATTTCGTCCAAAAAACAAACTCACCGTAGGAATCAACACATATTCATCTGGTGGGTCAAAATCAATTGTTATGGTATTCATCACCTTCTACCTTTACCAATGGATACTCATTCACTGGTGTTACATACGCATCTACAGTATAGTCAACTTTACTACCACGTTCTTTCCACAATTGGTGCCGAATAACTTGCTTCATATCAAAGGCAATCTGTACATTTTCATGGCACTGACGAATCCCGTAATAAGCACCGTGCAATTCGGGGAATACTATACCATTAAAATGGGTCTCAAGTATTTGCATTTCTTCCCAAGACAGATTCTTGTCTTCTAAAAACTCTAAAGCAATATGCAACTGACCGGAATTAAGCCTGGTATATACTTCAATTGCTTTCAACAGAATGTTGGCTTGTTTTGCATCAATTTCAATTTTCACTGGACCCATCCTCGTTCCTGGGGGCTTATGGTCTTGTGGTTCATTCCAAGTATTGCTTCTGCATAGATAGGGTCTGTTGGTAAACCTAACACGGTTCGACCTACATACCAATAGTCAGCCAAGAAGTGTTTCACCATTGCCCGAATTGCCGCCCCGTGTCGGTGACTGGGCTTGGTGTCTTTCCACATAGCTTCAACCAACTTTCCTTGGGTGTTTCGGGTCTTTGTGACTTTCTCCGACACTTCCAACCTGGCCTTGGTTCGGTCATAGATTTCTCTATAGACTCCACCACCTTTGATCTGAACTCCTGCCCATACAAACAATGCACTTCGTAATGTCTTATTACCGCCCCCGGCTTCACCTTTGGTATATCGTTCGTGACTTGACTTATCATATCCACAATATGCCCAAACACTGGAGGCATGGCGTGATTTTTCAAGGTCAATGTAGGTGATAAGGTTTGCAACGGTTATTGGCCCAGTACCCTTGAGGCCCAAGGTTGCCTTGGTAAGTGGGTCTACATTTGCGTATTCCTTGATTGCTTTTTCAATAACTTTCTCTCGGGCTTTTAGTTCACCTTTGATGACTTCCAACTGGCCTTCCAACCATGCTTTGGTCGTGTCATTCATATTGTCTACATTCCGTTCATAGGCTAGAAGCTGGTTCTGAATCTTCATCACTAACTTCATAACCTGACGGCGATCATCCATCAAAGCCTTTATATGCTCCAAACCTTCAGATCGTTGTCGATAGTTTCCGTGTTCAATCATGTGATCCACTGGGTCAATAAGAACAACATTCCCTTCAATATATGTACCACCTTCGGTCTTCGGTACTGGACGGTGTACGTCCATGAGTGAAAATTGCTTGGTTATTCCTAATTCTTTCTTAATCTTCTCTTTTGCCATGGGTTGCTCCTTTATGGCTTCTGGTTTTTTTGCTGGGTCTATGACTCGCTTTCAAAAGATGGTTTACTTAAATTGTCTGACTCGCTTTCAGAATATGGTTTACTTTAGATACTTGACTCGCTTAAAAGCTATGGTTTGCTTGCCCTTTCTGACTCGCTTTTTTGCTATGGTTTACTTCAAATCCTTGACTCGCTTCACTTACATGGTTTACTTATAGTATTTGACTCGCTTCAACTCTTTGGTTTACTTACTTCCAGTGACTCGCTTTCCATAAATGGTTTACTTTTCTCGTTTGACTCGCTTAGTCTTCGTGGTTTACTTACTTCAAGTGACTCGCTTTTGTTGATTATTGTACCGCAGGACTCATTTCAATTAAGTCAAAAATCCAATGTTTCCATTTGTTCCACCAGTTGATAGATATGCCTCCTATATTTATAATGTCTTCATCACTAAAATTTTTCCATTCATGAATTAGATATTGAACATGACCAATTGCCAGTTCATTTACTGAATATGCAATATTATATGTGTCAATTTGACAAGATTTTATCTGTAGTTTGTTACCAATGGTATTGTCTATCTTCGCTCCATCTAAGTTAGCCCCAGACAGAGTAGTAGCAATATTTAAATTGCTGTTACTGAGATCAGCATTACTGAGATCAGCACCATTCAAATTGACCGTAACGAAGTGAACATCACTCAGGTTAGCTCCACTCAATACCGATAGTTGCAAATTGGCTCTGACAATTGGCATTCCTGCCAGGAAAGCAAAGCTCAAATCTGCCCTTACACCACTATTATCTCCTTCCAACCACTTACCATGGTCTTCTAATACTTTTTTGAAATTAATTGCGTTTGTCTCTTTTATCATTTTGTCTCCTATGTTGTCTCTATGGATCGCTTTTCAAATATGGTTTACTTGACCAGCATAACTCGCTTTTCAAAGATGGTTTACTTAAATTGTCTGACTCGCTTTGTTGCTATGGTTTACTTCAAATCCTTGACTCGCTTGATCTACATGGTTTACTTATTGTATTTGACTCGCTTCAACTCTTTGGTTTACTTACTTCCAGTGACTCGCTTTTATTCATTCACCCAGTCCAAGAACATATATTCAGTATTTCGGTTTGCTATCGCAGCTGGGAATACTGGAATACTTTTTCTTTCTAAGATAATACCAGCTCGACCACTGACAATAGGCAGGTCATATGCTTCATAATCAGTGGTAGTGATTAACCGTTCACTCACCTCATAAGGAACCATCACATCTACTACCATTAAACTGATGCCTAATAGAAGCACCAACCCGTACCGTAGATGGTTGTCGTTATGAATAGACCAAAAAACCAATGCGGATAAACTCAAGAATAATCCTAAAATAATCATCTTACCACCTCCTACATTTTTCGTATAGTGTCTCAATCCCGTCATTATCTGAGATAGTATACTCCATCCCATCAGGAATGTCAACCACTTTTAATAAAGAACATTCAGTATTTGCTCTTTCCCCTAACTGTTCTACAATCTTAATCATCACAGGATTGTACCGATAACGTTCATCAAAGGTCACAAACGCATTGTCTTGTTCCCACTCATCCATGGCAGCAATTTCTTCATCAGAACATGAAGTGTAGTGATACCCGTCAACACACCGATAATTCACCCCAATTGCCTTCCCATACACCATCACCGCTTCTTGTGAAAACGAAAACCCTCCATAGCACTTATTCAATATTACTTTCATTTCTTTTCTCCCTATACTGTTTTTGTTTCTTCTATTCTTTGATTGCAAACTTTTATGTAATCAGTCGGTTTGACCTTATGAAGTAACACATCTTCATTTTTTTCTATTCCAATAAAATGCCTATCTTCTAATACTGCAGACAAAAGAAAACTACCGCTACCACAAGCATTATCTAATATTAAATCTCCAGGATTTGTAAAAGTTCTAATTAGATATCTACCTAATTCTATTGGCTTTTGCGTTGGGTGATATACTTTACCTTCACTTTCAGCAGTTTTTACATATATGTAGTCATCAACATTTTCGCCTTCAAAAAATATGACATCATTAGGATATCTTTCTCCATTACTCTTAATATGCTTTGGTTTGAAATCACCATAACTGCCTGTAAACTGATCTTTTCGTACCCCTTTATCATAGGCAACCCCTGCCGTCATTTGCGGGTTGTAAATAGGTTGTTTTTTGTAAAAAACACAAATGTCTTCATGTTTGCGTAATGGTTGTTTTTTTGCATTTAAGAAATTTGTCGGCTTTGATTTTATCCAGATAATTTTGTACTTGAATAATTTCTCATTGCTTAGTATTAGTTTTGCGGTAAATAATCCCTGTGCTGTTAAAACAATCGCACCATTAACTTTTATAATTCTTTCATAGTGTGTCCATAATTTATCTAAATCAATTACAGAATCCCATTTGTTTTGAGTTGTCCCATAAGGTAAATCACAAAGAATCATATCTATGGATTCATCTGAAATATTTTGCATAACATCAATGCAATCGCCTTGAATTACGGTATCTATCATTTTTTCAATCATTCCAATTATCCTCTTATCTTTCTTCTTCGCCCGCCACGGACGGCGGGCGTCTTGGGGGCGGGATTAAGAAATTGTTTATCCAAATCTATCATATTTTCCACCAAAAAGTCTGGCGCGGTTTTTCGTCTAACGTTTCAGTATATGCGATGTTTTGCGTAGTGAAACGGAGCAAAATATGGGAGAGCGAAGTGCAACGAGCGAACCGCATATACTGTGTTAGGCGAGCCGAACGGAGCGTTAGCGGAGTGAGAGTGCAACGTGCCTTGCGTATTTTTGAAAAATTTATCCATATTATTCCGTTTTTGGTGGGCTTTTTATTATTGTATTTGATTTTTTTGTTTTGAAAAATGGAAGAGGGGCTGTGGGTGAATTCCATTTTTAAAAACTCCTTATTTTACAACCAATTCTTTATTTACTAACTGTTTTTTTGTACTAACAGTATTTTCTTTTCTTGCAATTTTATTTTCTTCAAAATATTTAAAACTTACTTCTGGTGTTAATAAATTTGTTGGAATATTTTTCAATCTTTTTTGTGTGATTTTTATTGCTTCGTCTGATTGATCTATCCCAATCCATTTTCTACCTAATTCTTGACTTGCTATTAAAGTTGTACCAGAACCACAAAAACAATCTAAAACAATACTGTCTTCTTTTGAAGATGCTAAAACTAAGTCTTTTAATAAATTAAGATTTTTTTCAGTAGGATAGTTCGGATATTGTGTATCTTTATATTCCCAAATGTCTTGTCTTTTTTTCCCTTCTTTTTCATCTGCATAAATAATTTTTCTTGGATTTCCAGTTTTAGACCATTCAATTAGTCCTTGCTTTTCCCATTCGTCTAAAATTTTTGGGTCAGTTCTCCAGTGTCTTCCTTTTGGTGGTAGTTGTCCTTTCCATTCTTTCCCAGTTGGTCCATTCGCTGTTTCACCTGGTGCGTGTAATGGAATTGTTGTATATCTACGACCATTTGAATCTATTTTTTTAAATAGTCTTTCAATATCAGCTTCACTTAATTTTTCTTTGGTTTCGTTCCAAATAGGATTTGATGTTTTACTATAAAACAAAATTAAATCTTTAACATTTCCGTATGCTTTGCGAGAAAAGTTTTTCGGATTGCATTTAATACGAGTAATATCGTTTCTAAAATTTTCAATTCCAAAAACTTCGTCCATTATTATTTTTACATAATGACCTATTTTATAATCAATATGTAAATAAATTGAGCCTCTTTCAGACATTAACTCTCTTAATAAAATAAGTCTTTCTCTTATGAATTCTAAAAAATCACTTCCTAAAAGTTCGTCTTTATATGCTGTTTTATCATTTTTACTATTACTTATCGTGCTAACTCTTTCATCTCCAATAGTAAAGTGATTATTGGTCGCAAAAGGTGGGTCTATGTAGATTAAATCAATCTTTCCTTTTAAATCAAAATCTTCTAACAATGATTTCATTGCTTGCAGATTATTACCTCTTATAAGTTTATTTTCGCCACTACCAAAAAGAGAAACTAAATTTAATTTCTTTGTTTCTGATAATATTTCTAATTCGGTTCTTTTATTTGGATAATGCAAAATCATAGTTAATCCTAAATTTGATATAAAAATTCTCTCAAAACCAAAGCACTCATTATATTTTGTTCTTTATATGTTTCTGTAACACTTTGATACATTTTGTTGTTTCCTGGTATATACAAAACTCCGTCCAAAATAGCGATAGTTATTGCATCAACTTTTGTTGTTGCCGTGGTGATTGCATCATTGAATTGTGCATTTTGATGACCTCCAAAATCTGTCAAAAATTTTGCTTCACCTATGACATATTTACCATTAAATCTTGCGACTAAATCAAGTCCTTTGTTGTGGTTATATCCAAGATGTTCTTTTGCAAAGTTCATCATTTCATTATCTCCTGCGTCCAAAATTGCATTTTCATTGTTTGATAAAAACTCATTTAATGGAACAGGTTTTATTCCTAAACTGCCTTTATTTAGCCACCTTCTAAAAAGTGGTCCAATTTGTCTGTTTGTTTCCTTTGGCTCTGTCGCTCTCTCAAAAACTTTTTCAAGCCCCATTTCATAAATTCTTCCAGATAATCTATCAACTGTCTTTGGATTTCTTTCAATGGAAGATTTGTCTCTTTTTAAGTATGCTACATAAGAATCTTTGATCGGGAAAAGTTCAAGTTTTAGCAAATTTTCAACTAGCTCTTTATTATTTTGTGAATTAAAAGAAGTTTCAACTTTTTTCCATAAATCTTCATCTAAATCTCTTATTCCATTTGGAATGGTTGGATATACAGAAAAAAGATCATCAAGATAATTCCTTTGGTTTGCATAATCTATGCTTAATTGTGTCCAATAATTCATAATTTTCCTCAGTTAATATATAAAATTTATCGCTTGTTTATAGTATACTTTTTATCTCGTTATATTCAATCAATAAATTCGTTTTCGGAGCGATAGCGGAGAAAACACCTTATACCCCCCCTCTTTAAAAATTAAAAAATCAAATTCCTTATTTCTTAAAGCCCACCAAAAACATTTTAAAAACAAATTTTTCAAAAATATGTCGCCTAACTCCTCACTTTTGCCAAGGATTCTACCACAACCATAACCAATAGTCAAGCCCAATTAGGCATAAAAAAATTATAAAAAAAATTTTGTGACACAAGATTCACTTCCAAAACTAATTTTTCACCCATGGGGAACTCGTAGTTGTCTTTTAACCCATCTATCTACTGAGTAAAATTATTCTCATATACTCCCAATTACCCCCTATAGTGAGTAATATCTTTCTCATACAGTTCTAACTAGTCAGACTAGTCAGTTATGGTTCCATAGAGTCAGAGAAGTCTTTACTTTAGTTCCAAAGAGCTTTCGTCACGCTAAACAATGATTTGGCTTATAAAAAGTTTCCAATTAGGGTTAAAAACTAGTGAAACGAGTCTTTGTGGGCTAGCCGGGCAAATGGAGCTTAACGACTAACTTTGTTTTTATGATATACCTTATAAAATGGAGATTTTACATTATATTCTGCTAGATATAAGAGGATATTATGTCTAGGGGCTAGTTTATTTTAGAAACTAACGAACGGCTCTAGATTGTCTGACATTAGGATATTCCTATTCGATATTTTTTGATCGATTCTGACTAGTCTGACTAGACTAGCATAGACGTGTACTAGTGTACTAGTACACTAATATAAGTATTACTTTGTAGTACTCCCATAATCAACTAACGTTGAACCTATATATAGTACTTTTACTATATACCAAAAAAAGAAAATCATAGTCTATACTAACTAACTTAGGCTAGACTAACATTATTTACTATCATAACTTATAATAGTTTAGTTACCCTATAACCCGTACTGAACTTATCCAAGGTAAGTAGATTATAAAATAGTATCTACTCACTACAATATAGTCTATTCAGTAAAAAATATAGATTGTCTTACATATACAATAGATAAAAAAAGATTGATTCATCTACTATATACTCATATCACTATATTCTACTTTAACTATATAGCCATAGTCCTATGTTATGTTTAACCCTATCATTTTTTATCGTTATTTTTTTATAGATAGAAAAGAATCGATAATATTTTATAGATAACAGAATATAGATATACCCTACCATGGAAGATAGAGTATATTGGATATTTTTTATTTACTGAGGATTATGTCAATTACCTATGATATAAATCGCCTAAGAAAATACATATGAAAACTTGAATATTAATTCTAAGGTGCCCTATAGGCTCATAGTTGAATCTAGTTAAATAGTGGTACTTGTATTCAACTATTGAAAAAAGATTAAAATTTATGCCTATAGTGAAGGTGTTTTATTTTACAATATTAGGCTATTCTACCAGGAAAAAAAGCATCGATAATTTTATATAGATAAATTTTTATCGAATGGGCTGCTCAATTCTATTTTCAATAGATAAATTTTTATCTATATATTTTTATCTAATTGAGTGTAAAAAAATACCTTACTATACAAGTAAGGTATTCTATGGTTTTATTTTTTCGATAGTACTGTTATCATGGTTTTAACTCATACTGCATAGCATCGAATAAACTATCTAAGTTTACATAATATTCAATATCCTCAATGATTTTACTAGAACTAGATTTTCTTTCCTTTTGATCAATACTGCCATACATGCGAATATATAGGTCATAATTCTTTATATATTTTTTTCCTTCAAGTGTACCATACTGTGCAATGGCAGAAAATCGAAAAACGTTTTTCATATTCTCATCATAGATAAAAATATCAAAATTTACTTTATTATCCTTGTATATGCTTTTCTTGAATGTTTTTAATAATTCAGAATAATAGTTGTTCAATTGTCTATATGTTATGAGTCTGTATTCTTCTGTTACATATTCGGTGAACTGTTCAATGTTTAGTCTATTGTGGCTTTTTTCTTCGGTAGTCTCAATTATAACTTTAAAATATTTTCGCATTTCTTTTATTCTCCTTAATTGTCAAAATATCCGTTTTCTTGTAGGTACTGATATTTTCTACTGTATTTATCACTATGTTTTTTTTCATCTAGAAAACTATATTCAAGTTCTTCTGCTATCATTGTAATATCATTTTCTAATTGTTCTTCATTTTCGAAATTTTCAAGTTCACTATCATAATCATAAATATTCATTTTTTCATTCCCCTTTATTTAAATCAATTAATGTATAAACACCGGAATTAATTTTATCTTGTATTT
>Ga0210025_1003033_pt1 | contig 15624 bp, 17 predicted proteins | sample CryGeyme20150102_FD_183989 | JGI IMG/M metagenome (GOLD analysis project Ga0210025, IMG submission 183989) | Groundwater microbial communities from Crystal Geyser aquifers in Utah, USA - Crystal Geyser metaG 2015-0102 (SPAdes) (version 2) | ecosystem: Environmental > Aquatic > Deep subsurface >...
CAAACCGGTGGTTCTGATCAGTGGGGTAACATTGTCGCTGGAGTAGATTTGATTAGAAAAAAAGAACAACAGACAGTTTTTGCTTTTACTGTTCCGCTTATCGTTGATAAAGCCACTGGGAAGAAATTTGGTAAGAGTGAAGGTAATGCAGTTTGGCTTGATTCAACTAAAACTTCTCCCTACGCTTTTTATCAATTTTGGCTCAATACTTCTGACGAAAGTGCTATTGATTATTTAAAATTATTTTCCCTACTTTCTTTGGAGGAAATTGCTGGTATTGAAAAAGATTTTCTTTCTAATCTACAATCTCGTAGTGCACAGAGGAGATTAGCAAAAGAGGTAACCACTCTGGTTCACGGTATTGAAATAGCGACTGGTGTAGAAAAGGTTTCCGATTGTTTATTTGGAGAAGCTAAATTTACTGACCTTTCAGTGGCGGAGATAGAGATTGTAAAACAAAACGCCCCCTTAACGAAAGTTCCAGTAGGAACGAATATTATTGACATTTTAATAATGTCCGGTTTAGCAAGTAGTAAACGCGAAGCTAGAACATTTATTGAATCAGGGGCTGTTTCCATTAATGGCGAAAAGATGGAATCTCTTGACTTGCCAGTTTCAGAAAAAAATCAAGAAGGTGTATTTCTTCTTAAACGTGGCAAAAAGAAATTGTCGGTAATTGAGGTTGTGTAACATCGTCACACTTTACGCAAAGACACCCGTCACCGTGACGTCTTAGCTCGCCCCGTTAGAAACAAAGTTTCTAACGGGGCGAGTTGCAACGAAGCAATCCACGTTACCGCTCATTAGTGCTGTTAATAACAAAGCAACTCTAATGGCTATGAGTTAAATTTAAATCTATAAAAAAGAGCGGATGCCGGCAAAGCCGGCATCCGCTCTTTTTTTCTTTACATCTCGTCTATATCATCAAAAATATCAAAATCAACATCTTCTGCATCTTCCTCCAAATCATGTGTTTCTTCATCGTCTTTTTCGTCCTTGTCATCTTCCTCTTCATCCTCCTTTGGCTCAGGCAGAATACCGAAACCCTCAACAGTGTCATCATCCGTATCGGCGACATCACCACTAACTTCATCTAATAAATCATCCGCTAAAGTAGCATCCTCATCATTAATCTCCTCTGGTTCATCCGCATCATTGTTGGTGGTGGTATCTTTAATCATACTAATTAATTATATGTAAATGTTGTAACAAAAGTGGTGAAAATTTGCAACACCTATTGTTATATCAGTCGCAGATTTTACTGTGATTGTTTCAGAATATCCCGATAAAATATGCTCCCAGCATATTTTATTTGCATAGGGATTGATGCAACATTCAAAATAGAGTTGCCGGCGAACAACACTCCTACAGAACACTACCCCTGGTCCGCCGCAAGCGTAAAATAGATAGTAAACTACTACTCCGTTAGCTTGCTGCAGGGTAGTTTACTTGGTTCGGCCGAATTGTGCAAGACAAGTAATGCCAACTGCAATAGCATCATACTCATCATCCAGAGCTTTTTGTGGCACTGAAGGTATTAAGCGCTTAATCATGTCAAAAACGGCCGGCTTATCACTATTACCGTAGCCAGTGACAGCCATCTTAATTTCTTGTGGACCAAATTCATAGAGCTTACAATCTGCCTGTTTTGCTAAGTAAAGAATAATACCGCGTGCTTGTGCCACACCAATAGCCGTCTTGATATTTTTGTTAAAAAAAAGGGTTTCAATGGCCACAGTATCTGGCTGATGTTCTTGGATAAGCTCTGCCACTATTTTCCCAATTTCAAAAAGACGGTCACTTAATTCAGTAGTCTTGTCTGTTTCTACGCAACTAGAAAAAAGAATAACCTCTTTTCCATTTTGGTATTCCATTATGGCTACCCCAAGGCGGTCATAACCAGGGTCTATGGCGAGGACTTTCATGGCCACAGTTTAGCATATAAATAATTAACGATTGGATTGCACTTTATGCAGACAGTCCACGTCCTCATACGACCATGGATCGCCACTCCATTCCTCGCGAAGACGATGAAGACGATGAAGGCGCTCGCAAAGACGGTGAACGTCGTCACGTCCACCGTCTTATTGCGAGTGAGAAAGTCCAGTGGACTTTCGCAAGACCTTGCCTGCTCTTTTGCAAAAATAGCGTCAACCTGAACAGTTCCTGTATAGGAAGCAATCCACGTCTTCACTCTATGTCTGTTACCAAATATAACCTCTTCACTTCAAGTCATTACAAATAAAATCCAACTGTTATATATAGTTACTCGCTTTCCTCTAGAGTATCAGCGGTGGTAAAGATTTCCTGAACGTCATCTTGGTCTTCCAGTCGTTCAATTAAGTCTGCCAGCTTTTCGCCATCTTCATCTGACAACTCCATTGGGTTTTGGGGCAAGTATCCGTCGGCAGTTTTAGTGAAGGCCCAAGTTGCAGATCCTGGTCCACCAAGATCAAGCCCGGCCTTGTGAAAGATATTGCGAATCTCTGGAGCAGTGCGGTTATTGTTGTCAGTTACAGCCGTAACCAAGATGGCTGTTCCGCCTGGACCAAAGGCCTCGTACATTACTTCATGAAAAGCCTCGCCACCAGCACCGGCACCTTTTGCCACAGCGCGTTCGATATTTTCTTTTGGCATTGAGTCCTTCTTGGCGCGGTCGATAGCGGCAATTAAACTAGCTGAGGCCAGGTTACCGCCGGCCTTGCGCGATTCCATCGCAATAAGGGCAGCATGCTTACTGTATACCTTACTCTTCTGGGCGTCGGTAGCTGCTTTCTTATGCTTAATCTTTGACCATTTGTTGTGTCCTGACATATTATAAATTTATTTTATTAGTTCCAAATGTTTATAGGCCTCGGCGGCTGCTACTCGTCCGCGGGGGGTGCGTTCGAGGAGGCCTTGGCGAATGAGGTAGGGTTCGATGACGTCCTCGATAGTTGACTGTTCTTCACCAGTGGCGGCTGCAATGGTATTTAATCCAACCGGGCCCCCACCAAATTTATGAATAATGGCTTCGAGTACCGCCCGGTCGGGTGCTCCTAGCCCGAGGGTATCAATTTCAAGGAGTTTGAAAGTACGATTTACTACATCATCAGTTAAATCAACTCTTTCTAGTTGAGCAAGATCACGACAACGTTTCAGAAGATAATTAGCTGTGCGAGGAGTAGCTCGACACCGATGAGCAATAGTGTCCATAACGATGGGGTCAGTTGTTACTTCTAATAACAAAGCAGAACGAGTAAGGATGTCGGCAATTTCATTGTCGGCATAAAATTCTAAACGAAAAGTTCCGCCAGAAAAACGACTACGCAGGGGGGCGGAGAGGAGAGAAATACGGGTAGTGGCTGCCACAAGAGTAAATGGTGGTAATTCTAGCTGTACCGTGCGCGCCGAAGGTCCTTTTCCGATAATGATATCAAGGACACCAGACTCCATCGCGGGATAAAGGACTTCTTCAATTGTTTTACTAAGACGGTGAATTTCATCAATAAAAAGAACATCGCCGGGAGCTAGGTTGGTAAGGATGGCGGCTAAATCACCGACACGTTCAATAGCTGGTCCAGAGGTGGTGCGCATATTAGTACCGAGAGTTTTGGAAATAAGGTGGGCGAGGGTGGTTTTACCAAGACCAGGGGGTCCATAGAGTAGAATGTGCTCAGCGGCATGCCCACGCTCACGGGCGGCTGTTAGTAAAATCCGCAGGTTTTCTTTGATCTTGCTTTGCCCGACATACTCTTCCCATGTCTGCGGTCGAAGGGTCTGGTCAAGGTGTCCACTGTCGTCTCGGGTAATAGTTTTTTGAGAATTTGGCTCTGTCATAGATGGGTATAGTATAGCAATAGAGCAACCGTTCTGCATCCAGGAGACGTAAGGTTGACAAATTCTTATAGTATGCTAATATGGTAAATGAATTACGTTCCAGCATCTGATGTGGTGCCGATCTCTTACACCCGAAAGACGAAAGAAATCGCTTAAACAAAGCGGGATTTTTTATGCCTTTTCCAGAATATAACTCTCTAAGCAACTTGAATACGTTGCGAGGATTACGTAGCGCCTGCCCTGGAGTAGGAGTGCTGGGTATTCCCTTAGCGCGGTATTCACTTTCAATGCGGAAGCTTTGCTTAGAGAGTTATGTACTGGAAATCGAATTTTGTTATTAACGAACTGATTAGTTCGACTATAGCATAGTTCACAAAAAATACAGCTTGACCACTTGAATTTTTGTATTCAAGATTAAGAGACATTTCTCAAAAAAGAAAAACAAAAGCCCCGCCAACCCTAGGGTTGGCGGGGCTTTTGTTTTTATGACCTTTCTAAACTATATGCGAAGAAAAGTCTTCCGTTTTTAGGTTGTCAGAATCATTCGTCTCTGGAATTTCACGACCTTTAGTTTGTGAGAGGTCAACTACACGCTCTAGTTCTATTAGTGAGGTGACACCATTCATCACTTTTACCATTCCATCTTGGGCTATGGTAGGAATTTTTTGTCCAACAGCGGCTTCCATAATAATATGTTCGCGTGGATCTCGGATGACAGCTTCTTCAACCTTGTTATCAATGACTATTGCCTCAAAAACACCGACTCGGCCTTTAAAACCGGTATGGTTGCAAACATCACACCCATTTTCTTTATAGATAATAAGTGGGTTGGGAATAATATAACCATCAGGATAAGTTTGCAAAATTGCTTCAATTAAAGATTTTTCGCGTGGAGTAGCTTCATATTGAATTTTACATTTATCACAGAGAACTCTTACCAAACGTTGGCCAAGCATGATGTTTACCGCACTACCAATAATTCTGGAATCCACACCCAAATCAATTAAGCGCGGGAAACCACCAACTGCACTATTGGTGTGCAGGGTGGTAAATACCAGGTGTCCAGTTTGAGCGGCGTGAATAGCGGTTTCGGCCACTTCACGGTCACGAATCTCACCCACCATGATGATGTCTGGATCTTGACGAAGAATGGCTCTTAATCCAGAAGCAAAAGTATAGTCCGGGCTGGTTTGAGTTTGAATAATACCATCAATTTTGTATTCAACTGGGTTTTCAATCGTAATAATTTTCTTTTCTGGTTGATGAACAGCTCGTAAAAAAGCATAGAGAGCGGTAGTTTTCCCAGATCCAGTTGGTCCAGTAGTGATGACCAAGCCGTTTGGTCTTTTTAATTGCTCGTCCATTACTTTAGCTAGTCTGGGATTAAGCATCAGTTTATCTATATTAAAACTAGCCACTGTTGGATCAAGTAATCGCATTACCATTGATTCACCACTGGCACCAGGGATAACCGAAGCTCGAACTTCAATTTCCCGTTCTCCGAGGTTAAATTCAAACCGACCATCTTGAGCTTCCATCCTCTCATTAAGCATCATGCCGGACAGCAATTTCAGTCGGGAAATTATTCGTCCGTAGAGTTGTTGTTCTAAATCAAAAATATCAAGTAACACTCCATCAATACGATAACGCAACCTAATTGCCTCTTCCTCTGGTTCGATATGAATATCAGACGCCTTGAGAGACAAAGCACCAGCAAATATCAATTCGATTGTTTCGGAAATTCTTCGCGCACTATTTAAAGTGCGGATTTTCATCAAGGCCACACTCACATCTTCGGGGTTAGAAATTGACTTAGTAGATTTTAGAATATCCTCTGGATTAATATCCAACACACCCTTTTTGACTGCGGTAGCATTCTTCTGGTCGGCGTATCTTGAGTAACCATGCTCCAAGCTAGCGGTTGAACATAAATAAATTAATAACTCAAACCCCTCTGCCTCGAGCTCTTCGAGTAGCTGTTTTGTTTTTTGATCACGATGAGTATGAATAGCCACCGATAAAAGACGGCGATTTAATTCAAAAGCGACAACTTGACCAGCTCGAGATTTAGGCTCAGGGATTTTCATTAACGCTTCTGGGTTAATCGTGTAGCCACGAAGGTTGATGTACTTATAGCCATATTGCAAGGCCAATGATTGCATCAGATTTTCTTCTTCTCGCTGTCTTAAGTCTGACATTTGAGTATGTAAGCCACTGTCATCGAACTTTTTCATATAAGGTAATTGTAACATTGATATAAACAATGATTGGATTTTATCCAAGTAACTAACTTATCTGTTATTCATCTTCTCTTCGCGAGTCGCACAAAACATGTCTGCGCAGACAGGCAACCCATACCATCCGTTTTTGTCCGTCTTTGCGAGCCACAGCGTGGCAATCCACACCGTCTGTTGTGTGTCTTCATGGATTGCCACGTCACTCGCCTGCGAACTTCTTCCTCACAATGACTACGGTCAGCGTCTTTGCGAGTGAGAATACAGCAATCCACATTCTTAACTTATAATAATCCACTAGTTGGTGAAAGTTAGTTGAAGTGGTGCCTTTTAGTCGATCCAGTAGGGCGTTTTCACGTCTTTTTCTATTCTCGCAGAATTTGGTGACAATGGTACAATAAACTTATATGAAGGTAACCGAAATCAAAATAAATTCTCTGGAAGAGCTTGATGCCTATGGCATTGATCTTTTAACTCAATTACAAATAAAAGACAGGGATAAAGCCGTTGTCCTGGCTCTCTCTGGTGATTTGGGAGCTGGTAAAACTACTTTGGTACAAACTATTGCTCGTGATCTTGGAGTGATTGAGGTGGTTACTAGTCCGACATTTGTGATTATGAAGCAGTACGAAACTTCCGATAAGTATTTTTCTAAACTTATTCATATTGATGCTTATCGAATTGAGGACGTTACCGAAATGAAACCCTTAGGATTTGAGAACTTACTCAAACAGGCAAACACGCTGATTTGTATTGAATGGGCTGAGCGGATTAAGCCCCTCTTACCCAAAGACACTCTCACTTTAGAATTAGCGAACAACAATAATGGCACTCACACCATCAAAAGCCATGGCTAATATTAAAAAAAGTCCACAAGGTAAAAAGTCTGAGTCAAAAACTCTTGTTCTCCTTGATGCTCATGCTATTTTGCATCGTGCTTTTCATGCTTTACCAGACTTCGCCTCGCCCTCTGGCGAACCGACTGGTGCTCTCTATGGCGTGGTGACTATGCTGCTGAAAATTATCGAAGAATTTAAGCCGGACTACATTGCGGCTTGTTTTGATTTACCTGAGCCGACCTATCGTCACAATGCTTTCGCTGATTATAAAGGCAAGCGAGCTAAAACTGATGATACTCTCATAGCGCAGATTGACCGCTCACGCGATATTTTTGCGGCCTTCGGTATTCAAATTTATGAATTACCGGGCTTCGAAGCCGATGATATGTTGGGGACGATTGCTTTTCAAACCAAAGATGATAAAAATTTAACCGTCATTATTGCTTCGGGTGATATGGACACATTGCAGTGTGTTGATAAAAAACGTGTCCTAGTTTATACCCTTAAAAAAGGAATTAAAGACACTATTTTATATGATGAAACCACCGTTCTTGATCGGTACGGTTTTCCGCCAACGTTAGTGCCGGACTACAAAGGGTTGCGAGGAGACGCTTCAGATAATATTCCGGGAATTGTTGGTATTGGTGAAAAGACAGCGACTGAGCTTATAACGCAGTTTGGTTCTATTGATCAAATATACAAAAAACTCAAGAAAGCTGAAACACCTTTTTTAGCTGTCGGCATTAAACCAAGAATCATAAAACTACTTAAAGACGGGGAGGAAGAAGCGCAGTTTTCAAAAATGTTGGCTACTATTCGGACTGATGCTCCCATTACGTTTCAGTCGCATGAAACTCACTGGAAAGACAGAGCAGACACCGATGCGATTTTGAATTTATTTAGTGAGCTTGGATTTCGTACGTTGGGGTCACGAATTAAAACTCTCTTTGCATTAAAGGAAGAAAATATTCAGAACCCAACTGAATCAAATATAGCACCTGAGGAAATTACTCGAGCCCAAGTCATGTTGTGGTTGTTGGAAAGTGAACGAACTAATGCATCACTTGACGACATTATCGACTACGGCCGGGCATATTTCGGTACTACTGATTTCAAGGAGATAACTGCCAAGCTCAGGGAAATGATTGAAGCAGAACCAGAAATATTTCAAGTCTACAATGAGATTGAGGTGCCGTTGATGGCTGTCCTCAGGGAGGTAAATGCTACTGGCATTCTGCTCGATAAACCATATTTAGCAAACCTGTCTACTGTAATGCATGCCGAACTTGATACCTTGCGGACTACTATTTATGCTGAAGCGGGAACAGAATTCAATATCAATTCTCCTAAACAGCTCGGGGACATTTTGTTCGACACACTTGGTTTAAAACCAAAAAATCAAAAGAAGACAGCTGGTGGTCAACGTTCGACCAAGGAATCAGAGCTGGAAAAAATGAAAGACGACCATATTATTATTGCTAAAATTTTGCGTTATCGCGAACTACAAAAATTAGTTTCAACCTACATAGACAATTTGCCACCACTCGTTAGTGCCGATGGTAGACTACGAACCACTTTTGTGCAGACGGGTGCAGCGACTGGACGAATGGCCTCACAAAATCCAAATTTGCAAAATATCCCAGTCCGCACCGAGGAGGGAAAGGCAATTCGCCAGGCCTTTGTGTCCGCCCCTGGTTATCAATTAGTTTCAATTGATTATTCTCAAATTGAACTTCGCATTGCAGCTATTTTGTCACACGATTCGAAATTGATTGATATCTTTCATCGAGGCGAAGATGTGCATACCGGTGTGGCGGTGCGGGTGTTCGGGATGCATGCGGATGAGGTCACGAGTGAGATGCGGCGCAAGGCCAAGATTATCAACTTTGGAATTCTTTATGGTATGGGAGTGAACGCCCTGCGTAGTAACTTAGGCGAAGGCACGAGTCGCGAAGAAGCTCAGGAATTTCTCAATGCTTATTTCAATACCTTTACTCGCCTAGCGGAATATCTAGAAGAAACCAAAGAATTTGCCAGACGAAATGGTTATACTAAAACGCTCTTTGGTCGTCGTCGCCATTTTCCCGGTATTAAATCTACCGCTCCATTTATCCGCGCTCAGGCGGAACGTATGGCTATCAATGCACCGATACAAGGTACACAGGCCGACATCATTCGGATTGCTATGAACCAGATCTATGCGTATTTACATAAAGAAAACAAAACAGACTCGGTGCGCATGTTGTTGCAGGTGCATGACGAATTGGTGTTTGAAATTCGGGATGATGTGCTTGAGGCGGAGGTGCCAAAAATAGTGGAGATTATGAAAACAGTTTTTTCTGGTCATGATACTCACGGCATTCCTATCAATGTCGATGTGGCCGTCGGGCCAAACTGGGCGGATTTAGAGGATAGGGAAATATAAATTATGCTTCAACTATATTTTGGAAACGATAGTATTAAAGTAAGAGAGGCGGCCAACGCCGCCGCCCTGGCGGACGCTCGGTCCGTCTCAACAAATCTGACTCGAATTGAATCGGAAGCTTTTGCCCCCGGCATGCTTTTAGATGTGGTCGGCTCAGTATCGCTCTTTGGTGATCAAGAAGTGTATTTAATTGATACCCCTTCAGAAGTGCCGGAAATGTATAATGAGGTCATTGTTTCTTTATTAGAGATGGCTTCATCAGCCAATATTTTTATTGTAATTGAACAAGGTCTACTTGCCCTCGAAAAAAAGAAATGGCAGAAGCATGCGACCGTCTTTGAAGAATTCACTAAGATGGCAGGTGAGCGTTTCAATGTATTTGCTATGGCTGAAGCATTGTCTAAGCGCGACAAAAAAGCTCTGTGGATTTTGTTATGTGAAGCCAAGCAAGCCGGACTGGTAGCCGAGGAAATTATCGGAACATTATGGTGGCAACTCAAAGCCCTACGTCTAGCAGCTGTATCTGCTTCTGCTGTTGAAGCCGATATGAAAGACTATCCATACCAAAAAGCCAAACAAGCATTAAGAAATTTCAAAGCCGGAGAACTGGATAAATTATCGTCCGGATTACTTAGTGTTTATCACGATGGACACGGGGGAGTGCGAGATATTGATTTAGCATTAGAGGAATGGGTGTTGCGGGGGTAGGTTATTCTTTGAAATAAAAAGCAAGATTCTTTTCTAATTTTTCACACAAAAGCCCCCAATAATTATTAATTAATGGATATTGTGCAATCTTACTATCCTTATATTTCCTTACATCACTATAGGTAATATCCAGTTCTTTCCAGAGGGTGGATTTTGGTTCCAAACTACAATTTAATGGATCCATTAGTTTATCTGCCGCATATACGAATTTACTTTCTTCGTCATCTCTATCCTCGTAGGATTCAATGGTAGTTATGAGTTCTGGAAATTCTGGAAACTCAGCTTTGATTTTTTCAAAAGCGTTACGTTCACGCTCGTGTTTGGTTTTTTGCCCTTCGGTATCATAAGCAGGAGTATCACCAGCGTAGGCCTCTATTAAATCGTGTGCTAGGGCATATTTGAGTATTTTTTCATGATTTAGCCCCAGTTTTTCTACCCCAGCAATATACCAACACAACATAACTAGTTCAAAAGTATGTTCGGCTGTATTGGTTGAATTGGTTTCCCCTGGCCTCCTGCTAACCCGTTTAACTTTTTGTGTGGCATGCAACAGTGTCATAAATCGTTCTAAATCAGGAAGTTTTAGGTTTGTCATATGGTTATAGTTTAGCAAAAACGGTAATGGAATGCCATGAATCTGTCCTTACAGGACCAGTATCCCAATTGGCTAGATTATTTCGTAAGCTCATAATCTGGCTCAATCGGGCTTCGATCCGTGCGACGCTTTTCCTCGAAAAGCTGTACCTGGTGGGCGCACAAATTTAAAACCACTCTGCAGAGTGGTTTTAAATTTGTGCGCCCACCAGGGATCGAACCTGGGACCTTCGGCTTAAAAGGCCGCTGCTCTACCGGCTGAGCTATAGGCGCATTTATTATTTTGATGGAATCACCAAAAGTGGCTGCACTATACCACATTAGATAGCTAAATCAAATACCAAATCAAAATCTACAACAATAAAGACGATGAAAAAAATACTCCAAGGCAGCGATTAATCGCTGCGTTAAAGCCATGTTAGTATTTTGTCTAGTACAGTTAAAACACTATGTAGAATAATTGCTATTTACTGACTAGGTTTTAAATAGTAACTTGTATTGCAGTATCCAAATAGATTTAGTTGTTTATATTTGTTAGTCTACTCAGGATGAAATACGTTATTCTGCACAATATCCGCAGCCGTCATAATGTGGGGGCGATTTTTCGCACTTGTGACGGAGCGGACGTTAGTAAAATATTTTTGACTGGCTACACTCCAGCACCGATTGACCGTTTTGGTCGGACAGTTGGTGAGATTAAAAAGACATCACTCGGGGCCAGTGAGATGGTGGAGTGGAAGCAGACGGATGATGCCAGAAGCATCATCCGTCTGCTCCAAGATAAAGGAGCGATAGTGGTAGCCGTAGAGCAGGCGCCTAATTCTATTTCTCTCTATGACTTTGACGAACCAAAGAACATTGCTTATGTTTTTGGTAACGAAATAACCGGAGTGGAGCCAGAGGTTTTGGCAGTGTGTGACGGTATAATAGAAATACCAATGGCTGGACAGAAAGAATCACTCAACGTCTCTTCTACCGTAGCCATCATCTTGTTTCAAAAGCCGGCATGATAGAAACTTTCAACCTAAAAAATAAATATCCCGTTAGTGTATGTTTGGCCGAAGGCATTTTAGCTGGATTGTGTTTAGGAATGGGATTTGTGATACCTATTCTCTGGCCACTAGGTTTGGGCGGAATTATTTTATGTTTAGACTTAATAAAAAGAAATCCTAATTTTTATAAAGTCTTCTTTTTAGTTTTGGTGGTTTGGTTTATTAAATCAGCCGTTGCCCTCTCATTTTTTTTGGCTACTTATCCAATTACCTGGACAGGACTGCAAAACCCTCTGTGGCAAATAATAGCCATAACTTTTTATTGGTTAACAGGTTCCTTGTGGCTTGGTTTAGGTGGCTTGGTTTTTGTCGGTCTCGTTTTGGTAACTAAAAAGAAGTATTTTTATCCAAGTTGGCTCTGGGTCGTCTCTTTACCGTTATTTTGGTTGCTGGGCGAATTGGCTGGTGCTTGGTTTTTTTCTTTTTTTACTTCTGGTCCCGATTCTTTACTACAGACATATTTCAGTATTGGCATGGTGGGTTATTTACTAGCCAACTCCAGTTTCGGTATTTTGATGGCCGGTTTAGCCGGAGTTTATGGATTAACAATTATTTTTGTTTTTTTAGCGGCTACTACGATTGAATTATTTTATAAAAATAAAAAAAGTTTATTTTTTATTCTTCCCACGCTACTTATTATTTTTTATTCCAACTGGAATTATTTTATTTCTAAAACAGTTTTGAACGAAAAACCTATCACTATTTTTTCTATCAATACTAAATTTGATTCATCTTTTCTTGGAAAATATGGTGGTCAGGAGGAAAAACATCAAACAATAAATAAAGCGGTTGAAAAGGGTTTAACCTACAACCCCGATTATATTCTCTTACCAGAAGACTCTCGCTACTTAAATTACAATTATAGTGGTATCTACAGCCAGGTGGTCATGTCACATTTTCAGTTTACTCATCCTGGTACCAAAACCATCCTGATTGACAGTGGTCGAGTAGATAAGGAAGATGGCACTGCAATATTACGAGCCAATATATTTGATAGTCGGTCGGGCAAGTTGTATCTATTTGATAAACAATATTTAGTCCCCCAGGGAGAATTTCTACCATATTTTTATGGTGGAGTCTTGAGATTGTTTGGTTTGGGAAAAGCGGTTGATAACTTGTCCCACAAAATATCCTATCGGCGGGGACCACTGTTACAAACTGCTGATATTCCAGACTACCTACCGGGAATTCTATTTTGTTTTGAAAGTATTAGACCAGACGGAGTCCGTAGTTTAGTCAAAGAAAGAAAAATGCCTTTTGTAGCACACCCCATTTCCCATGCCTGGTTTCATTCTTCAAAAATACTTTGGCAACAACAAGATATGATGCTTCGAATTCAGGCGCGCTGGCAAGGAGTACCGATTGTTAGTGCCGGTAATATGATGCAAGGAAAACTGTATTTACCTAGTGGTCAAATTGATAACGGGGAAGTAATTGAAAACGGCGATGGTTGGAACATAACCAGATTTGAATTTTAAATTTCTAGACTGCTCCACTCAGATTCGCAAAGACGCTTCGCGTCTCCGTCCCGCAACCATTCGTCTTTGTAAGTCATTACACCGCAGTGGAATGACGCTGCAATCTGAGACGTGACGTGGATTGCTTCACTCCGTTCGCAAAGACGAGAGGCGATAGATATTAAACGGCGGCGAGGGTGGTCGTCATTGTGAGCCACAGCGTGGCAATCCACGTTTTTAATTACACTCCAAACTACCTAAAGCTTGGCCAACTCCTCCTGCACTACATCGGCATCACTCCAGACCTGTTTGGTGTTGTTTGGTCCCATAATATAAGGGTCTGTACCCTTGCCTGAGATAAGTACATATCCACAGTCGGGGACTTTTTCTAGGGCTGTTCTAATGGCGGTGCGCCGATCCATAATTATTTCTAATTTATTCTGGTCGGTTATACCTTTGGCCATGGCATTAACTATCGCCCGTGGGTTTTCGTCATAGGGGTCTTCGTTGGTCAAAATAATATGGTCACAATACTTTTCGGCGATACTGCCCATTTCGGGTCGTTTCCAGGTATCACGTCCACCACCGGTATTACCAAGGACACAAATTTTTGGCACGTCGCTAAATGCCTTGTAGAGCTGAGTTAAAGAATCCGGGGTATGGGCGTAGTCAACAATGGCAGTGACCGCTTTCTCGGCAGACTTTGGGCTATAGAAATGTTCGACTCTACCGCGGATAGGAGGAAGTTCGTGTAACGCTTGTTCAATCGTTTTTAATGATACTCCCAGTGCTCGGGTCAGAGTAATAGCCGCCAAAGTATTATAGACATTAAACAAACCAACTAACGGAATACGCAAGGTCGTATCATCAATAATCAAACTCATATTATCGCGATGGAGAGTATAGAGCGAGAGGTCATCAAGCGAGTACGGTAGAATCTTTTCAACCTCAAAGTCGAGAAAATCCTGCCCGTGTTCGTCATCAATATTAGCCACCAAAATCCGCGGTCGTTTAGGCGAGTTGGCTACTGCCACCGCTAGTTGTAGTTTGGCCATTTTGTACTTTTCAAATGAACCGTGCGATTCAATGTGTTCGGGAGAAAGATTAGTAAATACTAAAGCATCAATTTCCATAAAACGATGACGAAATTGTTTAGCCCCTTCGGAAGTCATCTCGACTACCGCATGGGTACAGCCAGCATCAACTGCCTCACGCAAAAACTTCTGCACGAAAAAGCGTCCCGGCATGGTCATCTTATATAGATTACGGCGCACATTTTCACCCACCTTAAATTGGATTGTAGAGAGGGAAGCAACTTTTTTTCCATCTGCTTCTAATATATGTGTGATGAGCTCGGTGACTGTCGACTTACCTTTGGTGCCGGTGACCGCAATCACCGTGAGGTGACGACTAGGATGACGATAAACCAAACTACCGATATAAGACAGACCATAATGATATAACGGACGAAGCTGATTAAGAACCGACCGCGGAATAATTTTTTTAATATAAAACAAGATTTTATCCATATCCATAAGTATACGGAGATTTGGATATTTTGCCAAAAAGTTGTGGACTGCTTCGTAAATTTGCAAAGACAGTGACGGGTGTACGAGGTCGTCTTTGTGAGGAAGGAGCTGGCGAGCGTGAAAAAGTGACTCAATGTTGTGTAAAATAATAAGCGTAGCGACTATATTTTTCATACATAGAATTTTTTATTCCTAATAAAAATTCTTGCACTTTGCATCCAACTTGAGCTGGTTTTACCCGCCTTTAGCTACGAGCGAAGCGCGGCAGGAAACAAATCGGCCAACTAGTGGACAGTCCCTGTATTAACATACAGATTTCACTCACTCGGTCATAAAAATAAATCTACACTACGTTACGTCTTGTTTTTGCGACACTCATTCGTTTATTTGTAGGGGATGACGTGGCAATCCACGTGGTCACGTCAACCATGGATCGCTTCGTAGCGACTCGCGATGACGCCTCGATTAGAAAAAAACTCACCCCCCGAATTGCTCCGGGGGGTGTATGAGATTAGTTGCTCGGCCGTGGCCGAGGACGGGCGTCGATGACCGACATGGCCATCTTGGCTGCCTCCACGGACGGTGCGGTCAAAATGACCGAGCCATCCGCGAACAAACAAACCACCGGCACCTTTTGGTTCGGGGTGCAGGTGGCGTTGTCCGCCATGGCGGGCGCGGCCAGCATCAGGAACAGAAACACGAATTTAATCATCTTTTCCTCCTTTTGATGATTAGTTTTGATAATACACTACTTTAGGAATATGTCAATAGTGATGTGTTATAACTCCATTTACTAATTCCCACAAAAAACGAATACCGCCAAACGTAGAAAGGGGACGCGCGAACGCATCCCCCTACTTTACTTCTTCCATTGCGAGAGTTATTCTCCTTTGAAAACCCTCGCCACAACGGGATTCACCCCGTTGTTGTGCCGCTGATTGAGCACCTCGGCGATGTGGATCGCTTC
>Ga0210025_1003034_pt1 | contig 15623 bp, 14 predicted proteins | sample CryGeyme20150102_FD_183989 | JGI IMG/M metagenome (GOLD analysis project Ga0210025, IMG submission 183989) | Groundwater microbial communities from Crystal Geyser aquifers in Utah, USA - Crystal Geyser metaG 2015-0102 (SPAdes) (version 2) | ecosystem: Environmental > Aquatic > Deep subsurface >...
ATACACTGACCCAGTGCAATTGCTATTCTCTTGCAAGAAAAACTGGTACTATGATTTCTCGTGATGCCGACTCAATACTATTCGTCTTTGTTTTCATGGTCATGTTCAAGCTCCGTAAGGTCGGTCATTACGGATGGAATGCCCAGATCATAGAAAATGCTTTAAAAGCAACGTTATTGCCTGTCGTGAAGCGATTAGTTACCTCTAAAGACTCTATTGTGTATACCGGTAAATGGCGTGGATATGACGGGCTCGTTTTTGATGGATACTCCTCCGCGAGACCTTGCGGAGGATGATATTGCGGAAGAGCCACAGAGGGATATGTTACCCTTTGTCACCCCAATCTTAGCAGAATGTCACCCCATAAGGGTAACTGTACAGGTGCTTGAACAGTTTTTTGTTTTGGTATATAGTTATGGTCGCCGTCCGTTATGCGCGCTGTAATTTACTGTCGGGTCGGTTTTTTTAATTTTATTTTTTATTATGGAGAGAGATTATCCGCTTGAGAAAGTACGCAATATCGGGATCATTGCGCATATCGACGCCGGAAAAACAACGACTACCGAGCGGGTTTTGTACTATACGGGTGTTTCGCATAAGATCGGCGAGGTGCATGAAGGTACGACGGTTATGGACTGGATGGAGCAGGAACGGGAACGCGGTATTACCATCACATCCGCCGCGACGACCTGTTTCTGGGCCAAGACCGACGATCCGAAAAAAAACAAATATCGTTTTAACATCATTGACACGCCCGGGCATGTTGATTTTACCGCCGAAGTGGAGCGATCGCTTAAGGTGCTTGACGGCGGGGTAACCGTCTTTGACGGAGTTGCCGGCGTTGAACCGCAATCGGAAACCGTGTGGCGACAGGCGGACAAATACAAAGTGCCGCGTTTGTGTTTCATTAACAAGCTTGATAGAACGGGCGCGTCGTTCGAGCACTCGTTCAAGACTATCATTGATCGGCTTTCAAAGAACGCGGTGAGGATGCAGATACCGATTGGCGTTGAAGAAAAGCATGAAGGTGTTATCGACCTTCTTAAAATGAAGGGATATCTCTTCGAGGGAAACATGGGAAATGAGATCAAGGAGATCGAGATACCGGATAATTTCAAGAAAGATGCCGAGAAATTCAGGAACGAGCTTGTTGAGAAAGTTGCCGAACACGATGAACAGCTCGTAAATGATTATCTTGAAGAGAAGGAAATTTCCATTGATGCGCTAAAAAAGGTCATACGAAAAGCTGTTGTTGCCGGTGAATTGTTTCCGGTATTTTGCGGATCTGCGCTCAAAAATAAAGGAGTTCAGCTTGTTCTTGATGCCGTTATCGACTACCTACCGGCACCGACGGAAGTGCCACCGATCAAAGGCATCAATCCGGAGACTGGGGAAGAAGTTGAACGAAGATCGGCCGATGATGAGCCGTTTGCCGCGCTTGCGTTCAAACTTCAGACCGATCCATTCGTTGGGCAATTGACGTACTTCAGAGTGTATTCCGGTATACTTGAAGCTGGATCATATGTTTACAATTCCACGACGGAATCAAGAGAGCGGATCGGGAGAATCTTGCGCATGCATGCGAACGATCGCGAAGAGGTCAAAAAAGTGTATGCGGGGGAGATTGCGGCCGCGGTTGGACTTAAGAATACGAAAACATCAGACACGCTTTGTGACGAGGATCATCCCGTTGTGCTTGATCGGATCCAGTTCCCTGAGCCGGTCGTCTCACTGAGGATTGAACCGAAAACAAAAGCCGATCAAGAAAAAATGGGAGTGGCGCTCGCAAAACTTACCGCGGAGGACCCGACATTTCGAGTCACGACCGATTCTGAAACGCTCGAGACGGTCATCTGGGGCATGGGCGAGCTTCATCTTGAGATCATCGTCGACCGCATGAAACGGGAATTTAGCGTTGAAGCCAATGTCGGCAAGCCGCAAGTTGCCTACAAAGAAACCATTACCAAGCCGGCCGAGGCGGAGGTTAAATATGTTAAGCAATCCGGCGGGCGCGGCCAATACGGGCATGTGAAGATCCGCGTTAAGCCACTTGATAAAACGGTTGATGAAGAGAAACTGCCAAAGAACACGAAGAGAAGTGAGGGATTCGAGTTCGTTAACAGTATTCGAGGAGGTGTTATTCCCCATGAATATATCCCGGCGGTTGAAAAGGGTCTGAAAGAGGGAATGGATCGTGGCGTTGTTGCCGGCTACAAGATCGTCGATGTGTCGGTTGAACTCTACGACGGGTCATACCATGAAGTTGATTCTTCGGAAATCGCTTTCAAGATCGCGGCATCGCAGGCGATCCGGGAGGCGGCTCGTCGAGCGAATGCCGTGCTCTTGGAGCCGATAATGAATGTTGAGGTGGTCACTCCGGAACAATTTATGGGTGATGTCACCGGAAATTTGAGTTCAAAACGTGGACAGATCGAAGGGATGGAAGAGCGCGGCATGAACAAAGCGATCCACGCGCGTATTCCGCTTTCGGAAATGTTCGGCTACATCACCACATTGCGTTCGATGACTGAAGGGCGAGCGAGTTTCACCATGGAGTTTGCGAGCTACGAGACCGTTCCCCAGAACGTCGCCACCGCGGTGATTGCCGGGAGAAAATAATGGCTTACTGAACGAGACAGGGAGTTGACTATTGGCGTTATTTTGATAGTATAGCATTTACACGCAATTTGTGTTCTTTGTTTGCGTTAGTAAAGTCGAAAAAATTATTAACTTTTATTAATCAATAATTTAAAAGTATATGTATCGGCAGGCGGACTTTGGCTACTGTTCTCGCGCGTCAAAGCTCGCACACCGATACTGACATCAAAAAAATATGGCAGAAGCATTTGATAGGACAAAGCCGCATGTGAACGTTGGCACCATCGGTCATGTCGACCATGGAAAAACGACCTTGACCGCCGCGATTCTAAACTCGTTGCGTCTTGCTGGGGAGAACGTCAAGATGAAGGGAGTTGACGAGATTGATTCCGCTCCCGAAGAGAAACAGCGCGGCATCACCATCGCGCTTTCTCACAACGAGTATGAAACGGACGCGCGTCATTACGCGCACATTGATGCGCCGGGGCACGCAGACTACATTAAGAACATGATCACCGGTGCCGCACAAATGGACGGCGCGGTCTTGGTAGTTGCCGCAACGGACGGAGTTATGCCTCAAACACGCGAGCACATTCTTTTGGCGAAGCAGGTTGGCGTGCCGAAGATAATCGTTTTCCTTAACAAGTGCGATATGGTGTCGGAGAACGACTTGATCGACCTTGTCGAAGAAGAGGTAAGAGAGCTCCTTACGAAATACGAATTTGATGGGGAAAAAGCGCCAGTCATCAAAGGTTCGGCGTTGAAGGCGCTTGAAGCAACATCTATTGACGATGAGTGGGTGAAGAAAGTTCTTGAACTCACTAAAGCGCTTGACGAATATATTCCGATCCCGAAGCGTGATGTCGATAAGCCGTTCCTTATGCCAATTGAAGACATCTTCTCAATTGAAGGACGTGGTACAGTGGTGACCGGACGTATCGAGCGAGGAGTTATCAAGGTCGGTGACGAAGTCGAGATCATTGGAATGAAAGACACCGCGAAGACAACGGTAACAGGTATTGAAATGTTCAACAAGTCCCTCTCGGAAGGAATGGCGGGGGACAACGCTGGTGTCCTTATTCGTGGAATAAAGAAAGAAGATGTTACTCGTGGTCAGGTTTTGGCAAAACCGGGAAGCGTTACTCCGCACACGGAATTTGAGACAGAAGTATACGTTCTCAAAAAAGAGGAAGGCGGACGCCACACGTCTTTTGTCAGTGGATACAAGCCGCAATTCTACATCAGAACGACCGATGTGACCGGTGAAATGACACTCCCTGAAGGCACTGAGATGGTCATGCCTGGTGACACGGTGAGCAAACTCAAAGTAAAACTGGTTGCGCCGGTTGCGCTTGAAGAGCAAACGCGGTTTGCTATCCGCGAAGGAGGAAGGACTGTTGGAGCTGGTGTTGTGACAAAAGTAATAGCATAGAAGGGGCCCGTGTCTAGTGACGGTACGGTCGTTCCATGAGGCTAGATCAGACGTTACTCTCAATAACTATGGCAACTAAACCGCAAGAAAAAAAACAGAAGGTAAAAGTGACCGCTTCCGTTGAAAGTGCGATACAGCGGCTTCGTATCAGAGTGAGGGCGTATGAGCATAAGGTGCTTGATATTTCCGTGAAGCAGATAATGGACACCGCGCTTCGTTACGATGCGACGGTTATTGGGCCTATTCCTTTGCCGACGGAGATAAAAAAGTACACAGTAAACAGATCAGCATTTATTTACAAAAACGCGCGAGAACAATTTGAGATGAGGGTCCACAAAAGACTCATCGACATATTAAGTCCTACGCCGAAAGTGATCGAAGCTTTGACGAACATCAGTCTTCCTTCCGGTGTGGATATTGACGTGAAGATGGTGTAGGCGCGCGCGGCACACACAAAAAATCGATTCGCCTTGCGCTGTTGTGGCAAGTATGGTAGCGTGTATGCCACATACAAGTTTCCGGCTCGATTGTTCGGACAAAATTATCATGGCAAAGTTTATTCTCGGAACAAAACTGAATATGTTTCAGGTCTTTGACGAAGAAGGGAATTGCAAACCGGCAACACTTCTTTTGGCGGGACCAATTGTGGTGACTCATGTGAAAAACAAGGAGTCTGATGGCTACACCGCGATACAAGTTGGGTTCGGAGAACGACAAAAAAAGAACATCAACCGTGCGCAACAAGGACACTTTGGAGATCGGGGGGATTTTCGTTTTGTGAAGGAGTTCCGTGTTGACGATACCATGCCGTGGAAGGTCGGAGATAAGATCGACGTATCGGTGTTTGTGAAAGGAGATGTTGTTCGCACGACCGGTATCTCAAAGGGAAAAGGTTTTCAAGGTGTGGTGAAGCGTCACGGCTTCAAGGGTGGGCCACGCACTCACGGCCAAAAACATTCCGAGCGTGAACCGGGGTCAATCGGTGTCGGCGGTGTCCAGCGTGTTTTTAAAGGAATGCGGATGGCTGGCAGAATGGGCGGGGAAAAAATTACCGTAAAAAATCTCCAAGTACTTGACGTAGATGCGCACAAAAACTTTCTAGTAGTATCAGGAGCTATTCCGGGAAGGCGTGGTACTTTGATAGAAGTGAGGAATTAGCGTAGAGAATCATGGAAGCGACCATATACAACGTAAATGGAAAAAAGAAAGGGAGTATCTTGCTTCCCGAACACGTCTTTGGATTGCCGTGGAATGGCGATCTGGTGCACCAGGTCGTGGTTTCTATGCAATCGAATGCGCGGATGTCAATCGCTCACACGAAGGATCGAAGCGATGTTTCCGGAACCGGAAAAAAACCGTGGCAACAAAAAGGAACGGGTCGCGCGCGGCACGGTTCGCGAAGGTCTCCGATATGGGTCGGAGGAGGTGTTGCGCATGGTCCTACGAATGAGAAAAATTTTTACAAAAAAATAAACAAAAAAGCAAAGGCAAAAGCACTTTCCGTTGTCTTGTCGGAAAAGATGAGGAATAGCGAGATCCTCTTTATTGATACGGTTGACACGGGAGAGATCAAAGCGAGAAAAGCGAAAGAAATGCTTGTTGCCATGGGTTCTATCCCGGGATTTGAGAAAATATCCGGAAAAAAAACCAATGCGGCGTACATCGCGCTTTCCGGAAAAAACGCAGTGACGGAAAAAAGCTTTGGTAATTTTGGCAATGTCGGCGTGGGAAGTGTTGCGAACATTAATCCTCTTATTTTGCTTAAGTATAAATATCTTATTATTTCTGATCCAGAGGAGTCCGTTGGCGTTATTGAAAAACGACTCTCCAGGACCGAGACCGTCGCATGATTACTTATGGCTATTTTAGATACATTCAAAAAAGAAAAAAGCGAGTCTGGCTCAGGGAATAAAACTTCCGCTCGGACATCGTCGGCGAAGGGCGCCGCGGGAAAAAAGAACGACACAGCAAAGCTCGATCAAAAGCAGGTTATTGCGAGCAGGAAGAGGGTTAACACGCATGATGTTTTAAGAAGACCTCACGTCACTGAAAAAGCGACTATGCTTGCCGAAACGAATACTTATGTGTTCGAGGCAGATGCCCGTGTGGGCAAGACAGAAATACGGAAAGCTATCGTTGAGCTATACGATGTCCATCCGCTGAAAGTGAATATTACGAATGTTCCCGCTAAAACGATTATTTCCAAAAAGGGTGTAAAGGGAGTCAGACCGGGAAAGAAGAAGGCGATTGTGTATTTGAAAAAAGGAGATAAAATTGATACGCTGTAATTTTTGGCAATGGATTAACCGCAGAGTGCCATTATGAAAACATACAAACCGACAACACCATCAAGGCGTCACATGAGTACGGTTACTTACCGCGGCGTTCTTTCGGTTTCTCGTCCGGCAAAGGCTCTTACGAAAGGGGGGAAACGTCATGTGGGGAGAAATAACCAAGGGAGGATCACTACGCGTCATAAGGGCGGCGGACACAAGCGGCTCTTTAGGGAGATTGATTTTCGATATGACAAATTTGATATTCCTGCAAAGATCGAAACGATAGAATACGATCCTAATCGATCCGGGTTCATTGCTCTTGTGTGCTACGCCGACGGCGAGAGAAGATATGTCCTTGTTCCAAAGTCTCTCGGGGTCGGTGACAATTTTACGGTTTCTGAAAAAGCGCCTGTCGTGGCGGGGAATCGTTTGCCGCTTAAAAAGATACCTACCGGAACTTTTGTGTATAATGTCGAAATCAAGCCGCGTGGCGGTTCAAAGATCGCGCGTTCCGCCGGAAGCCACGCGGAAGTTGTCGCTAACGATGCCGGCTATACGCATCTCAAAATGTCTTCGAGTGAGATCAGAAAAGTTCCTGAGACTGCATGGGCGTGTGTTGGAACTGTATCAAATGAAGAGCATAAATTACGCGCTATCGGAAAGGCGGGGCGATCACGATGGCTCGGCATTCGTCCGACTGTGCGTGGTTCGGCAATGAACCCGGTCGACCACCCTCACGGAGGAGGTGAAGGGCGTTCGGGTCGCGGGAGAAGGCGCGCGGTCTCCATGTGGGGCAAACCAACCGGAAAAGGACAGAAAACTCGTCGTGCGAAGAAGTATTCCAACAAGCTTATTCTCGCAAGAAGGAAAGTAGGTAAAAAGCGGAAATAGCCGTACATTCGCAAAAATATATTGAAACACACTTTTCGGTTTTTGCGTGCAGTGCGACTTATCGCAAGGGTGATGTACAGTTAACCTCATAAGATTAACTGTACAGGTGTGTTCAAGCCACTGAACATAATTGACAGTTAACTAGAGACTCTTTAGCTCTTTTTAGCCCGACCTTTTTGTTTAATTTCACATCAATAAATTCCATAAGTTTTTGAACCTGTTTTGTCTTTTTAATCCTCCGTGCCCCCGCAAGTCTTCTTCGTTGTTTCGCTAAATATCCCTGATACATTCTCACGATTGCAAATGCTTCTTCTGCATTCGTTTTCCACAATTTGTAGAATGCCATAGGTGTCAGGTATCCAAGTGCCTGATGCGGCCTTACAAAGTTGTAGAAATATTCCCACTTCTCTGTTGCTGCTTGTTGTTCCTCAAATGTTTTTTTGTTGCCTCCTTTCCGGTAGAACTCGAGTTCATCCGTGAGGTGCGATCTTTCAACCCTCGGATTGTCGGTCGGAGTTCCTGCTTTCGAGTAGAAGTGAAAGACTGTATCCTTTTTGAGCAACTCACGAAACTCACCCATATTCTCATTTCCATTGTCGGTGTTTTGACATGCGATGACGAATGGGAACTTTTCTTTTGACCGCTTGTGCGCAAAAGCAGAGTTCTTTGCAGTGCTGTCTGGAACGAGCTCCAGTGACCGTATTCTCGTGAATGAATCTGTTTCGGTATGCTGATACCAGAAGCTCTCGCCTCGTGTCGCTGGAACATCATTTGAGCTTGGTTTTGCAACATATTTCATGTCTTTCTCAACGAGCGCCCCCGGTGCCAAATCCTTGATTGCTTTCGGCGGGCGATATCGCGCAAACAACTCCGCTTCGGGTTTCTCCCTATCCTTTTTTGCTTTCCATGCTCGTTCATTTTTCTTTGATATCTTCGGATCAATCTTCTCATGCTTATGCAGATACTTGTTCACCGTGTTTGGATTCACTTTGATATGGTGATCTCGCAGAAGCACTACGGCAATCTTCTTTTTCCCCCACACATTCTCAGACTGTGCCCTCACTTTCAGAATCTTGTCCTCTACCTCCTTTGGTATTCTTTTTCTATTCCGCGTGTTCTTTGGAGCCTTTGACTCTGGCTCAAGCGAACGAGGGTCTTTCTTGTTCTTCTCAAAAACTGCTTTCATCTCGGACAGCCACTGTCGGGAGATTCCAAGTTTTCTCGCACACTGTGTTACATTTCCCGCCTGTTCGTAGTAGAGCGCATATAGCCACCGGATCCTCTTCTTTGCCTCGTTCGACAGTTGGTAATGATTTTGATTCAGCTCCTTTTCAGCGGTGTTTCTTATACGCTCAAGGCTACGCCTTTTGATGTCCTTCAGCCAGTCATTTTCTGGCAGTATTTTCGTGTTTCCCATTGTTTTCAAGGTGCTCGTCTACTGTCAACTATACACTGACCCAGTGCACATTATTGACAGGAATTTGGTATTTTGCTATAATCTTTCCAGTACCTCGATCCTTCTGGGAGAGGGAGGAGGGATTCCACAGGGAGGTACCATGGAGCCAACAACAACTTCACCCGCAGTACAACCACGAAGTACTCGTAAAACGCCCATCGTCTATAATGGGCAAAGGGTATGCAGTATGTGTTACGTGCATTTTCCACTCGCAATGAAGTACCTATGCAGTCCAAAGGGAAGGAAGCAGTACACCTGTATTTGTGGGCAGCGGTATATCTGCTCGCCGAAGGACTAAATCACAACCATCTCATCACCACCTCTCCCACTATTTTTAAAACCCCTCGGTCTTTATGACGAGGGGTTAGTTTTTTCTATTACGCACATGATGGATACCCTGTCTTTTACCAATCCCCCAAACCACGGCCGTGGTTTGGGGGATTGGTGTAAAGCGTATATTTGCTGTCACACACTCGCACATTCTAGGGTATATGATTGACGCTTCATGGTTTGAGCGCGAGCGCGAGTTCCTGAAGCGTTGCAATTGTCCGAAGACCAACCGTTTTTACTGCGGGGAGCTTTTGCTTTGGCAACCATACGTCGGTTATACCCATCCGTTCCAGTTCTTTGATACGGAGATCCAGATGCGTTACCGGACGCAATTCACCCGAGAGTCCCAATTCGCCCAGTATCGCGGTGTACTTGGGTAACGCACGATCCTGAAAGGCGGATATAATGCTCACCGCAATTGCGGCATCGCTTGCGCGTTCGCGCACCTCAAGTCCTCCCGCTGCATTCACAAACACATCCTGGGATCCCAAGGGCAGCTTCAGTTTGCGGGAGAGCAGCGCGATGATGAGCTGCATACGTGAAGCGTCCACGCCCGAGGCTCTCCGTTGCGGCATGCCATAGGCGGTTTTGGTGATGAGCGACTGGATTTCGCAGGCAAGCGCGCGCGTGCCATCAATGGTTGCGGTTATAACCGAACCCGCGGGAAGCGCCGTTGGATGTTCCAAAAAGTGGGCGCCAGGATTTTGCAGGGGAATAAGTCCTTGCACTTCCATGGCAAATACGCCAATTTCTCCCGTTGCGCCAAAGCGGTTTTTTGCGGCGCGCAATATACGGGTTGCACCATCCTCGCGTGTTTCCAAATAAGCAACACAGTCAACCAGATGCTCAAGTGTTTTTGGGCCTGCAACTTGTCCATCCTTGGTGACGTGTCCCACGAGTATCAACACGATACTCTGTTCTTTTGCTATCGCAACAAGCTGCGCAGTGATGGCGCGTACCTGCGAAAGCGACCCGGCCTCTCCCGCGACAGCCGCATCAGTGAGCGTTTGGAGTGAGTCCACAATGGCAATGGAGGGGTGTTCTTTCACCAAAAGCGCTTTGACGCTTGCGAAGTCATGAACATGGACAAAGGCGAATTCGCACGCCAAACCCAGGCGCTTTGCGCGCAAACTCACCTGCGCGCCGGACTCTTCCCCGGAAAGATAGAACACGCGGGCGTCGCGCGCATGGAGCGACTGCGCCATTTGCAAAAGGAGCGTGGATTTTCCCACACCTGGTTCTCCGCCAATAAGCACAACCGATCCCGGTACCAAACCACCGCCCAATACTCGGTCAACTTCGGTAATGCCGGTTATGAGACGATCGTGTACCGCGGTTGCAAATGAGGCAAGCGGCGCAGCCTCTGGAGCCTCGGCAATAGCCGCAGCGTCTGGCGTGGCGGCAATGACGGTGCTCCAGCCGCCGCACTCTCTACAACGTCCTTGCCACTTGGCATACTGCGTGTCGCATTTGGTGCACCAAAAAGCTGCCGTTGCCATAGAAGTTATCGCGCAAGCTCCGCGTCAATAATTTTTTGAAACGTTGCAAAGTCTTGCGCGCCTATGACTTCCTGATTATTTACAAAGAAATATGGGGTTGAGTCAACGCCGTGGCGCATACCTTCCGTAAGTGAATCTTCAATTACCGCAAGTGGCGCATCGGGCCGATTGAGGCATTGCTGAAACATTTCCGTATCCAACCGCAACTCTTCCGCAAAGCGCAAAAAATCGCTCAACGCGCGCGTGTCTTGGTCCGCGTACAGCGCATCTTTATAAAGAAAGAAAGCGTCTTGGGCAAAGGCACACCGTGCGGCAACATGCGCGGGGAGCGTGTTCGGATGGAGTTCCACCAGGGGGAAATCTTTCCACACGAAGCGCACATTATTGCCGTACGCTGTGGCAATTTTATGGAGAGTTTGCTCAACATCCTTGCAATATGGGCAGTCAAAATCGCTAAATTCAATGAGTGTTACGGGTGCATCCGCCGGACCGAAAACGGGGTCGGTCGGCGAAACTTCCGGTGCGCCAACCGGATGCGCTTCTATAATTAGTGGATCATCGGACGGCGTTGCTGTGCGCTGCTGCGCTGTAGTACCCTGTTGCTGTTGCGCGGCGGGTACGCGGTTTGCGGTACGCAGGCTGCCGACCGCAACGAATAACCCCACGAACAGCAAAAGGGAAACAATGATAAAAACGCGCGAGGAGATTGAGGAAGATGTTGGTTGGGACATACTCATTGCAGCCGCATGGTATGGAGGCGGCCTGTTTTTCGGTCAGTGAAGTAGAGCAAACGCTGGTCGCCGGTAACGATAAGCTGCTCAATTGCAACAGCGACATCCGGTTTGCCCACAACGGACTTCACGCCGTTTGTAAGATTTATTTTATACACTGTATCAGGTATGTCGTAACTCAATTCTTCATAGAGGCCTGCCTGTTCAGGGAGAGAGTCCGGTACCGCGCAGTAGAGCGTTTTCGTATCGCCGAACGTGCATTTATCCGCCCACGTGGCAAGACCCAGATCATGCCGGTTATTGCCGATCGCATCGCCTTGCGCGTCTACTACCCACAGCTCGGGGCGAAAACCGGTGGCGCTCGTATACGCGCTGTAGATCAGCTGCGCGCCATCCGGCTTCCAGATGCTGCGGATATCCCGTCCTTCAACGAGCGTCAGTTTGAAATTTTCCTGATTGAGGCCGAGGAAAAACAACTTTTGCTCATCAAAACCTTTAGCTTCCCTATAGGTACCGATCATTTGGTTGTTCGGCGACCAGTTGATGTCCACGCGATCCGCGTTTTCACCAAGTGCCTCAACTACGCGCGCACCGGTGCCGTCGGCATTTGCTACGAACAGCCAGGTGTTTTCTGGTGTCGTGCCAATGGATTTTCCGGCTATTTGTGCGCTGTCCGGAGAAAAAGAGAACTCTTCCCAGTGTTTTGGCAGGGTAATCTGCCTTGCCGTAGTAAAATCGTAGACCACGTTGCTGCCGTCGGGATATTCTAGAATCGCCTTGGCGCTCATCTTGTCCCACGTAACCTTTTGTACGTTGTGAAAGACCTCGCCGGTGAGCTCATGAATGTCGCCTCGCGCATCAACGCGGTAAAATTTTTCATTAATGCGGTCATAGTACTGCACATCGCCCGATGCGTTGAGCGCAAGCGCATCGGAAATAGTCCGGTTGATGGTTGGTGTCTGCGTTATGCCGCCGCGCGCTATCAGGCTTGACCCGAGCTGATCCGCGCCTCCGGAAGTTACGGGTACGGTCGTGGTCGGCACGCCCGTTACCACTTGCGGTCCCGACCCTCCGGTTCCGGGAAGCGTGCCGCCTCCGGTTGCGGGAGGTTGTTCGATTACCGGAGCGATAAATGTTCTGAAAAAAAGCAGATAGAGCAGGAATGCAAAAAAAGCTGCGGTTGCAACCAGTAGCACGGCGAGGGCTACTTTGCGGTAATCAAGTTCGGGGAGATGCATAGGAGAAACGTGATTTACAAATAATCGTGGAGCGTTAGTTTTGGCGTAAGCGCGCGATCCGTTCCTCAATAGGTGGGTGCGTTGAAAAGAGGCGGGCAAGGCGGGGCGCGGCTCCGCCAAAAGGATTGGCAATAAACAAGTGTGCCGTTCCCGCGTTCGCGCGCGCCAAGGGGGGGCCGCCCGCAATTTTTTCCAGTGCGCGCGCGAGTCCCTCGGGATAGCGCGTCAGCAGCGCGCCGGAACTATCAGCCAGAAATTCCCGCTTGCGTGAAATAGACAACTGAATCAGCTGCGCGGCAAGCGGCGCAAGCAGGGCGGCGAAAATACTCAAAATCAGCAGCAGCACACCCGCACGCCCGTCGCGCGACCTGCGGCTGCCGCCAAAATATTGCGCGCGCAACAGCACATGCGCCAATATGCCGATAGTGCCAACGAGCACCAACACCATCATCATGACCCGTATGTCGTAATTTTTTATGTGCGAGAGCTCGTGCGCAATCACCCCCTCAAGTTCTTCATTTTCCAGTGCTTGTATGATTCCCGTGGTAAGCGCCAGTGATGCGTGTTGCGGATCTCTCCCCGTTGCAAAAGCATTCAGCGCAGGGTCGGTGATGATATGGATGCGTGGCATAGGAAGACCCGAGGCAATGGAGAGATTTTCAACTAAACGATACACGTATGGATTATCGTCTTTGGTGATGGGCTTGGCGCCGCTCGCGGTAAGCGCCACCGCATCGCCTTTGTAGTAGCTGAAAATGGTTGTGCTCACCGCGAACAAGAGTGCGATTACAAGGAAGAGATATCCTTCGCCGAAGATCGTATCAAACAACCAACCAAGCGCGGAAATGATTGTTACGAAGAGTGCCATCAATGCAAGTGTCTTTTTCTTATTGACGTCTATTTCCTGGTACAGTGCCATAGGCAATATGCATCTCCCGGATCCTTAAAAGTTTACTTTAACCGCTTCGCGTTCCTCCGCCTTGTCTATCTCAAAAAACGCAACTTGCACAAAATGAAACACTTGCGCAAACAGAGAATTCGGAAAGACCTCTATTTTGATGTTGTAATCCCGCGCCATACTGTTGTAGAAACGCCGAGCTGCATGAATCTTGTTTTCGGTATCTGCAAGTTCATCTTGTAGCTGGGAAAAATTCTGCGTCGCTTTGAGGTCGGGATAATTTTCCGCAACCGCGAACAAAGATTTGAGTGTCGCGCTTAACGCATTCTCCGCTTGCGCTTTTTTTGCAACATCGGTTGTTTGCACAGCGGCCGATCGTGCTTGTGTTACCTTTTCAAACAACCCCGATTCGTGCTTGGCGTACGCTTGTACTGTCTTCACGAGGTTGGGGATGAGATCGTAGCGGCGTTTCAACTGGACTTCAATGTCCGCGTACCCTTCACGGGTGCGCGTGCGGGCGCGTACCAGGCTATTGTATATGGCGATAATCCACAGTATGACTGCGGCGAGTATGGCTAATACGAACCAAAGAGAAAATTCCATAAGGCGTGGAAGTGATGAAGTAAAGATATGTGTAGTATACCACAATATGTACGATATGCAAAATTCATAGCACGACCATACTTTGCGCCACACAGCGTGTTGCGCATCTTGCGATGTGTATGTTGGTAGTGTTACGTCTATCTGATCGTAACTTCGGTGTTGTGGAGAACTTACATTTTGTGCTGAAAAGTGTTTTATGGTATAGTAAAAAACATACAACACATACAACTATAAACTTTTTTGGCAGAGATTTTTCCTGCCACCGAAATGTCTTGTCGGGTTATTCTTACGCTCTACCTCATATGTCCCTACTCTCTTCACGGGCAAGTTATTTGGGTGTTGATATCGGCAATGCGAGTATTAAAGTTGTTGAGCTGAAAAATCAGGACGGCAGGCCGCAGCTGGTTACCTATGGTTTTAGCGAAACACCGGTTGCCGACGCAAAATTGGGAACGGATAGCAAAGCGATAGACCGTCTCAGCGAGTTATTGAGTGAGGTGTGTAGCCGCGCGCGCATTACCACAACCAAAGTCATTATTTCCCTTCCGACCTTTTCGGTTTTTAGCTCCGTCATTACCCTTCCCAAAATGTCCAAAAAGGAACTGGAATCCGCGGTGCACTGGGAAGCGAAAAAGGTTATACCACTTCCCCTGGAGGAGATGAACTTGGTTTGGGAGTTGATCAACCTGCAACCGGGCGGAGGACATGCGCAAGCGGGGCGGCGGGGATTTTTTAAGTCAAGAAAAGCGGGTGCAAGCGATGCAAAAGATAGCATAACACCAAAAGAAAAGTATCAGGAGATACTGCTCACGGGGGCGCCAAAGACACTGGTGAAGCGCTACATTGACATTTGCCAGAAAGCCGGACTGGATTTGTTGAGTTTGGAAACTGAAATTTTTGCGCTTGCCCGATCGCTCGTTGGTAGCGATCCGGAAACAACCATGATCGTTGATATTGGAGCGGTTACCACGAATATCTCCATTGTTGTCAAGGGCATCCCGTTTCTCAACCGGAGCATTGAGATAGGCGGTTCAACCATTACGCGCGCCATTGCCAATAGTCTGAATATCAGCCTGGATCGCGCAGAGCAGTTTAAGCGCGATGTTGGTGTCGCTGCCGCTATACCGGGAAGCGTGAATTCCTTCCCCAAGACCATTGAAACCGTCATCAACCCCATTCTGCAGGAAATTCAATACTCACTCAATCTTTTTCAAAGTCAGTATGAGCAGAGGTATCATGGCAGCGCAACATCCGAAGCGTACTTCGCAAGGGTAATTGTGGACGGTGCGAGAAACAATACCAAATCATCGCAAAAGGTTGTGGCTGCGGATACCGCGCATACCAAGCGCAAAAGCAGTGTTGACCGCATCGTGCTCACCGGCGGCGGCAGCTACCTGATCAATTTGGAGTCGTACATTGCCGATCGTACCAATTTGCGTGTTTCAATAGGCGATCCTTGGGCGCGCGTCATCTACCCCGAAGATTTGAAGCCCATTCTCCATGAAATCGGTGCGAAATTTGCCATAAGCGTCGGGCTTGCCATGCGCGATATCGTCTAAATTCTCAACTATTTTTCCATGTCGTCAGTAAACTTGCTTCCCGAAGAGTTGCGTAAAAAGGAGAGGCTTGAGCTTGAGCGCGCCAGAAAAAATCGGAAGCGCGTATCATTGC
>Ga0210025_1003040_pt1 | contig 15583 bp, 10 predicted proteins | sample CryGeyme20150102_FD_183989 | JGI IMG/M metagenome (GOLD analysis project Ga0210025, IMG submission 183989) | Groundwater microbial communities from Crystal Geyser aquifers in Utah, USA - Crystal Geyser metaG 2015-0102 (SPAdes) (version 2) | ecosystem: Environmental > Aquatic > Deep subsurface >...
TTGGTGATACACTAAATCGTCAAATAATCTCGAGTTCCAAAAATCTCGAAAAAAAGGATAGCAAACTCGAGTCAGGGAAAATCTCGAATTTGGTGGTAACACCTCCTCTGATGCTACGACTGTTCTAGCTACTAGACTACTAGCTAGCTAGTAGTAGTAGACCCTGCTAGTAGTAGACACCACGAGCACCGTACCTGGTAGTTGCTTCTTAGTAGGATTCCAATCGATGTTTGTAGTCATGATGACGTCATCGTCAGCGGACGTGCAGTAGATTCCGACGCACACTAGCTCATTGCAATGACCTCTAGGCTACCGTAGTAGAAGTTTGACCCTACAGCAGCACTATTCCCAGTCAGCTCGCAGGGAGGGTCCATGGATGGAAAGCTGCACATGATCACCCCGTGGATGACGCTTCAGTCGGAGTTGGGCCTCCTGCTACACGCTACTTCACCCTGGTAGATCCCGCCTCATGAACCCCTGGCGTCGTTCGGTGCACCATTGGAAGCCGGTGGTCCTCCCTGACCTAGCCGGCCCCCGCCGATGAAGCTGAACCCTGCTTTCCTCCCACCCGTGATCCAAAGTGGGACCTTCATGCCCACGAGTATCTCCCCCATCCCTATTCATCGCGTCCCTCGCTATCCGAAGTTCATAAATGACTGTTTGGCGATGCTTCATACCAGCCGGCAACAACTTGCGGCGCAGCAACCCTGGTCCTTTTCTGCGCACAGCAAAGAAGTCGAAGAAGAGCACTTGGTCCAGCGTGTGGAACAAATCTACATGATGCTCTACATCTTCCTCACAGCGTCCAACAAGCACCCATTCAGCAACGCCTTTCCTCCTGCACCATGGCCTTCCGATGGACCGGGTCCACTACATGCACCTCACACTATTTGCCCAGCCCTTGACCCTTGGGCAATCCAGCGAGTGGTGACTGGGGATGAATTTCAGGAATTCCTTGAGCATCCAATTTTCCTGGCTCGCACGTCACCCGACCTGCTGTTTCCACAAGGCTGCCCTACTCGCCTGGCTGTGACGCTCCCTCCTTCGTCCAAAACCCAGCTCTAGAGGCGCAACGACGCTACTCTTCGGAAGTTTATTCTTGCCCACTGATGAGGTAGGCAACTCGATCGGTCTGCATGTTTGTCTGATGAATCCCTCTCTGAGAGCCCTCCCGAGTTTGATCCCTGACCTCCAGCGCAATCCGTTTTGGGGGGGGGCTGCATGCCGAATCTGAGGAGTGCCCCGTGGAGGACCGGTTTGTAACTCCTACTCCGTACATCCTTCCTGGTCAATGTGAAAGCCTTCTTGGAGCTGCTGCCGGGCGCAAACCGGCCCGGTGCCAGAATGTCCTTTCCTGTTGCCGCAGCTAAGACCCTAGCCTTCAAACAGTCGTGTGACTCAGTCCAATGGGCCATCACCTCATTGATGCAGGCCCGAGAAGCCAGCGATGAGCAGATGGCCTTGGTCTGCCATGCAGGACTGCCGGTCAGCACGTGGATGCAGTGCATTCGGTGTCTCCGGTTGAGGGAGCTCGATGGCGAAGCAGTTCTCAAGGTCATGCCTACGGACACCTTCTATGATATGATATCCTTTCTCTGTCGCCTCGCTCACAGCAGCCTCCACCAGGTCCTTGATTTTCCTGCACCTTATAAGGCCTTCGTGGCTGAGCCCATTGTGCGTACGTGGGCTGGCGCCAGCGGTACCCTTGGCACTTGTATTGGAGTCTGTCTTGAGGAGGAACAGATGGAAGTAAGCGATTCCCCGGGGGCTCTCCTCCGCGCGCTCCTAAAGTCGGGCACTTTGCTCCCGCCTCTTCTGTTGACTTCAGCCGGTCTCCGCCGTCCCCAAATGGCGTGACCCACCAGTCTACACCAGGCGCCTTTCCGCCTTCTCAGGCGCACCAAACCGTCGTCACCCCGGACGACGTTCTGAGCGGCTTCAGGCACAATTGCTGGGTGAGTTCTACCAGCGAGAGAAGCAGTAGCAGTGGCAGCAGGGGGGTTAGTCCAGCGAACAGCGGTTGGGGCGGCTCCCGCAGCGGAGTTGGTGCCGTTGTATCGGAAAGGGTTTCTGGTTCCAGTGTGGTCTTTGGTAAAGGCGGCGCTTGTTTCCTTGGCAAAACGTCCACTATGGCGAAAGTAATATGGCTCAGCAAGAGGGTTACAGCCAGTAGCATTACTAAGAACGCTGTTCGACGGACAGATAAACCATGCCTTAGTCGACAAATCCAAATAGGAAACAAGAGCCAAATCTGTTGGAGGAGTTGTTGTAAACAACACACTAAAAAGCAACAATAGAAAACAAGAAAATTCGATAGATGAAAGGAGAAAGAGAAACTATGAATAATTTGTTTGTTCAACTAGCTACTAGTTGACTTCCATACCAGACCGTCTACTTATCACACATCTTCTCTCCTTGTGTAAAACAAGAAGATGCCTCTATCCTAAATGATTGTCAGCTTTCTGGCTGAAGATAGCACAAAAGTAGAAAGCCCATGGTATCGCTGATTCCGCACGCTACACTATTCACTTCTACCAGAGAGTATCCTAGCAAGCTTAAGACGGTCGTTGACAGCACAAAGCACATACCTAATGTGAACAAAATAACTATGTCCTAACTAGCTAGGAAGTTCGTATGCAGACCTAGATTTCGAAAAAGCTATGTTATTAAAGCTTGATATTACACTTCTTCTCGAGTGTTTTACTACTAAACAAAGACACAATGTCCAACCTTGTCGTGGCACACACCCTGAAATTCGAGATTGAATGCAAAATGCTTGTCTTAGACCGTTTACAAATCAGTATGCGTCGCATTCCCGATAAATCCAACCCCATCAGCGGACGGAGAATAAAAGCCAAAGGAAAAGACCAAACCGCTGAAAGTGGATGCGGCGAAAAAGAGTACTACCCAACCAAGGCATACACGCAAAAGAAAATTCCACTCGATATTCTTAACTCCACCAACGAGTCCCACACCAGTGACCGCACCAACAATGCACTGCGTAGAGGATACAGGGATTTCAACGAAGGAAGCTGTCACCACCACAAGGGAGGCAGAAAGCTCAGCGATAAATCCACGCGAAGGCGACAATTTAGTGAGCTTGTAACCGAGGGACTTCATCACTCTGTATCCGTACAAGAGAAGACCCAAGACAATAGCGAAGCCTCCATAGGCTAGGATCCACTTCTCAACTTTCGCTTTCGAATCGACAGAACCCTCACGGTAGATCTGGATGATGGCACTGAGGGGGGCAATAGTATTGGATACATCGTTGGCACCATGCGCAAAAGAGTTAAGGCATGCGGTGAACACCTGAAGATAGTTGAAGAGGTTTTCGGCATCAGGATCGAACTGTTCCGCATCTTCCCAAAGCTTTGCAGCACGGGAGCTTTCGACCATGGACTGTGCATGGAGGTCCTGGTCGAATGTATTGCTGGCAAACTTTCGGTACATCTGTGTGGCAATGTCGCCGGCCTCGACAGCGGTTGGTTCGGACTTTCTAACGGGTTCTTGGTAAATCGCACTGCGTGCCACAATAGCCTTCATATCAGGGGTCTCGGTGCGATATTCCACAGACTCGTCATCAGTCTTCGCAAGCAACTTCTTCTGGTAATCTTCCATGTAAGTGTCGACATCAATCTCTTCAACATGGTCTTGACTATCGTCCTTTTGAAGGGACGCACTAATGGATCCATTTTCCGTTTCAGCAATTCTTTCTCTCTCGACTCGTTTGGCGTCCACCCTCTTTTTGGCAGTAGGACCGAGGAAAATCAGCCAAATCAGACCGATTCCAAAGCCAACGGCGAGTGAAATGGGAAGCACAACATACCATTTCAAGCCTTCGTTAAAGTCTTTTTTATTAGAACTGGCCTTGAAGAGGACGTAGAACAAGTTAAGGCCAATACCGAGCGTGAGGACAACCGGAAAAGTCAAGTTGGCTCTCTCGTATGGATTGGCACTGTCCAAGACCAATTTCTTGAGTATATAGAAAAAGAAAGAAGAAACAGTTCCCGCAAGCAGTGGTGAAACTGCCCAAGACATAAAGATCTTCCCGGCCACGTCCCAATGAATGGACGAAAACCCCTTGGCGGCAATAGAAAAGCCCATAATTGAGCCCTTTTGACAAGAGAAAGATGCGAAAAGTGAGCAGAAGGTTGGTACTGATGATCCACACGCGAAATGTTAGTTCGACCTTACCACAATGTCATGGGTGGTAGAGACAGGCATGCCAAAGTGAGTCGCAATAAAAAGCATCAAATTGGCGCCCACGAGTGCAGTGAACATTCCAAACATGAGGGTCTCAGGTTCATCTTCATAGAGATCTGTATCCACAATCTTGGATCGAATGGTGCTTGTTACCGAAGCACCAAGTAAGAATGCTCCACCAAACTCAAAGATAGCCGCAATGAGTACGGCTTGCTTTAGAGTGACAGATTTGGCAGCAACACTGGACGCAAATGCATTTGCAACATCGTTGGCACCAATGAAGAATCCATACGCAAAACCTAGTATGCCACCACATACAGCGATCCAGAGGTACTGATCCAAAGCCATGGTGAAGATGTGTTTTGATAAGAACTAACGATTTGTCTTTTCTTGTTGCAGAAAATTGCTTTTGTGAGTTTTGTGAGAACCTCTAGAGATCTGCTCTGGTAGTTGTATATCTGCTGCTACATCGCGCAGACAGTAACAATCAACCTGTTGTTACCATAGCTTTACACCTTTGCAATTTCTTTGATGAACGATCACACTTGAAAATAGAAGGCTTCCTTCCCCAAGACATCTCGACTGAAGCTTGTATTGCGGAAGGAAGATGTTGTTAGTTTCGTCAAAAGATTCGATTTCGGAAGCAATGATATTCCAACATGATCTATTCGTGCATTGTGTCAAATACTGTACCAGGTAAATCATGAAAGAAATCGTGCCAACGTATAAAAGAAAAATGAGCTCAATCGTTGATCATACAAACCCAGGTCCAGCCAAAATGGAGATTCACCACTCCTCAAAATTTTTGATCTCCGTGAAAAATAAGTAAATAATGACCTCCGTCAAATGAAAACGGACTGGCCGACGTGCGGACGCTATTCCGACATCGGGCCGAACCAAATTAAGCCCAGGTGGACTATGGCAGTTTACCTTTTTTAATCTCTAGGCAAGAATTCATGGGACTCATAGTCAGGCCATACTCAAGAAGCAAGTAGGTAGTACTACTACTTGCCTGCTTGCTATACAACCACTACTTTTACTCCATAATATTTACTCTAATATCTAGTAGTCTCCGCCCTAGCTTTTTACGGAACTTCGTTCCGTGAAGACATCTACAGTACCTGGTAGCAGCTGTCATCAACAAAGAAAATGCGGCACAGCTGCAAAGAGCATGTTGTTGTCAATGCATGACCTTCCACAAGGAGTGAGACAAGAACAAGAAAGTGACCACAACAAAGAATTTTGAGATCAAACAAAAATGCAAAGAACGTCCAATCCTGCGCTGAAAAGCAATTACGACAAGGCGCATAAAATCTTTCCCAATGACACAACCAAAAAATGTTCCATGCAAGCACATCACAATTGTTCTTGCATCATTGGCAAACACGCAATTCTGGATCAACAAAGCCATGACTGAAACTAGCTTGCGAGTTGCTGCAACACCTAAGACGAAAAAGATCAAAGAATCAAGGCTGATAACCTTTGTCCGGTTGAACACATCACTAGGAAAACCCAAACCAGTGACTATTTGTGCCCTGCTAGATAGTGGATAGTGGAGGTTCCGAATCGCGAATAAACTGAAAAGTTAGCGAAGAAATGATGACCTAAAACCTCAACGACCTCCGCCACCTGGTCTACACCTAGAGGAGACATGCAAACTAACAAGTCAGAAAACGCAGTGTACAATGCGGCCCGAACTATGATGATGACATTTGATCGAATGGAATTTATTTGTTACCAAGAACTTAGGTAAATATGACATTATGATCATCGACAGGGACATTTTCAAATTTCTGGAAATCAACTTGAGGTTTTCAGATGAAACCGCTGAATGGGACGGAATCACTACCAGTATGCCATTTAAGGATGGTGACCCTAGCATTCAAGATGCTTACCATATGTCTGACAGCGATCAGGTAACAAGCAGAGTCACGAAGATTCTTGACACTAAATATGCTAAAACGGATCTAAGGTCGTGGAAAGAATCGTACAGCACCCTTCGTTTATGGTTAAAAGAGGCAGCGGCTTTGTCGGTTGGATAGGCGGGATACTCGTCGTCGACCGGATGCGGTAGACCACTATCCCCGCCAAATCTCCAAATAAACAATTCTTCTAATCATCTTGTTTCGTTTCCCATCACCATTCAATTATACAAATAGATTCAAGCTCACTGGCCTCTAGAATGCCCCTGCATAAATAGCAACCATCATTATTTGATTGCCGCTATTGCTTGATTCGCTTCACGAACGTCCAAGCCAGAAAACAAGGTTTGTTACATAAATCATGAGTCGTAGTACCTTCGAACTCTTCGCGATCGTTTTCGTCGTCACTTTCTTCTTCAATTTTCAAAAATACCGATGCTTCTCGTTCTTGTACCATACCGACATAATACGTTAGCGAGGCTGAAAAGTTGATCAGGTCATTGAGCATTTTGGAATTTCCTTTTGTTCTCATGGCCAGTCCAGCCGGATCATATTGCAACAAGGTCGCAGGATCTACAAAGTCGTCGTTGTTGTTGTGTAAGTAGTTGTTGTTGTTGTTGTTGTTGTTGCTCAGCAAATTACTTGTATTCCTCTGAAACGTAGAAGCAGCAGGCACTAGATCGGTAATATCGCCTTCTCCGTTGGGTGCAATAGCATTCTGTTTCATAAGTTGCGAATAATGCTTGACCGAACCTGCAAATTTGTTCAGGCTATCGAGCATTTTGGAATTCCCCGTGGCATTAATAGCCACTGCGGCCGAATCGTACTGGAGCACGGCGGCTGGATCCGAGTCGGCCGCGATACTATTATTACTGTTACTGTTCATGCTCGTCATTGTTGTTGGATTTTTTGCACGGAATGTCTGCTTCGTGAATTTTGACACACTACTTGTAATAGTTCGTCAAGGAACTCTGGACGAGGAGACACGGATGGAAGGAGTATTGCAGTCATGGACTCCTGCAGCTGCTGAATTGCTTTTACTTCGCTCCACGCAGAGACACCGTGTCGTCAAGGGCAGGAGAAGCAGGTACTCGAATAATTGAAAGAACTTGTTGTAGCTAGTAGTGGTACTACCTGGTATTAGCTCAGCAGTTCTTTTTGGATCAGACGAGGCAGGCAATGAAAACAAAAGAATGGTGGCAATGAATACTACTACTAGTCTACTACTACTAGTTCGAGCTAGAGCTACTGATGACTAGTCAACGAATCGAGTCCCGTCACGATTAGTACAACTAGGAGAGCTGGGCGCTTACTAGTAGCTCCATTATTTTTTCTGGTCAACTTGCAACGAAGATCTCATGATCACTGTAAGCAGCACGACAATGCTTTTATAGTATCATCTACATCTACTCGAGTATCTTACTGTAATATTTAGCTCTGAATTGCTTTTATCTTTTATTCCGCGAGTAGCCAACAAGAGTTACAAAGTCGAGCATCTACTAAAGCAACTATCCGGAGAAACAAAAGCGAACACTAGTCTACTTCTGTTTGATCCGAAGGTGAAGGAAGAAAGCAAGAATCGGAGGTTTTGTGCTGTGCTGTGCAAAGACGCAGAGAAGCTACGTAGAGCACAATACAGCACCTTTCGTCACCTAGCTTCGTCCTGCTCACTACTCACTGTTGTGCTCGGTATTCTTTATTACTAGCTATTGAAGAAGAATCATGGAATCGTATCCGGAAGACCTACTGGTAGGTGTCTTTCCTCTGGTATTTGCTGTCAATGCTATTTACGATCCCAACTATGAAAGCGAGCAGTCCGTGACTTCTCCTCTTCCCGGCACGGGTGATACCAACAACAGCAACAACAACAACAACAATTCTTCGGCTGCCTCATCGCCCAAGCAACGGAGTGACTTTGATCGCTTCCTAGATGCCATGGCTGGATCTCTTGCAGACGAAGCAGACGACACTGATGACAACGTGCCACTCGAATTCCCTCCCATTATAGCCACAGACCAATCCAGTAGTATTCGAACCAATTCGCTCTTTCGGCCCGACGACGACGAGTTGGATGATTCTACTGACGAGGACTTGTTCTTGGAGCATGCCGGAGAAGAGGATTATTTTAGCTCGCCGGGAGGTAGTGCCACTGGCAATGTCAAGCGAAAATCTTCCACCAACTCCAATTCCATTCGGTTGTACGCTGGATTTAACCTTGGTCGAAGATCTTCCACTGCTCATACATCCAGCAACACATCTTACGCCAATGCGTTGCAGCACGGCCAGGGATTTTTTCAGCGGGCCCGGATTGTGTCCATTTCGACAAAACACGGATTCCCGCCATCCAAAGACCCCGATGGCACCAAAAGCATTGTTCATCTTCTAAAACAAGCAAGGACCTCGCCTCAAAAAGCACAGGCCATCTTTTCGGAACGACCCATTCAGGGCATTTTACCGGCAGGATGGTTGGAGAAGCATGTTCACGCCTTGCCAAGTGTCGTGTTGGTTGTAGTCAAGCTGGCTCGAAAAGATCAGAAAGCACAGGACTCACATCTGCTGACGACCGTGCAAAATCTGCATCACAGTCTCGTGCCCAAGCGACTTTGTAAAATTCATGTCGTTTCACTCGTCGAAGATGATATTGCCGTTGCCCAAGCACAGCAGTGGAGTCTCGATGTATCGCGTCGAATTGTTGACTCCAATCCCAACATTCAACAGGATGCTCACCAAATTACATTGTTGAGGGCTGGCAAAGATCTGCGATCGGGTACGGACGGCTTTCCCACCAGTGTTGCTCTCAAGCGACTTCACCGTTCGGTGCGAGATTCAAGTTTGACGTATTATCTGGGACAAGCGCGACGTACCAAAGAGAAATTGGCCAAGTTATCGGAAGGCGGAAAGAAGCGATTGACCAATTCGCGACAAGCACGGTTCCAGCCACCTCGAGAGCTCTTGCCCTTGGCCATTCGGTACTGTTTCAAAATTGCCATGTACTACGAATTTCAATTGAAATTTGAAAAATCACTAAAATTCATGGCCGAGGCGTATAGGTATACCCGAACCTACTACCACCATCTCATTCGATTATCGACACGAGACAATCCTAGAATCATCGATGACGGCGATGATGGCAAGCTTGGATTGGATGGAGGCCCGGATCGAAGTGTTTCTATTTCAACTGATGATACTGATGGGATGGAAGTGTCCATTTTCGGTCCATCATCTTCAGGAGCACTTGGAGATGGCACCGAATGGAGCTCAGGAGTTCCCATGCCGCCGAGCGACATGGCGCACCAATGTCTGGCTGTTGCAGATTGGCTGAATTTCAAGCTGTTGCAGGCTGGATTTGGATCGCATACTGAGGGTGGTCTCATCGCCGCGGATGCACAGTGGCGACAGCACTCACGTGTCTTTTGTTCCAGGCGCTTCCTTGGCGGACATCCAATCATGTCGGAAGAGTGGTACTTTTTTTGTCATGTGGCTCATCAGAGACTTGTCATGAGCCAACTTGTGGAGAGGCACCCTCCCAGAGCGTTGGGAGACTTTGGAAATGAGTACGATGAAGTTCTACTGAGATGCGCGCCATGGAGGGCTTATGAAGCAGCAGCAGAGGCTCTCTTGAGAGCTGGCGTTGCCTTGGCGACAGCTTCTGCTGGGAGTGGTGCTGCAACTTCAGCAGCTCAAGATCCCAAGGATGATTCCCGTGCTCCATTTTTGGGAGGCTTAGAGGAAGGCGGCCTTTCTTCTTTGTTTGAAAAGGAGGCTAGCAAGGACCACAAAGCTAAGGCCTTGGAACTTGTTCTGCGTGCCATTTCTATGTTTGAACACGATTGGGGTAAAGAAAAATTGAAGGACGCAGAGGACCCATTTCCACATCGTCCGTGGGGTCGCTTTGGTGCTCGACTGTACTACCTTGCAGGCGGTGTACTTGTCAGCAACGAAAAATACACGGAAGCAGCGACTCATCTGGAGCAAGCTGTCAAATTTTCGGCAGGCTGGAGTGGTATCGAGGTTGCAGTTCGCCGTCTCCTTGCCGTGTGCTACGAAAAGAGCCCACCAGCAGATCTAGGCGAACCAGAGAGCAACGATACAATTGCAACCATGACCATGGACACTTGCTTCAAATCTACAATGTCATTACGCAGACTATTGCAATGCCTCGCTAGCTGCAGTGCTGCAATTCAGACTCCCTCGATTCCCTGGAAGTTTGAATGCTTTGATGAGTTTGACACACGCCTGCCATTTTCCTTCTCTGTCACCTTTCCGCTTCGAAGTCACGCGACGTGTGGAGATGAAGTCGTAGCGAACGTCTTTTTAAAGTCTAACTTGGAATATACCATGACCCTTGCAACTGTCACGTTGCTAAGTATGGCAGGTCCAATCGGAGTTCCTATGACTGATATTCCAGGATTCAGTATCAACGGAGTGGTCGTTGAGCCTGGAGAGGAGTGTGTCTTTTCAACTGTGATTACGATCCCCAAAAATCTAGATGATATCGTCGTCGATGAAAGCACCCAGGATAATGAAAAGATGAAAAAGAACATTTATTCCAAGAGTGCAAGACCACGCACATCTGGAATCACAGCAGCAGCAGGGGCTAGATTAGTCTCCGAAGAAGATTATCACACGAAAACGCATAATAGCAATGGACAGTGGAGTTTGAATTTCCTTGGAGGCAAGCCTCTTAGGTGCGACGGGCTCCAGCTAGAATTGAGTCCCTTAATAGAGGGTGGCGGCACTAGCAATACGAAGCCTATTGAACTTGTCATGGTAAAGAAGAGACCAGAGACACCGGCGAATGTCAAGCGCACACCCTTTGAAGAGGACAATTACATTGCTTCGGCCTGGTCCAGACCACTGCATTTTCCCAAACCTAATGGGCCCAGGTGCTTGCGTGTGTTGGGTCCTTTGGCTGGGATGGAAATAACAAATTTGACACAGTGTATTTCTGATGGACGAGCACTTGAGGGCACAATCAATCGGATTTGTCTCAAGCTGCAAGCTGGAAGCGAAGAAGCCTGCCGTGATATTAAAATCAACATTGCCTGTACTACAACCGTTTTTGGTGAAGACGGAACAACAAAGAATCTCAGTCTCGAGGACCCTGAGGATGAGAAGACCATCTCCATGAAAGATCCGCTAGTTCGGGCGCCCATTTTGGTAGGAGAATCACAAGGGGCGAAAACAGCTTCGATTACCGAGTATGGCTTCGACGTTCCTCCTGGTTGGAGTGTGATCGGGACTGGCCAAGAAATGGGTGGCTTATTGCCGCAGTCTCCATCGCTCGCTCGTGGGGAGGCAACTTATGCTTTCTTTGAACTTTACAGACCCACGGCGCTTTCTCCTGGCGACAATGCAGCGGCCAGTCCTATGTGCCAGACAAATTTTGAAGTGTCGGTTTCTTACAACCAGGAAAAGGACAACAAGACGACAGCAAACGTTTCACAGAAGTTCAATGGCTCTGTACTGTGGACACCACCGATGAAAGCATTTTTTGAGCGCGGATCGAAGAACTTTTCACCATGCGGAAGTCGCCACCCTTCTAATTTCACCGACGGAGCCCGGCCTAATGAAGCATCTATTATTGAAGATATCCCCATTACTGACGGCGAAAACGTTAGCATTCGGGGCTGTTTGGAATCCAATGTCGATTTGGAGAGTTGCGGACTTGAAATCAAAAAAGTCCGATTTGAGGTTAGTCCCGAACGGCTTTTGTTTGTGTTTGCTAGAGTGATCTACTTTGATCTGACAAATCCTTGTTTTCCGTTGAAGGCTGGAGACGATACTGAGTCACCATGTCATTTAAAAGTCAATTCCACCGAGAAAGATGAGTCTGCAATACTCTTTCGGGCCCAAGAGGAAGATCGTTCTCGATGGCTAAAAAAAGAATCAAAATTGTCTTTTGTTTTCGCCGTGCATGTTGACATGAAGGACAAGAAACGAAGCGCCACATTTCCTCTCGGGTTGGTGGCAGTGGATTGGAACCCGCGGGGGTTTGCCTTGCCAGACGAAGTCATACGGCAAGTCGGTTTCAACGTGAAAGGGCATGGTCCCCTCGTATTGGGCTCGCCGCTAACCGCGATGTTTCAGGGTCCCAAGTGTTACATTGAAAAGGCTCCTTTTAAAACGACTTTCCAGTGCACACCTCCAGTACCCAAGGTGTCCATCCCTTTTGAAATCAACTACAGCATTACCAATGACACCAACACACATCAGCAGCTCTCTGTAGTGCTCGATGGAGTTCAAAACGAAGATACAGAGTATGCACAAGACGTGATGGTGTGCGGATTGGTCAGGGGCAGCCTACGACTAGCTCCCTTTGAAACGCAGCATCTATCATACGTTGCCATTGCTACGAAACCTGGCATGACAACGCTACCCCCTGTTTGCGTATCAAGCTCTCGTTACAGCTCTTGGGTTGTAAATGAACGAGTGGACAATGCAAGACCTGTCTGCATCATGCCCTAGCTAATGAATGGAGGTCATGCATTTTTGTAATACTTGCTTTTTATAGAAATAACACATAAGCTTCAGATCGCAGAGCGTTTCCTCTTTGCAGTCCTTCTGCGCATACTATAATCTAGAATCAAGTGCCCCCAACAATTTTTTTTGTTAGTTCTCATCCATGGCACTGGGTGCAAGAAAGGTCTCCATTGGGCGATCTATGTCGGCATGCAATAGTTGAACGGCTAAGCCGTCCTGAAAGTCACCATGATGGAGCTTGATGTTGCCAGCATTTGATAATGAAAGGACAGAGAGGAACATTCGGCAAACATCAAAGCGCTCGCACTCTTTCGTCACAGTTCCGAAGTCAATTATGAATTTGTCCCCTGACAAGTCGTTCTCGTCGTCGTCAACAAGCTCGAGCTCCCTCTGGCAAGTTGCAATGACGCGCTGAGTGTAATTATAAATATCAAATTCCGGTCGGCGTTCTTCTTCTTCTAAAATCGGAACCAAATTGTCGTGCCAGTCCCCCACACGCTTCGAAAGATGTGTTTCAGTTGCATAGGCTTCTGCACCCTTGGCAAACGCTTGAATGTGAGCCCGGCAAAGCTCTTCAAACGTTTTTCCTTCCGTATCGATTGGACCCACCCCAGCAGTATCGGTATAACTGGTTGGAAACATGTCGCCAAGATTTCCGACGCCCGTATTTCCAATGCGAGTGATGTCCTCATCGTCGTCGTTGTTATCACCACCAGCAAAGGCAAATCCGTCATCATCGTCGCCGTCATCATAGTCGTCCTCTCCCCCGTAGTCCGCGGCTGCGTATCGTTCATCATGATCGTACAAGTTTGTTTTGTTATCTACCTTGACATGTTTGTTGAGTTTAGCCATGGCTTTGGCCTGAGATCTTTTGATGCGTGCTGTCTCTTTGGCAATATATAGAAATTCGTCGCCAAAGATGAGTCCCTTCAGAGGAATTTGGGGGATATCAGAATCCAAATCGAGGAGACCAGGATTGTTTGAAGTGGACTCTAGAATCTTACGGCGTCGACGTTGGGCCATAAGCTTGGCTTTGAAGGATTGGACAGCCAGAGATTCTGTGGCAGGTTTAACGCGACGTTCCCTTATTTTCGGAGGCACACCACGACGACCGCGTTTCCTTCCCTCCGAGGGCAACCCATCCAGCCAAGCTGGGAGACGGCACGTGGTTCCAAACTTGTGTTCCCGGGATTTCACAAAGGTAGTTGAGTGGGCATCTAACAGAGCCCAAGGATCGTCCTGCACCAGTGCAGCATTGTCTTGTTCCCCCTGGGAGGTGGTTCCTTGTTTCTGGGTTGCTTGAGATTGAGATTGGCCCTGCTGATTGGTCAAGCCTTCCATATTCGCCTTGTGGAGTCCATTAGGGCCACCACCATCGTCATCATCCCCACCAAAAGCAAATCCAGCCCCATCGTCATCGCCACCATCGTAATCGTCCATGGCAAAGCTATTGTTTTGTTCTTGTTGTTGACTAACTCCGATACTTTCACGACGACCAGCTGGACTGCTCATGTTACCAAACAAGGAACTGTGTCGAATTTTCTGATCCGACGTCCTTCCAGCACCGGGCAAAATCAATGTTCCATCGTCTGCAACATCGCATTTGCCATCAATTAAGCGCAGGCTTCCCGTGTTGTTGTTGTTGTTGAGCGACGTGCCATGCATGACGTGATGAGCGGCTGCTGCACCGGCACCGCTGCGTTCAAAATGCGTCACCCCGAACGTCGTCGCCCCGAGCGACAATCGGGTAGCAGAACCTACCGTAGCGAAACTGAGACCAGCACCACCATCTTTCAACGATGCCTCACTACTGCCATGGTCTTGTTGCAGGTTGATTCTTTTCCCGTGATCGGCCAGGGGAAGGTAATCATCGAGCAAAAGAAACTCGACATGAGGATCGAAATTGTGAAAGTCTTCAATTTGAGCATCAACCGAAGCCTTGCGTGAGCTTGCAGAATTAGGTTTTGTGCCACTGTTGGATCCTTGGATGAGATCCTCGTGAACTTGAAGAACCAGATTGTAGAGGTACTCTACCTTGCGGCTGTAAACATTCGACGAGTTTTGGAGGACTATGGCGGCTTGGGAAAAGTTGAGCGATTCGGCTTGCTTGGGAAGATTGCGGCGCTCCTCTTCTGTAAGGTTGCCAACCAAATCTTGCAAGTATTCCTCTAGACTACCAAATTAAAGTGGGTCATGAAGTAGTAGAAGGTGGTGAGAGGCGGATCGAGGATGAGGTTCGAGGTTTACTTGAAAAGGGCAAGAGGAATAGTTCCTTTCGTGCTTGGTATTGGCTTACCATGCAGCAATATCAATGTCCCAATTTTTGGCAAGGTCTCGGATTGGTAAGAGACTAGACAGAGCCGTCTCAATACTGTTAGCGGACGAACTCATGGTCGAGTGTGTGGTTTGTATTTTGTATTGCTACTTTTCACAGTGGACTTCACTGTGCTCGAGGAGACTACCTGGTACCGTAGTATTCCAGTGCTAGTACTAGTATTTTTTACTGTAGTACTACTAGACTAGCTAGTACTGTATTTTTTGAATTCGGCTAATAATTGTGAGAGTAATTTGTCGGCTTGCTTTGCCGTTTGAATTCAAGTTTAATATGGATGCACACTTACGCTTCCAGATTTCAAGATGAACAAGAAATCCATTAAAAAAATCGACTAGTAGACAAGTCTCTACTAGACTACCAGGTACAGTAGCAGCTAGACTAGTTTTAGTCCACTAAAAGTAGTCTAGTAGTCTAGTACTCTATAATTTTGATTTTGGGTGGAAATTGAAATTGTCGGCTATTCTGGAAGCTATCCAGGAAGTCTATAGTAAAACAGTACAATACAGCACGAAGCATGACGATACGAAGATATGAATAAGACAAGTTAAACTAAGCAGATAAAACAACAAGATAAGAAGTTAAGCCAACAGATATAATCCGCAGATAGGAATAATACATTAATATGAAGTTAAGAAGA
>Ga0210025_1003042_pt1 | contig 15578 bp, 16 predicted proteins | sample CryGeyme20150102_FD_183989 | JGI IMG/M metagenome (GOLD analysis project Ga0210025, IMG submission 183989) | Groundwater microbial communities from Crystal Geyser aquifers in Utah, USA - Crystal Geyser metaG 2015-0102 (SPAdes) (version 2) | ecosystem: Environmental > Aquatic > Deep subsurface >...
AGGGTCTACTGTATTTTTTTTGGCTTCGATGCAACCTGAACAATATTCTGAGACTAGGTTTAGCTAGACCTTCTACTCTAGCTACTACTAGTAGAGTAGTAGTCTAGCAAACTAGTCTGCTACCTGGTACCGTACCTACTAGCTACGGGATAGTAGTAGAGTACTCAGTACTAGCTACTATTTACTAGGCTAGTCTACTACTCGGAGTACCAGGTACCACTACTAGCTAGCTAGCTAAAGTAGCTACTCGAGTAGTAGAGTAGACCCTACAACTACTCTAGCTAGCAGGTCTACTCTGCGAACGGGAAAATCTTTCGACGTCGTCTCACGCTCAATTTCTTTCCCTTGAATAGAAAGGCCATTTGATAGCCTGAACCTTACTTACTGAACATTGCAGTATACTATGCTTCAGACCGAAGATAACATTGATTCTTAAATATTTCAGCATGATTTAGGCGTTGGAGTAGGACGAGCCAAGGCGCGAAACCATATTCACTAATTTGAGCGTCCAAGCACGAGCTGCCAGGTACAGTACGTGTTAGTAGTAGTACTAAGTAGTAGTAGTAGTAGTAGTAGTAGTAGTAGTAGTAGTAGTAGTAGTAGTAGTAGTAGTAGTAGTAGTAGTAGTAGTAGTACCAGGTAGTAGGCACGAACTACCACTACGAACTCGTAATCATCCCTACGTAGACCCTACTGCTTCTTCTTTTTCAGCGACAGATCCCAATGGATACAACTGATGAATGAACGATTCTCTTGCGCTCTCCTCAGGCTTATTCTTTCTTATTTGATATAACCTTCTCTCTCTCTCTGGCACACTCACACACAACAAAGTTAATCTCTCATCTGCAGTCTTTAGCAAGAATTAGTTTAGACTTTGATCAACAAATAATAGTAATCAGAAATCTAGGAGAGAAACATTCACGTTCAGTTTGCTTGAAAACTTGCCTGGAAAGATAGAGAGCTATCCGGCTACTAGTGAGGAGGGAACAGGTGTTCACAAATATCAGATCGCATGTCTTTGACTTGGGAAGCATGCCATCATCCAGAGAAGTCTCTTGCGAGGACAAGGACAGCAGCGTCCTCAGATCCATGTTAGCAATTTTGATCTCGGACAACAAGTCGTCCCGGTCTTCCAGCGGCCGCCGTCTCTCCAAACGCAGTCGCCTTGGTCGCAAGAAGAAACGACGATCCAAAGACGATTACAACGATGATGTTGCCACTGTTGACTTGAACGATGATACTCACTTAAGCTGTGATATATACGATCAACTTTCGCAACAATCCCTTGCTGCTTCGATAGTAGACATCCTTTACGATGCCAAAGACCGGTTGGCACAGGAAGCCCTGATGGACGAAGACTTGATTCCGATTGGACTAGAACCCGATGACAGTGTCATGTTGGAGAGCTTTGAAGTTTTGATGCGACCCGACGGCGAGCCCAGTTCTGTAGCTTTTGAATCGAATGACGATACAACTACACTGAAACAACACTACCCGGTATCTCTGGAATGTCAGGCACACGACGGGGTTTACTCGTCGAATATTTGTTCGAGTTTTTCAACCAGTCAGGGACAATCGATTGTCACCATGGCCAAGGCAGCACCAGCCCAGCCAGAGCCAGAGTCTCCCAAAGCTTCCGATGAACTGCCTATTCGCTTCCTGCGAGCTGCCAAGGGGAACCAGATGGAGGGAAAGCAGCGTTATGAAGATACACTGACATGGCGACGCGACAATCGCATTGACGATCTTTTGTTCGATGCTTGGCCTGCTTTCGAGTTAACAAAGCAACACTACCCCCACTTTTTCCACGGTAGAGGACGTCAGGGACAGCCTGTCTTTTACGAACAACCACCCAAGACGGACTTGAGAGCTTTGCGAGCGGGAGGCATTGGCGTCGAACAACTTTTGAGATACTACGCCATGATCACGGAATATCAATGGCAATTGATCGATCGTGACGACCTCCAACGATCGATATATATCATCGACTTGGCGGGCATTCGAATGACGGACTTTGTCGGAGAATGTGTCGACTTTGTGCGACAAGCGTCTGCCTTTACGTCCGCACATTACCCGGAACGAGCAGGACACGTCTTTGTTGTGAACGTCCCCGGATGGTTCAAGATGATTTGGAATGTTGTCAAGCCCATGATTGACGAAGTAACCTTGGAAAAGATTCACATTTTGAGGGGTCAGCAAGAAATCTACGAGGCTCTGGAGCAACAGATTGCTCCTGAGAATATTCCTCAAGAATATGGTGGAAAGTCGCGCCACAAGTTGGGAGAATCGCCCGAGGAAGAGCTTTTGAGAGATCTCATGAAGCATAATAACGACATGGCACAAAACAGTATCTGTCCTTGCGCAAAGGATGGACCATCGTGTTGTCGATTTTGCAACATGACTTTGGCTCGTCACTACTAAGGCGAATATGCATACGACTATGGATAGGATCACTACGATTCTACTAGCCATTGTCTTGACTCGTCTGTGTGATAATGATTACCAAAGGAGCTGCATAGAAAATGTTTGAAAAAAAAAAACCTAGAACGACTAATTTAAGGGGATCACAACTATGGCGCCCGCGCAGGGCCCCAAGGATACCCGAGGGCTACCATTCGCACCCCTGCATAGAAAATGTTGGATAATGTTCGTTCAGTGTTTCCGGCGAAGGATCTACTATTTCTTTCTGTTGAAACTTAACAGTATACAACGACCCTGATAAAGCTTGCCAGCAGGAAAAGTTAGGTCACCATGGTCTGTATAGCTACAGCTGTAGTAGCTGCAGTATCGGCCCCGACGTTGTCATCCGTTTCAATGGCATCAACGTCACCCGTCGAGAGTTTCTTCATGACGGGATTTCCCACCACAAAGACTTTTGGTTCTTTTGGATGCTGCACAAGTTGACAATAAATGAAGGCAAGTCATGAGATGATCAAAAATAGAAAGTTATTCCATCCTATGCTAGTAGTCTACGGTCTACGTAGTCTTTTTGTTTTGTTTTTTGGTACCACACGTACGTACCTTGCCACCCACACATAGACCCTCTGGACTTTCTTGATCGGGTTCTCCATACGCATCGATAAAATCTGTAGGCAAATAATCAATTCGGTTGTGACTTAGATTCAATCGTTGCAATTCTGATAGACGATCCATGCCAAAGGGAAGTTCCTTGAGTTGATTTCCGTTGGCATATACATGCGTCAGAATCGGACAGTCCACAAAAGTGTCGGGCAATGTTATCAGTTGATTGGAGGAAATATGGAGGAGTGTCAGATTCAACAACAGCGGACCAGGTACACCGTCTGGTAATTCTCGAATCTGATTGTGCCGCAACAGCAGTGTTTTGAGTTCTGTCAAATCTTGGAGTTCCGAGGGAATACGAGTCAGTTGATTGCGATCCATGGCCAAGACCTGCAGCTTGGAGAGGAGACTAATGTCTGCTGGGAGTGTGGTGATTTGATTATTGCTCATGCGTAATATTTCTAAATTTTCCAATTTCAACAAGCAGGAAGGAAAGGGACCTGCCAGGGCACAATCGTCCAACAAGAGTTCCTTCAACGATGGTGCTAATTTTTCAATTTCGTCCGGAATTTCTCGGATAGGATTCCGGCCTACGTTCACACTGCACAACTGCGGGCAGCAATCAAGCATTCCGATTCCCTCCAAACTGGAAATTTGAGAGTCGTACAGTGACAAGGTTTGTAGGTACTGCAGGGCAGGCTGGTATTTGGGCTGGCAAAGGAGACGGACTGATCCCTGAAACTCGTGGGGTCTTCGCCCCAATCGCAGGTGCTCGAGTTTATTTTCTTCGTTCTCTGTGTCAATGGCGTCCTTCCCTTCCGACAGGATCTGTGGGATCTTACGAAGGTCCTTCTTGACAAACATGTTTTTACTGGTGCTGCCGGGTTATTATGCTCGATGCTTGATGATACAACAACATGGAACATGGATTATTTATAACTCCTACCAGGTATTGTATTGTACAGTAGTACTGCTGCTGGCCTGGCTGGTAGCTTTGTTCTACAGATTTCGCAGCAGATTGGATTTGGCGGTATTTTTTTCCCACCCAATGACAATTTATACATAGACGCACACCCATTCAAAGTAGGATTCTTTGGTCTATCGTATGCTAGCTAGACTACCACTTGCGGATGTACTCGCTCGAGAAAAAATCACGCGGAGACAAAACGAACAACATGTGCGCCTAGACTACTGGCGAGTGGCAGCGGCTACTACGGATTACCTTTCGAATGACGACAGGTGACCGATCATCGTTGTTATGGTCGGCCACGGAAAGGAACCAGACGTGGGTGATGTCGGAATTTTGTTTTGCATAGTATGACAATATAGTAGATCTCGAAACAAATCTGAGCTTAGTAGCATAGCAGTGCGACTTCGTCCACAAATAATAGTAATACACTGTAGAAAAGAAGCAAGAGACGTGGGCGCAAATCCTAACTACTGTATACATCAATGGTAGAAAAGTACAAAAGTAGGTCGACACGGGTAACTCTCACAATTTTATTTTATTTTTCTCTACATCGAGGTGCCCATGACACTAGCCAATGCTACAGCCAAGAAGGCCAAACAGTAGCACCAGCATGAGGCATATCAGTGGACCCATGAGATCAAGATCAATAGATCAAGACCTCTTTTTCAACAACCAACGAGAGTTGCTGAAATCTAAATCATATCCAATCTAGATCATCGTGGTAACGACAGGAGGGATAGCGGTGGGACCCGAGAGATCTGTAGTAGCAAGGTAAACAAGGTGTGTGCGTGTCACCAAAACGAAAGCGTGAGTCAAAAATGTATTGTGAATGCCCACAGACAAATACAATTTTCACTCTTGAGTCATTGTTGGTACTTACAGTTCACGGAACAATCCTTGGCATCCTTAAAGAAGGCAACGCCGCTTTTCTCGAGGCACTTGCAGACATTAGCCTCAAATTCAGCATGCAAGGTAGCCATGGAAGGGCTCGTAAGCATGCTGATGAAATTCGCGTGGGACAAAGCAGCTTCGTTGCTGCGGCGAGGGCGACCATATTTGGGAAGACCCTGATAGATGGAGTTGTGGTGGGAGAGAAGAGAGAAATATTAAATGTGAGACGAGAGACAGTCATTGAATGATGAGACGTCAAGGTACTTACAAGCAGGTACGCCATGCTGCGATAGTAGTTTTTCTGCAACATTTCGTTGTCGGCCTCATCGTCGCCATCTTCGGGGATGTCAATCTCTTTCTTGGGATTGACACTCTTCATTTCGAAGCCCATCATGTCTTGTTTGTTGTAGGAAGCTAGCAAACACTTGGTCATGGCAGGCACATGGTCGTCATCGTGAACGTGCTTCCAATCGCCACCATGGACTTCGAGCATGGTCGAGATATAGACTTCATCCACGGCCGTCAAAGTGTTGACATCGGAAAAAGCCTCAACACCGATAGAACGGAGTCCGGTAGACTGACGCTGGACGTCGACGGCTCCGGAAGAGACAAAGAGAGAAAGCGTAGCGAGCAAAAAGAGCTTCATGGTAAGAAAAGAAAGTTGGGAAAGTAGTTAGGAAAAGGATTATCTTTTTTGCAAAAGAAATTTTGTGAGCTTTGAGAGGAGCAAAAATGAAAAACGAGGGAGCAAAAATCATGTGCAGGCTTCACTGGCAAACGGCGAAACACAGTTGCTAAAGAATGTGGCAAAGCACTATTTGTGTAGCCGGTGGTACAGTTTGGACGCAAAACCGCTTTGTGGACCAAGGCTGTCTTTCGAAGACTCCTTGATTGAAAATGACCTTAAAATGGCTTGTTTCTCGTGCTTTGAGAAATTGTTCTGAAAAAAATTGTTCTGAAAATATTTGTGCCTGTTAATGTTGGTGCATTCAATGTTTCTTCTTCGACCTTCGATTCTTTCTGTATATGTTTCTGTTTTAAATTGGTTTGCAACAATGACCTGATGCAGACTCCGCTTGCAAGCTTGAGATTCACTTTGGGTTCTTGCAGAGAGGATCTATTCGTTGTCAGGGCGACACATTCGACACGGCAGCCTAATTGTAACTCTAACTCTAACGGACTATTTCGTAGTGCGTTAAGTAACACCTATTACTTTTACCAGGTGGAGTACTACTAGTAGTAGTACTAGTCTACAGCAGTCTACAGAATCTGCTTTGATATATATTATGTTGTCCTGTCGAAAGACTACTGTACCTATCCTACCTTGGCGAGTATTGAAGTGACCAGAAAAATGTACCTGATCATTTGTTTACTATTTCTTCAGATACCTATTCTACGTACGTACGTAAAGCAGGCCCTTATTAGCTTCGTGGATAGCTTTCGTGGATAGCTTGGAGTATTATTATTTATTATTTATCAGTATCTAAACTAGTTTTCCCACTGCCGAGGATTCACTCGCACAGTCATGCTTCCTTCCTGCATTCCGTGCCCTACAATCGCCCGACAAGCCAGTCGCCGTCGTGGATGAGCTTTGAAAATTCCTTGCTCCGTTTGGCCAGGTTGGTTCAGCAAGTCCAAGCCATCCATGACAGCCACGGCACACGTGGCGCACGTTCCCTCGGCACCGCAGTCTCCCGTACCGCCACTGTCGAATCGCGTGGCAAGAGGATCGTTGAGCTTGATACCTCGTACCAGCATGGCACGTCGCAAATTTTCGCCGCTAAATAATTCAATGGTAGTGTCTTCTTCGCCCTGATCCGGTGGATATTGAAAGTGAACCGTCACTTTAGGTTTTCGACGCAATCGTTTGACCGTCAAGATGAGTTGTTGTTGACCATCTTCCTCGACCACTGGCAAGGATCCAATAGCCTCTACCGTGGCATCCCAATTTTTACATTCTGTATCGATACTCGCAATTTCATCGTCTCCCTTCATGACAGCAATTTTGACGATACTGTCACCGGGCAATATACCAGATCCTTCACTGGTCCCTCCTTTGACCAATGCACTAACAATGGTAATTCCAACTCCATCGTCACGTCCTCCAGCCAATTCCAAAAGTTCCATGCCCAATCCCTGACCGGGTATACGTGCAATGGGTGGAATCTTGACGGTATCCGCAAAATTTGTGTTTGGATTTTGGGCACCCAAATAAATTCCTTCGGCCATGGTCGTCGATTCGGCCACGAGATTGGCCGTCCATTCTTCCGCGGCCTGTTCCAGGGGCAAATTGTATTTGTCCATATCGACACTCACGTGTCCTCCCACCATGGTTTGATCCGATCCCGATGTTTTCGTTGTTTTACCGACGATTCGACCATTGATACTCGATTCTTCTTCTCTAGAGAAAGACGACGATGAAAGTTTGGTCGGGATTAAAGATTGATAATTTTGGCCGTGGCGTTTAGTGACACTACCGTATAAAGACGGTGGAGCGGCAAATCCTTCTACGGCAACAAGCGTAGCAAGGATTGAAAGAGATGATGATGAAAATTTCATGATAATTGACAAAATGGGCTGGGAAACAAAGTTGGATGATCCTACTCTGTATTTTTTCAATGGTAAAGTAAATAAAAAATAATAGTATAATTGTGCTGATCATCATCACATCGGCTGCGCTTAATGATGACATACATACAACATGGTCAGCGACTCATCAATCATCAACCATCAAGGGCTCTCCCCTGTTTTCTGCGTTTTTCTTTGGTTTATTTTTGAATGACTGGATTGGACCACATCAGCACGCATGACTCGGTTTCTTGACAATAACTTGAATTTATGTACTTTATCCCTATTTTTCACGCATGATCGCACACCTTTTCCAAATTTGAATTGGCCTAATTTTTACCTACAGTAGGTTTAGAACTAAAAAAATGCCAATTTTTTTGTAACATTTTTGGCATTGCCGAAACCGTTCAAGCCATGCCTGCGCAGAGCAGGCAATCTCTCGTGAGAAATACCTTTTGACCATGTTGTTGTTGTTGTATGATTGACCTCATCATCATTCTTGATGAATAATGAACCTCGTTAACTGCTACTACTAGACTACTCCGTACTTTTGTATGAAAAGCTAGAATACTACTGTACGCAACACTCAGATTTCTCGGTAATTTATTTTCGTACCTCCACACTTCCGCCTACAAATACAAGCTCCACTAATCTACCGTACTTGTTTGCTCAAGCATTGAAAGACTTTCAAACGGCTAGGATAATTTGAGAGAACACAAGTACATTCTTGTTGATCCTAGATTTGCTTGTTTTTGTTTCTGGCAGTAAGAAACAAAAATACTCATCGCTTTCAGCTTGTTTCGTTTATTTTTTGCCAACAACCAATCCACGCTTCTTATCCAAACAAAATCAACCTGTATTAACGGCGTGAAGATAATGGGATTCATGCGACTCAAAAAGTCTGGCAGCACTTCCGTTGCATCCAAGAGCAATGCCAGTAGTAGTAGGTCTAGTAGTACAGAGGAGGTTCAATCCAAAGACAGTGCCAACAAGACAAAGCACAATAATAACAAGTTCATGAAAAAAGGACAAAAATTGTTGTTCAAAGTCATTGCTCCTCATGCCAATACTAGTAATAAAAAGGCAGCAGCTCATCCACAAACTCCTGCGCACGAAGCTTCCTTGGCAACCAACACGCAGAAGACTCCTGCCACGAAAACACTCGTAGAGGATGATTACGACATAAGTCACATCCTGCAGCAGCAACAACAGCAACTGGAGCTTTTATCGTCATTCGAATACAAGATGCGACCAAAATCGGAGCAGGAACAAGGAACAGTTTCCGCGAGTGTCTTGGAAGAACGCGAAATGATTCGTCAGCAATTATTTTATGCGGAAGCAACACAAGGCGTGGAAGTGACAGCCCAATTCCGTTCTCTCGGTCGTATTGAAGAGGAGCAGCAGCAACAACAGCAACAGCAACAGCACCAACAAGCATCGATTCCTAGCATCATTGATACTCATTTGTATCCTAACACTCACCACGAAAATCGATACAATCCTCAATCTACCATCCACGATGATGTTTCTCCCATAAAAACCACTTCCCACAATGATGAGTCAGATTCTCTTCCTCCCACACCGCAACTTGATCCATCCGAAGCGGATCCTGTAGCACGCTTTCCTGCAGTAAAGGCAGCCATGGAGGCTCATCAACCACTTGGCACAACCACCACAACCATTACTTCGTCGCCCGTCGTTGCACAACGGCAACAGCAACAGCAACAGCAATCAAAACGTACGACCACAGTATCCCCCGACAACGGTGAATCTGAAAAACCCTTTGATGAATCTCCCCCAAAAGTCTTTGCACAAGAAGAAGGGATTCGTCAGGTATCACCTTCGCCCGATAAACCTTTCGATGAAGCCATGGATGAGCTCGATCACGACAACTACGACGACGACGATGTTGATGTTGGTCTCAACCAAAATACTGCCACTGCTGTTGGTTGCAGTGCAAATGTCACGCGCAAATTGTTGGACGTTTTTAACTGCGGCGACAACTTTAATGATTTTACCGAATTTAGTGGTTCATCGGCACCCCAAATATTTAGTGGAACTCAGTGTGCGCCGATCGGGTCGAATGCCCGCGGATGTCGTACGGTGGACGCCTTTTACGATAATTCGTGTTGGACCTACCAACAGGCCGCCCAAATGAAGCGACCCTATTACGACGAACGATTTGCGCAACGATTTACAAAGGTACGAATCTATCGAGTGTTTCAATGCCTCTTTTAAAATAAACTGTTTTGGAGACTCACCAATGCCACCTACCTACATTCCATGTGCCTTCTTCTATGTATTGATACTTTACAGGACATGATCAACGAAGGCGTTAATGTCTTGTGGCATTTACCTCCCGAAAATGACGAGTACGAATCTCCGTTGCTGGCAGATCAAGCCACGGCCAACTGGTCCGGGAAAAGCGCCGTGATGAATTTTAAACCAGGATCGTGCTACGCTGACAACGACGCGCAGCCCAAATTAACGTGGACGACCATGCGAGGAGGAGTCAATGACAACAAGAAGGCCGCTCGATTCTCTGTTCCTCTCCTCGCCGTTCAATCCATTTCTACCTTTCAGGAAACGATTTGCGAAGGCGACGAACTCAAAGAAAACGAATACACAGAGACTTCGTCTGGAGTAAATTTGTCGCAACTAGAAGACAACGACGATATTTGCTTGTTTGCTATTACTACTCACCAAGGAGATGTGCAGGTCTTCGAAGCGGCCTCGGTTCAGCAGCGTGACTTGCTAGTAACGGGCCTGAAAAATGTCATGGCGAGATTGAGTTTTCATCTAATATTGGGTGATGTTGGCGCCTCTTCGGAGCTCTACTACGAGGAAGAGAAGAACCCTCCACCGGGTGAGTTGCCTTCCTTCTCCAGTCCCATCAAAAATATGAATCGAATTGCTCATGCTCTCATGGACTAAAGGGGGAGCAAGGATTGTACGATTGATTGCCCACAATGACCAGCGGTACTCAGCTATTTATTCTTCAGAGACCTAGCCGATCTATAATAATATTATTATCATGTTTTAAATGTGTATTTAAATACCTGGTAATACCTTGATTACCTACGGTAGACTTCATCTCGTCAGGAATGCCTTTGACTTGTGAGGCCAACGACAGGTTACGTTATTTAGCTAGCAAGTGGAAATAACCACTAAAATCAAGGCGTCCCTTACTACCGCTATCCTTATTCTGCTTAACTTTGCAAGACTTAAAAAAAAGCCACAAATTGAATTTTCCCAACAACACTTACTTTACATCTGATCAGCATCTACAATGTGTAAAATCACCTTTGACCATTGAGCAGCAAGTTGGCTTAATTGTACGTTTGATACTAACATTGTTCGTTGAAAAGTCTAGTGTCTTTTTCATCTTTCACGCTTGGCATTTCGTAGACATCGCTGGGGAGGTATACAGGTATAGCAAGAAGCAAGAATATTTCTCCTGCTTTTGAAATCAAAGCGAAGCCCCGGTGCTATGACGGGAGAGCAACTGGAAAACGGCGAGCATAAGCTTCACGTCCATAACAGTTCTATTCTTGATCTAGAAGAGAGTGATGTTGACGAGGACGGGATAACATACAATGATGCGCTCGAGGTGGGAGTGTCTAGCACAGAATTATTGATTTGGAATCCAGTAAAATTGCTTCAGTGTTGTGGAGCAGTGGACGACGGTCGAATGGATTTTTCTCGAATCCCGGCCATTGTTTCGGACCGTAGCTCTGATCTAGAAGATGCCATGAAAAAGCTGTTGCGATCACAATCAGGTCGGGGTGTGGCCACCGATATCAAACATATCCGGCAATGTACAACTTGGGATTGTGGTAAGATTAACGATAGATCATTAATGGTGTGCTTATGGGAGCGCTCTGTAATAAAGGCGGGAAAAAATTCAATTGGAAAAAGGGCAATGGTTTTTGTTAACATATCCTCCATTTTTCTGCAGGGATTGTTTGTATTCAAATGGCGTTAAGATGGCTGCGAGAATCTGCTGTGGACGACATCTCGAAACTCCCATGTTCTTCCCACTTGTCGCCATTGGAAGTTATCGAACGAAAGATGCTTTTGCAAAAGGTGAACACAAAATCGGTGTGGACAGTAGATTTGATCCTTCTGCTGGAGAATCTCCTGCTTGCCTATCGCGGAAATGATGCGCAGCCCAATCATGAGAATACAACCTACCTTTTTGGTTCGGAAGTATGGGGGGTGAATTCCTCTCACAGCACAACCGGCTATTACCAAAAAACCTTTGACGAAGACAGTATTCGCATCATGAAGCTATGCCAAGAAATCACCGAGCGGAATCTACCGATCCTCTGTCCCTTTCACTTGGAGTTTGAATTTTTCTTGAAATTGATATCCTTCAATCACTGCATTGCCATTGTGCTGGTTGACAATCTCATTCTGATGAAATCAAAAAATGATTGCAACGACGATGTGGATGAACGGAATGGAGAACGATGGGACAAGAACGAAGCATATGTTGGACATTATGTGATTGTTTGTGGTATAAGTCGTGACCCAGACCACTTAGTAGAAGCTTACACTCACGATGAAGTAGAAGCGTCGCAAGATGAAGCTACAGAGCTTACTTGTCTAGTTGTGGTGAATCCCGGAATCGGGAAGCGCGTCATGTACGCCAAGCCAAGTCGACTAGAACTTGCTTGGAGAGCCGACGGAACCGATTGTGACGTTATATTCATTGCCAAGCATACAACAGAACGATGAGCACCAAAAGCAACTAAATGCATTTTTTTCTTTGGACCATTTATTACGACAACTAGCAACTGAATTCGAATAGAGAGATTAATTAGCATTCGCACTTCCAGCTACTACTTCTAGCTAGGAGTGGGAGTCTAGTCTAGCAGTAGTAGCGTAGTAGCTAGTAGTAGACTAGGAGAGACGAGCATTCCACCACGGCTTTTTACAAACAACTGCCTGGGTGATTTTTATCTGCAGATGACAGGCGCTTTATCAGCACAGACATTTTGCTACTAAAGAGATGGACATCCTACCTGGTACTACTAGCTACCGTAGGCTAGCTAGGCTACTCTAAGCTAGCTAGCTAGAGAGTCTAGTTCAGTACTAGCTAGACCTACTAGTGTACTACTAGTAATACTACTAGTAGAGAGCTCTAGTAGTAGTAGCAGCTCTAGTAGTAGTAGCAGTGTAGAGTCTGATTTTTTCGAGCGAAGCTGAGCGACTGCAGCTGCTAATCCAATATCTGTTTGTTATCCAAGAGGATATTGCATCAATCTCCAGTAGGCCAGGTTAACAAGAGGTAGGAAATATTCTCTTTCAAGAAGCAGAGCCCCTCCCCCCATAAGTCAAAATTCGACGACGCAAGGACCCTCCCTCTCGTAGCGGCACCCTCAACACTGCTTCTGCCACAAGCTTAAACAATAACAGCATGTCGAATTCTCAGAACAGTCACATAAGAACTCCGTCTGCTTTGAGTGGGCTGGCAGTAGACGAAGAAGCAGCCGCTCTCGTTCCAAGACCAGGAGCAATTGTAGGGGCTCCCGGTCCTATGGCATCCCTGAATATCGAAACACCACGCTCGGCCATTCCGGCTGTACCCTACACCAGTCACTCGACCGGCAATGCTTTTCTCCGAACATTTTGGGACGAAATGTGGCAATCTACAGAGTTGTTATTTCAGAGCAAGTTATCCTGGTTACTCCTCTTTGGACCTTTGGCAGTGGCGGGTGATTCTCTGGGGTTCATTGGAGAAGCTGCTTGTTTTACCTGCGCTGGTCTGGCCTTGATTCCATGTGCAGAAAGGTATGCATATATATGAAATGTTTGAATCCTCGCCCTGTTTTTTGCGCATAGTTAAACGACAGAGTCGCAAGGGTGCAACTCACAAACTTCCTCTGCGCCGTCTTCTTAGATTATCCTTTGTCACCGAACAAGTGGCAGAACACACAAATGGCACCATCGGTGCCTTACTGAACGCAACATTTGGGAATGCGCCCGAATTATTGATTGCGACTGCTGCGCTACGATCGGGATTTTACCGTGTCGTGCAGCTTGCGATGCTGGGATCCATTTTAACAAATCTCCTTTTTGTGTTTGGTATGGCTTGTTTTGTTGGCGGAACGCGATGGCAAGTTCAAGAGATCCGTATCGTTAGCGGAAATGTGTCGGTTGGTATGTTATTCTTGGCAGCTGCAGGATCCTTACTGCCGGCAGCTTTATTCTTGTCGGGTCAATTGCCTACCAAAGCCTTTAATGATGATGTTCCTTCGCGAGAGGAATTGGTCTTTTGCCGAATCAATGCAGCAGTTATGGTCGTACTGTATTTGTGCTATTTACTTTTCCAATTGGGAACGCACAAAGACGAATTCGACGATGAACGATCAGCAGGAAAGGGCACTTCGGCACAACGAAACCTATGGTGCCAGCGGCACGTCATGCGTGAACAGTCTCACCAATACCATGTTGAAGTTCCTGCCAGCGCTCGCAGAATAGACAGAGCTCACCTATCAAATGCCAATCTTCAGGGACCCGATGGAGAAAGTGTTTCTAGTCGGAGCTCTTTGAGTGATACTGATTTCGAAGGTGATTATGGTGTTAGCGAAACCGCATCCCAGCAGCGGCGGAGAAGAAAAAATCGCAAAGTAAAAAAGTCCGATGCCACCAGAGGCCGTGTGTCACCCCTCGGTACTCCAGCAGATCCAATTGGACCTGAGCCACCTTCATTCCGGCAGGCAAATGGTCGCACCTCAATATCTTTCAACAGCGACAGTAAGTGCTTCAATTTTCTTATTCAGCCCACTTCGCTTGTTATTCCAACCGTACAGAGCCTCACCTCCAAATTCGATTGTTCCGTCATGTAGACAACTTTTCCAATCATTCCCACCGCTCCAAGGAGAAAGGGCCTCTGCTTTCATTTCGTGCGGGGTTATTATGGCTTCTCATCATTACACTTTGCATATCTTCCATGAGTGATATTTTAGTGGACACATTAGAGGGTTTTGCTCAACGATCAAACATGAGTCAAGTATTCACCTCTCTGGTGGTTGTACCCTACTTTTCCAATATTGCAGAGCAAGCTAGCGCCATTCTCTTTGCTTACAGGAATGAAATGGATCTTTGTTTAGGTGTTACAGTTGGAAGTGCGATTCAAATTGGTGCTTTTGTGATGCCAGGAAGCGTTTTGATTGGCATGATGATGGATCGGTCCATGACTCTGTACTTTCATGGGTACGAAACAGCATGCTACCTTTTTGCAGTGGTTATTGTTGGATCTGTTGTACAAGGCGGATCTACAAACTGGCTGGTGGGTGCAACGATGATTGCCATCTACATCATGATGGCTGCGGGGTTCTGGGTACACGAGACTGAAGATTTGTCCATTGACGCTGAAACGGTCATTCGGAATGTTACAGGTATTCCCCATTAGCTAGCTGCAGCAGATGAATAGACGCAACACAGCCATGTGCTTAAGATTTTGTTAATTTGGATAGGCATACATTCACAGCAATCAGAAATGAAGAATATTTCAGGTTGTGTTGCAGTCTCATGGATGTAAAAGAAAAGGTTGGACGGGCTTATTCACCTAACTTGTTCTCATCGTCGTTGTTATCGTCTCAATGAGTTCCTCTCGTTCCCATTCCCACCTTGCCAAATTCAGCAACTGGACTAGATCTGTATTTGCCGGCCCTTCGATAGAGCACAAGTCAAACCGCAAATTATTGTGCAATGGTTGGATGACTAATTCGGCCATTACTCGAGCCACATCAGCCCGCACAATTGTTCTCAATCCAGTCGGAGTTGGTTTATCGTCATGTGAAGCCAAAAGTGTGGCATTTTTTCCTGCTGCCATGGTCCAACCACAGGGTTTGACTATAGCCGATGTCATTCCAACACTCCCCAGAAATGTCTCGGCATTCAACTTTTGGAAAATGATCTGTGCACTACGCTAAAAAACAGAGGTTTTAGAAGTGTTCAAATATATATTATGAGATTTAAACTAAAGTAAACCGAGTTGTAATCTCAGCGGCGCAGATCTCGAAGGTCGAGCACTAATGTACCTATCCAACGTAGTCTACGTAGAGGGGAGCAAGCATGCGGAGTTGGATCCAGATGCTCGAGACGACTTGTCTAAGTG
>Ga0210025_1003047_pt1 | contig 15564 bp, 19 predicted proteins | sample CryGeyme20150102_FD_183989 | JGI IMG/M metagenome (GOLD analysis project Ga0210025, IMG submission 183989) | Groundwater microbial communities from Crystal Geyser aquifers in Utah, USA - Crystal Geyser metaG 2015-0102 (SPAdes) (version 2) | ecosystem: Environmental > Aquatic > Deep subsurface >...
TGAGAGCAATCAAACTAATGAATGCTGCTGCTGAATATTTATGCAATAACTTCACTGAAATATTTTTAGCTTACGGGCAGTCAGATGAATACTCATTTATTTTCAACAAGAATACTACTTTGTTCGGTCGTAGGACTGACAAAATTTTATCTTGCATGGTTTCGGCCTTCACAGCAGCATACATATGCAACTGGCCAAAATATTTTGATGGTTAGATGAAGGAGATACCTTCATTTGATGGGAGAGTCGTTCTGTATCCGAATGATAATTGCATGAAGGATTACTTCAAATGGAGACAGGTTGACTGCCATATCAATAATTTGTACAATACCACTTTTTGGTAAATGGTAAGGAAAGGAAAAAGTAATCAGGAGGTTGAAAAAATCCTTAAAGATACCAACTCTGGGCAAAAGAATGAAATTTTATTCTCCTAATTTGGAATCAATTACAACACCATCGAGTAGATCTATCGAAGGGGAACCCTTCTTTACTATGTTTAAGAGAGCATCAAGGAATAAAGCAGCGTCGAGCTGAAATAGCCAGAAACAAAGCCAGAGTAGATTAAGTAATCTAAAAGCAAGAAAGAAAAGATGAAGGGAGGGGAAAAGATCCGCAGAAAATTAATATTCTCCCACGAAGATCTCATCAAATAGGAATTCTGGAATCGCTTTTTCGAATGATAGAGTAGCAGTGATTATGAATAGGTTTAAATAATCTAACAAAGGGCCTTCAGTTCATGAGCTCATGAACTCTTTTCTTACCATTTGCCTTCATAGCAGCTTTGTGCTTCTCCTTGTCTCTTTTTGAGTAGAGTTATTCCTCCATTTCGTAATTGTAGTCATTTTAGTATGAATCCTCGTCACTGTAGTCTTCCTCTTCGAATTCGACTGTAGACTCTCCCATTAGTATAGCTTAGACGTCCAAAAGGGTTTATGTGATGTTCTGAAGAGTCGCTGTGGCTGTAATACGATCGTTCTAGCTGACTGACAATTGTGCGATTTCTAAATTTTCCTCAACATTTCTCATTTAGCTCTCGACAAAGTTAATACTGGCCTTGGGAAAATTGCTCTTGTAGTTGTTGGCGGTTGCCCTCCTTGATTAGTAAATCATTTTGAGGAAATTGAACTTCTCAACAATGATTGCCAGTTAGCCTTAAAGCATGAGACCTCCGTTATCGAATTAAACAGACTCTTGTTTGGTGAGTTAGTTATGCTGTTCAGCACCAAGGGGAGCGATGCAAAGAGGACAGCAGTTTCTGACAGTGATCCAGCTGTTGAGGCATTCGGAGCAGAAGGTTTGTTGGCAGCAAGGGACGATTTGTGGTTCATTAGGCAGTGTGAGGCAGATGGCACAATCCATACTTTGTTTTGTAATTGAATAAAAATATTCGCATTTGAATTCTTTGTCTAGTCATAATACTATCTAAGCCTGTCACATATTCATTGGATGGCTATGATAAATTTTGGATAAATTATCACGGGTTCCTTCCCTTGAACTTGAGTGTGCGAATTATCATCTTCTGATAGATGTCTTGAAATCTCTATGGACTCACATTCCTTCCCAGTTCGCTATGACTGGGCGAATAGCCATTCTTCTTGGTTTTTGCACTCTTAAGTAGGTTATCCGTTGATGACTTTTTGGGACTCTTTCTATCAGTTCTCATTATATCTCCTTTCACTTTGTTGTGATGCTCCACCTCATTGATTTTCTTTTATAGGGCTTCGTAGCTCTAGTTTGCATGGTAAATCAGTTTCTTCATAAAATCATTATCATTTTGAAGGGCCAGTAGCTGTGAGTTGAGATGTTAGAATTACCCCTCTAAAAGCTTGTTCTTTTCGTTGGCTTCATTGTATTTACTTGATACGAGATTGAAGTTGCCCCATAGCTATTTTTCCTGCTCATCTAATTTCATCAGAACACTCAGCATTTAGTCGTTAGCTTTCTTTTAGGAGCAGAGATCATTTCTAAGCTGGCAGATTTGTCCTTGCATCTTTTAATTTTCAAGCCGCAGTTGCTAAAACTGCAACTTGAGGGCTTCCACCATTTTGTGTTGTGAAGGAGTAAGGTGGGTTGTCAGGAGAGAACTCATAACTGACTGATAGTTTGAAGTGTCATAACATTTTTAGCTGGTTTCGAAAGACCTGTTGGCTGAAGGATTCGAATTTTCTTTGTCCAGACTAGATGATTCAGGTTAGGAGGCGCTAAAGATAACACTTAGTTTTTTATGAAGAGGGTGTTCGCAAGACAACCTTCCCACTTCAGTTGGACTGTCATGGTTACTTTGCCGGAAATCAGTCTGGAGAAGGTTGATAAATTTTGATAACTACTGCTTGATTTCCATCTGATCAGACCCTTGTCTCATAGTCGTTATTATAAATATTAAACCTACCGACAAGATTTTAATTATTCAATTTTACTGATCAATCACCATCCTTGGCCTCCTTGTCCGCCTTGACCCAACTGCTGAGCGGCTCCCATGAATGTGTTCTGGGTGTTTCCTTGCTGTCCTCCTTGACCTCCCCATCCGCCTTGACCGCCAAACTGGCCACCCTGGCCTCCTTGTCCTCCCCATCCACCTTGGCCTCCTTGACCTCCCCATCCGCCTTGGCCACCAAACTGTCCACCCTGGCCTCCTTGTCCAGATCCTGTAATTTTCAGGAACACTTTGCAAGTGGGTTTTCCATGTTGTGAAGCGATAACTTCCACTAAATAGCAAAGTATCTTACCATCTTGAGGATATCCGGATTGCCTGTACTGGGCAATGTTAATGGTGGCTTATCCAAGCTTGTCATCAACGAAGGTGTCGTCATCGTAGACGGTCACCTTGAGGTTGTTATCCTGGGAATTGAAACTGAATTGTTCATTGAAGGTCACATTGTTGCCTCCTTCCTCCTTGGTCTTGGAGCGTTTCTTCTCATCGCCTAGCTCGAACTCAACATAAGGGTCCTAACTTAGGAGGAAGATACGTTTTTAGAGAAAGGATCTTAATCGATTTTCATGAGGGCAGAAACGAGTCTAACTTGCAGTGACATAATCAATCTTATTATTATATAAGGCATTAGAGCCGTTTGCTTATGAGTTATGCAACCATCGACTCTTCCTGCCATATCCCGAAGGCCCACAGAATTACGCTCACTCGGAATGCCAGCTCAACGGTTAGTAGACCCAAAAGTTCATCGTTGGGAGTGTCTGAAATCACCAAAACTATTTCCAACAATTTCTTCAAGCCAGAAAAGCTTCCACTGGCTTTTTAGGAGAGAGCCTAACATAGAACAATTGTTCAGCCATTTTTTGCGAAGAATCGTAAATTGGTATCGACTAATGGCAAAAGAGGTAGTCACATTCCCAACGGATTCAAGAATATTCTGAGAGCAAAAAGTACAGTGATTAAGCAGAAAAAGCTACAATAATTTTACATAAACCTTGATGGAAGATAAGTTTAGGTTTAGAAGTAGAAGCATTATTGTGACCTATAGCTTGATCGCAATCAATCAAACCTTTTTCGTTCCAACTTTCCAATGAAGAAAAACAAGCAAAGAAACATCAATTCTGTCAGCTTAGAAAGAAGAGGAAAGACAAACCCAACCTCGACTGTTGATGTTGAGGTGCAGAGACTGCCAGCTAAAGCAGTGACCATTCAGTCCTTCACAGATGATCTCTCAGAACTGGCTCTCAGATAGAAAGAGGTCTTTCAGACCAACAATAACAAACTAAAGGAGAACAATTATCAAACCAAGATAAACTGGAGAAACTTTAGAAAAAAACCCAAACCTATTGACAAATAAAACCTTTAATTCATGATTGAACCATGGGGAGGAGCCGATTATTAAGATATTTTCTTTTGATCGTTACTGTTTGATTTATTTTTGCTGAAGTGTTCAATAATGCTAGCTAACATCATTTGCTCAATACTTTGACCAGGCTGTCAGCTATATACACATCTCTGTAGCTTCTAAAAACCAAGTCGTCCTTGATATCTGCCAGTTTGTCATTTCCGAGGATGGTCACTTTGACAGGATGGCCAGGCACTAAGTCCAAATAGTTGTTTGAGGTTTTGAGGTATTTAGATTTTCTGCTGATAAATAAATTTTTGACGACTGTTGACTTGGTCTCAACAGTGATGGTGTTGAATTAGTTGTGATAGGTGACGATTATTTCAGTTGGGTAGAGAGTGAGATCTTTGAAGTTGGCGTTGAAGTGAGTGCTTACCATTTACTGGTTCTTTCCGGCAATTATTTCAGTGTAAATCATGCAGTCAACTTTGTTGCCTCCTTTGTAATCTTCTGCAGTCACATTATGAATAACTTTAGCTTCATTCGGACCAAGAGTAATCTCTTTTTCAAATCTATTCAGTTGGGTCCCTCTGAGATCAAAAAATTAGATGATGGCCAATGCTGTGACCTCATAAAGTTTGTCATTGACAGCGTATATCTTATCCTTAACGTAAAAGATGGCAACATCTGGGTAGAGTCTTTTGAGCATGAACTGGAGGGGTTTCCATCTGCCATAGTAATCAATACTGGACCATGAGATTGCTGGCCATGCATCGTTCATTTGCCAGACTAAAGTACCCATGCTATTAGGCTTAGCTGCTCTCTGAGCCTTGATTGCTAGTTCAATTGCAAAAGCTTGAAGCAGTCCACTCTGATAAGTTTACAGCTCAAAATTGAGAGATGTTTTCATATAGTTTTTCATGTAATTTGTCAGTGTGTTGAACTGGCTGTTGTGCCTTTCATGAAGCAGAAGAGTGCCGTCTTGATAGCTAGGCTGTTTTGTGATGGCTCCAGTGATGGTCTACCAAACAGGAAGGGCTTGGGTACCAAATTAACTGTTAAACTTACCAATGTTGTTCTGATAAGACTAGAAATTAGCTTGCCCTGCCCAGACGGCCCAGTAATGAACATCGCCTCCTCTTTCCAAGCCATAGTTTCCTACTCCATAGATAGGTGAAGAGGGGATATAGGGAATGTAGGGACTCTCGTATTCAATGATCTTAGGAATGAGAACTTAGAAGAGTTTATGGTAGTCATCTTTGTATTGTTAATTGGACCACCCCCAATCTTGAATTCCTTGTAAAATTTCATTATTTCCACACCACAGAGTCAAGGCAGGGTAGTTTCTCGCTCTTCTCACTTGCTGCTTGATCTCTTCTTCTACATTTATCAGGAAATCCTCAGTTGAAGGATAAATGCTGTCACTGAACATGAAATCATAAAAAAGCATGATTCCTTTTCTAGATGCTAGCTCATAAAATTTGTCAGATTCGTACTGTCCTCCTCCCCACACTCTGATCATGTTGTAGTTTGAAGCCACAGCATCATCGATCAAAGACTCAATTGTGTTGGCGGGTTTAAAGGCTGGGTTTTATAGGCGAGGATAAAACATGTCAGGAGGAACCCAGTTAGACCCCTTGCAGTAAATAGGATATCCGTTTACTTTGACTTCCATCTTTTTGTCAGCAAGATTGAGGTCGACTGTTCTGATGCCAAAAGGAAAGGATCGTTCGTCCACTTCTTCATTAGTGCCTTTTTTGATGAGTTGAACCTTATAGTCGTATATATGAGGCTCGCCAACTCCATTGGGCCACCACAGTTGAGGGTTATCAACTTGTAAATCGTAGTAAGTATACTGCTCTTTAAGAGCAACGGTGGCAACCACCCTTCCATTTTGAGATATGTTGAAATCATATTTTCCATACAGACCAACTGGAGAAATTTCGACGGCGATGGCAAAGTTAACGATTGCTTTGGCTTTAGTGATCGACCTTGTTCTAGCCCAAACGTAATCAAGCTTGAGCTCGTTAAAGGATTCCAGGTAAACTGGCTTCCAAACACCCATGGAATTCAGATAGGGAGCCCAGTCCCATGAATACTGATAGCATGCTTTCCTTGTGTGAGCATATTAGAAAGGCATCTGATTTTTGGACTGTTGAGGTCCGTCAACTGTTGCAGGACTGCTAATTTTGACCTCAATTGTGTTAGTGCCCGGCTTGAGGATGCCTTGAATATAAGAAGAGTATCGTCGAAACGCGTTGGCAGTGGTGAGGATGAGTTTGTCATTGAGGAACACTTCGGAATGGGTGTCGATTCCGTCGAAAGTGAGCTTATGAAGAGAATAGTTGAGAATATCATTGCTAATGGTGAAGTTTTTCGTGTAGCTGAAATTACATTCGGACACCCATTTCACCTTAGGATAGTTGCTCTACAGCAGAGGGTTGTCGATTGCTCCTGCTTTCTACAGATCTAGGTGCACATTGGTCGGCACACTAGTTTCAAAGGTTTTTCCCTTGAGAGAATCTGACTAAGATGGACCTCCCAGCAATGTCATGGTCCATTGTTCGTTGAGCTCTGCTTTGTGATACTAGCTGGCCTGGATAAGCGTGAGAACGAGTATCAAGGCTATTATGAACGATTTCATTGACTACGATATTAATATTCAAATGTGTCTTAATCAGATGTCGATTTTATGCTTTCCTTCTCCAATAATTTACAGGATAGTATGATAGTAGGTAGTATTTAATGAGAGTATAATTGAGACCGACCAAAACCATGGTTGAAATCTATCCCAACCCCTTAAAGACCTCAACAAATAATCACATATAAAGGCAATAAATGCAAAATTATAATCAACATCGTTTCTGGGTAAATCGCCAAGCAGGACATGATTCCAATGACCGATATGACCCCTTGTGACGCCTTTAGAAAACCAACAGGTCATATTTTAACAAAAAAAACTAGCTTTGGTGGTTATAATGTGGTGGGTATATCTGTGCATGTGCTGAAATGATAATATAAAGACGCTATCAGTTAGTTTATAGATAATGCTTATCAAAATATAAGAAAGGTATGGAAGAATTATTGGGAACAATCATTTCTGTTTGTTTTAGGAAAGCAGATAATTACAGTGACAACTTTATGCAACAATTTTAATTGGAAAATACACGATTTAGAAAAGAATTAATTCAAAAAAGAAGAAGTTGCATTGAGGTGTATTAATTTAATGGATTTTATTAGCAATTTATAATTGATTAAACAACATGTACGGACAACCTATGTATGGACAGCCCATGATGGCTCCTCAACCCATGTACGCTCCTCCTGCTCCTGCTCAACAAGGCCCCATGATCATCAACCTACAAGGAAACAACAACGGAGGGGATGGATCCCCATGTCCTGCCTGCGGAAAAGAAACCGGGCAGATCCCCAGAAAAACCATCGGCTGTGTGACCATTCTATGGTGCCTCTGCCTCTTCTTTTTCACCGGCGTGGCCTGGTGCTACCCCTTCTGTGTTGACAGCTGCAAGGACACCGAGCTTATCTGTGTCAAGTGCCACACAGTCAAGGCCAAGATTCCTGCTAACTGTTGTTGATAGATCATCGCTATTTTTAAATTCCTGATAATGAGTAGTTTTTTCAAATGTTCTTCATTTCTCCTGATCTAGCTATCATCTCCTGAATGATGAAGATAGCAAGTCAGCTGATAAACCTGGCAGCATAATTGATGAAAATATTCTACTTGATCATAAAGTCTATCTTTGAGAGTATTTAGATGGAGAATATTGATTTGAAAAAACAAAATTACCTGGCAAGCAATGAGTTAGCTCTTCATTGAACAAAACCTTTATTTAAGTGATTATAGGGTGATAATCATCAGTTAATGCTGAAAAATGCATTTGACATGGTAATTTTATTGTCGATTAAACGGAAATATACACTCATTATAAATTTAAGGCTGCATCTGATTAAATTCATATTTTTTATTATCAACTTCATATGTACGGACAACCTATGTATGGACAGCCCATGATGGCTCCTCAACCCATGTATGCTCCTCAACCCATGTACGTTGCACCACCTCCCCCTCCTCAACAAGGCCCCATGATCATCAACCTCCAAGGAAACAATGATAGTGGTAGTGGCTCCCCATGCCCTGCCTGCGGAAAAGAGACTGGACAGATCCCCAGAAAGAAAATTGGATGCGTGACTATTCTATGGTGCCTCTGTCTCTTCTTCTTCACCGGTGTGGCCTGGTGCTATCCCTTCTGTGTTGACAGCTGCAAGGACACTGAACTTGTCTGTGTCAAGTGCCACACAGTCAAGGCCAAGATTCCTGCTAACTGTTGTTGATAGATCATCTTATTTTTGGAACTCTTTTTGGAAAATTCGAAAAACTCAACTTCGATCCTCCAGGTAAGTTACACTTCCCCCTTGAAAAAATTAGCCGACTTCCAATAAGTAAGAGTTTCCTATCGGTAAAGTAACAAGGTTAAACGATGATTCCAAGGTCGATTCCCTCATCATTATTTTTTCGAACACTTAGTCATGTACGACGAAAAACCCCAGTACTATGCTCCTCCTCCAGCTTACGGCCAACCTCCCCCTCCTCCTGGTTATTATGAACAACCACTTCCTTCTCCAGGACAATACGGAGGCTATCAACAAGGCCCTACAGTCATCAGAATCGACAATAATCATGACGAGGGGGACATGTGTCCCAACTGTGGAAGAGGAACTCCATCATATCCCAAAAGAACAATCGGAGCTGCAGCCATCATAACATGCATTCTTGCGACTGCTCTTTGTGGAATCATTGGAATTTTCGTTCTCTTTATGGATGGTTTCATGGACACAGAAATGATATGTTCTCGCTGCAGGACCGTAAAGCAAACAATTCCGGCCAACATATGCTGATCCCAAACAGTTCATTTTACCATATTCAAAAACAATGTTTTTTAATCGATAACAAAGCCATAAATTTTCATCATAACAATCATAGCGATGATAGCAACAGCACTTTAGAATAAAAGTATCAAATAAACAAACTATCACTTTGGTGATCACATAATTATGATGCCCTTGGTCTTAAGCATTTGAAGCTATTGAGGGGTCAGCTCAAATCCATTGTCATATTCATCCAGTATGTACATTCCCGTTGAGTATTCCTTCAGATATCCAGTTCCGTCTATTTATACTCTGACTGGAAATTTACTTCCATTTCTCACCATGATGGCTTGTAGCTGACCCAGTCTTTGCTACCTCCCAGATATTTAAGGTTTAGCCTATTCAAAGTAAAATTCATCCTCACTCTCATCAGAGTTCGCCTCTTCAAGATATTATTCTTAACTGTCTTTTCGGCTGTTGAAGCTGGGCGAAAACTGTTAATTAGAAGGCATTCTCTTGATCGTTGAATCCTTTTCGTATTAAGCCTGATGACCAAGAGAATAGCTATGGTTGAGCAAATTGTTGTGAGGCAATTTTCTATGTTTAGTTTTTTCCAGTTTCTGAGGGCTACTCACACTATTAACGACACTGGATCGGTTATCAAATGCTTTTATTTTGCTTTCTATCTTTTTGAGGTTGTCCTTGAGGACGTTAACTTGATAGCTATCATAGTTGAATTATCTATGAAGCAGGTTGAACATAAGTTCCTTCATTTCCTTCATCTCTTCTGCCAAATTGTTGAGCTTATTATTCATCTCCCTCATATCATTTGATCTATTGACCGAGTTGGCTTCCAAAGTGGATAGTTTTCCTTCATTTGCAGCTATGTACTTTCTCAGTATTTACTCACTCTTCTGGATCTTTCTCCATGTCTACCCTCCGAATAACTTTTACAGCTCTCCAAGGCGATTCATCATATCGCGATTTTTGTTGGATACTGAAAATATTTTTTAGTCAAGTTCGTCTAAACTACGCTGTAACGCTCGCATATTCAAGTTCAGAGTTTAGTTTTGACATTACTAGTTGCGTAGAGGAGAAACAGACCTTTTTGTATTTAATTTTTTGGCAGATTTGTTTTGAGTGAGGCTGATTTTTCTCGGACTTTTTGATGTATTTCGCATTTATTATCGATTGGGAAGCTGAGAGCGAACAGTACTTGTCATAAAATCCTCGTTATTGCCAATTTTATCAATGATTTATTGCTGTTTCTGAAGAATTTTATGATTATAGCCCAGCAGGGCTGTCAGCCTTTGAATCTCCTTGGCTTGCATTTTGATAGTGTGGGTCATCTTCTATCGATAGTTGAATGCTGCGATGTCTATTTGTTCCTTCATTAGTCCATAAAGTCGATTATTGAATTATGGATTGCCTTGGGGAAATTGATACTGATATGTTTTGGATTGATAAATGGATGGATCGTGATGGGTGCTAGCTTCTGGTGGCTTATGGACAGTAGCACATGAGTAATTGGACCTATCGGGAGCATATTGGGGGTTCTGAAGATGAGTCAGTTCTATTCGGGAGCGTGAGCGTTTATGTTCTGACTCCTGTTGGGGAAATATAGGAAGATGATTTGGTTTTTTAGACATCTGGTTTGGGTTCATGATCAGAAGGATGTAGTTTAGGGATAGTTTGTATATAATATAGCTAACTACTGTTGTTAGTTTATCACTATTCATATGAATAATCAATCACAAATGAATAGCAAATCATCACATTTCTTGAAGGTCGATATTTTTCATCAGCAGGTTGGTCACCAGTGATGCGTAGTATTCGCATATGTCATTTTGGTCACGGGAAAGGAGCTGAATGTAGAGGAACTGAGAAGGACGAATCATGAGCCTGATCCAAAACTCAGATCGACGCCACTATGCACGTGCTACGAACTATATTTATCCTTTTTCATTGGGTTAACCATGTCTCAGAAGGGTTCCTCCTGGGAAGTAGTCAGTCAGCATGCTTATGTTTTTCAGTAGCTTTCTGGAGTATGGCACTTCTTAGCCACGCTTGAGCATTTATTTCCGATCGAATTAACGACTGACCTATAACTAGTTAACAGGTGTCAGGTTTACAAATTTATGGAATGCGCAAGGTATCAAAAACCTTTGAGTGTCAAGCCTGTTTTACAAACTAAATGAAAAGATAGTTACTTATAGCTGAATTAAATCTAAGGAAGGTAGTAAGGAGCTTAGATGAGATGGACTGTCACTATGACTTTTTCCTGCTTACCTCTGCGAATAGAGGGAATATTTTTTGGTTCAACATCTATCTGTAGGTTTTCATCTCTCATGTTGACTCTACTCACAAGGCCATCAAGATCCATGGAAGGAGTTATGTAGTAAGTGATGACGATGCTTTATCTTTATCTTCTGCTCATGCATCCAAATTCAATGCTGTCATTTTTCAAAAGAAGCTCTTTGTTCTTTATCAGCAATCTTTTTTGCTTTTCGTTTTTAAACTGATCAAAGTAATTGGAAAATCTTCTACTCTGGATAAGCTTTCCCATCGGATCAAGAAATTTCTGCTCAGATCTTGAATCACCGTAGAAGCTTCTCTCTTTAACAGATTTGTTCTGAGCTGAAAACCTCTTATACATAAGCTATTGATCCTCCATAAGACTAGCCTTCTTCACCGAACCGCCATCAGCTTACGAACTGGCTCGAATACTCCTCATTTATCTTTCTTGCTGAACAATTCGATCCTTCATTACTTACCCGGTTGTTTCAAGAACCTTCACCTTTTTTTCAAGCTAGCTGATTTGTCTGTTTTTCCTATCTTCAATATATCTCATCTCTTCTTAATATTTTTTGTTGCGCTCATTCAATAGACTTGGAATGCTGATGGTGCTGTCCTTGTTTCGACTCTTTTTACCAGAGCTTTCTGACCTCTTAATGAGATTGAAAGTGTCAGTTGCTAGCTTGAATTTCTTGGAAAAACGGTCATTACCAAATAGGTACTTGTCTTCTTCAAAACACTGCTTGAATGATAATTGCTTAGATTTTGTTGGATATCTGCTTTCGTCTTTGATTTCATGGAATGATTACTCAAGAGGGTTACTTTCAGGAGCCATGATAATGTCATCATCATCGTCAAGATTTCTGGAAATATGTGACGCCATTGACTCTTCAAAATTGATCTTTGATTTTTATGTTTTTCTTGATTGTGCCAAAGACACTTACAGCTTGCGGCTCTTTGAAATTGGTGATCTGTTTGATTCCCTGCGTTCAAAACGAGAGTCAATATTTTCAATTTGACCTTCAATTGTCTCTTTTACTCTTGAAAATTCATCTCCAGCCTGTAGCTTATAGGCCCCACCTATATTTTTCAAAGACTTTGGCACATGAGCTCCAACTCCTTGTTCTATCTCTTCTTAGAGCTCATCGACTTTGGCATCAACCTTTTTCTCTATTTATGCTATTTTCTTCACTGACTAATTTTTGGCCATGTTTAACCAATCTTTAACTTCTTCTTTTGTTTCTTATTTAATCTTTTTGGGACTTTCTTCAACTTGCCCAACTTTATCTCGAATACTTTCAACTCCGAATCCTCCGAAGCCAAAACCACTGCCATGACTAGCTGGCTCAATATTGTCATCTTCTTTCTCAATAGAGTGCTTGCTGATTCCGGGAAGAAGTGACATATCTTTGGAGTCATCCTGGCCGAACTATGCACGTTTGATTGGAGTCATATTTGAGAATTCTTCAGCAATCTGAGCAGTAGCGGATTTTTTCTCCGGTTTTTTCTCTTAGTTTCTACCTCCGAATAAATTGCCTGCAAAATTATCAACAGACTACTTTGATTTTGAAACAAAGGATCCCAGGCCTCCCAGTTAGTTAGAGGAGGAGTTCACCTCCTTCCGGGATGCAACCTTTTCATCTCCTCTTTACTCCTTCCTGTGCTATTCTGCCTTGGCTTTCGACCTTGAACTTGCCAATTTTCTTCCAGTGACTGCTTCTATAAACTGCTCATAAGTGTACGACCTTGCTCTATAGCGATCAATATGAGGCTTGATTTTTTCTATTTTTTCCAGCAGAGTTTAGGCCTTCATGAAGATATCATCAAACTAGGTTTCAGATAGGTCAGCTGTTTATAGGTCTTTTTCATACCTCATTCTGAAGGATTAGATTCGAGCCAACTTAGTGTCGAGTTTGCTCTGACTTTAGGCAAGATCTCCAAGACTTTTCTCAACTTCTGAGATTTATCTTTTCCAAATTTCATAGTCGCTGCCGAGGGGTGTTGGTCCAGCAGGGGTATTAGATATGATGCTACTACTATCAATCCCTTTTTTTGACCCTGGAGGTTTTTCTTCATGCTATTTTTTTTTTGTTTCTCCCTGATAAGATTTTCTTGATTAAAGAGGAAGGCCTTTTCCAATGAAAGATACAAATTACGGATCTTCTTATTCGAGTTAATCCAAAAGCGCCTGATTTCTTTTCCTTTGCCTTTCTGCAGCTTTATCGAAAATAGCCTTTTTCTCTTTCAGCTATCGATCTTCAGGAAATTAAATCTGGAGTTTGTTCCTCAACTCATCATGAAAAAATTTTATCTTTGAATCCTTTCCTTTTTTCTTGAGGCTTTTGGGATAACAAAGGGACCAGAATTGAATACACTTCAAAAATTCCATGTAAAATTATTTCTTCAGCTCGTCTGCACCGTTTATTTTAGAAAAAATATTCTTTCCTCTACTGAGAGTGTTGCTTCCAAGATTTGGATTACCAATTTCTCTAGCAGTTTCATCAATAAAATCAGTACAGTTGACCAAATGAGCTGCTTCAATATCACCCCATTTGATCATTGAGTCGACGAGCTGAATACTGTTAAGCTTCCTCTTAATGGAAGGATGTGCAAACTCTTGAACGCAAAGACTGATCAGGGTAGAAGTCACGAAACTATCACAATTTTCTATGAGCTTTTTAGGATCAAGATTTCCAGTGTAGGGTCTGTCATCTTGAATGAACTTGCGATATTTCTCGACATAAAAATCTGAGAAAGTACCGATTGAATCCTCAGTGAGATTCTGCAAATTGTTAATATAGTTCTTTCTGATAGCTTAAGGAACTCCTTCTTTGTAGTAGGCGGGAGTTGGATACCTTTTCCATCCAGTCTGCTCAAGTTTATTGAGAGCAATCGTATACTTGGAGGGTTCATCAAGTTCCTCCTTTTCGAACATTTTTCGAGGTTTAACTACGGCAGCCGCACAAATGAACTCACTTGCGAGCTTAACCCAGGTAAACCCCATTTTAACAATTTAGGGTGTATCAGCAGAGTACCCATGCTGGGAGAAATAGTCCTGTCCCCGTTTGTCGTTCGACTTGTCGGTTTAATAGCTGGCAACCTGGAGCATTTTGGGAAGAAAGTATATTTCGATGAGGTTGATGATGAAGGGATCAGCAAGGTCGAATATGAGTTTGATTCCGAACATCGAGTGGAACTTGTAGTTGATTTAGACCCCTTCGTCATAGAAGAGGTGGTATAGTTATTCGAGTGATCCAATTAGGTATTACCTGAATAAGTATGAGGGTACATGTTGTGCTCCTTGAACTGAGCAAGGTAGGGCTGCAGTTTAGGTTTGATTTTGGTAAAAACCTCGAATGCTGATCTGAAGTCTTGGAGATTGAATCGTTAGGCCATGCTCTTTAGTGATAAATATCAATAAAATAACTTATTATCGATTCTATGCTCAAAACACCTATTAAATTTCAACATATTATCTTTGATTTTATCTATCTTTATTCAGGGTCACCTCTTAAATAAATATGTGACCGGTAACTGATATAATTTCATTTCAATTCGGAACCCTTAACATGGGAGGTGTCTGTAATCAGGTCGAGTAAAAGAATCTCGGCAAGCTAGAAATTAACTACACGTCAACAACCAAGACCCAATATGAAGAAGCGGACCTTGGGGAATAGCCCTTCTTTAGGCAAAAACTGGAAGACATCAGCAAGGAAAATATATGTACTCATGAAATTATGCTTAGTCTACACGAACTTTGAATAAAACCGGACACTGATGAGACACAAAACTAAAGATTTATTCTATCTCGGCGATTGGAGCCAGGGCGGATATCCCCAAGGAAAGGGAATCATTTATGCCGTCAATGAATATGTCTACTATGGCGACTTTGACAGTGTGCCTCATGGAGATGGCGTCCTTGAGTCAATTTCTGACAAGTACGTCTATTAAGGAGATTTCTACTATGGAAAAATAGAGGGGAAGGGAAAAGTCAGATCAACGGAAAGGCTCTTTGAATTTGAGGGAACTTTCAACACCAGATCTGAACCCTGCACCGGTGTTCTTTCGGTCAACAATCCCAACAATTAAGCTCTTTCCTATACCGTCACTCTTGACAACTACCCTGAAAACAAAGCTAGAATCGCATATAATGAAGGCAGATAGTACGAAGGGTAAATAAATTTCCATCGGTTCGTCCCTCACGGAAGAGGAATAGCCAGATACAACAATAGCTCCACCTATGAAGGCGAATGGGAAAATGGATAATTTCATGGCAGAGGTACATTCACTTGGAGTGATGGCTCGCAATACGCTGGGGGATACGAGCATGGTAAAAAGCATGGCACTGGTAGATTCATTTACCCTTCAAGAAAGGTGTATGAAGGAGAATGGCGCAATGGCAAGCAGGATGGCAAGGGCACTTTATTCGATGCTGATGAAAACGTGCTGAAGAAGGGCTACTGGTAGAATGGTCACTATACAGGATAGAAATGATATATATATGCTTAATAACAAATTTAACCCTGAAGGACACAATAAATCAGACTAATTCAATATTTCTGAGGAATTACTGTAAAGATCGATAAAAATCCTCATGATTGAACAAAGA
>Ga0210025_1003050_pt1 | contig 15548 bp, 18 predicted proteins | sample CryGeyme20150102_FD_183989 | JGI IMG/M metagenome (GOLD analysis project Ga0210025, IMG submission 183989) | Groundwater microbial communities from Crystal Geyser aquifers in Utah, USA - Crystal Geyser metaG 2015-0102 (SPAdes) (version 2) | ecosystem: Environmental > Aquatic > Deep subsurface >...
CAGGTGGCAACAGCGGCCCGATCAACTCCCACTCCGCATCCGACAAGTCTCCGCGACCCATGACTGCTCCTCAAAAAGCAGTCTTGAATCAGAACTCAGGGCAAATGGGAATCTCTTTTGTCAACACGGCCTAAACGACATGGGAGACTTATTGCTGTAATTCAAGCAGTTGTTTAAAGTGTCCCAGCCGGAGACAGAATATGAAAAGGGCTTCCCTCAGTTACACCTGAGGGAAGCCCTTACTCAGCAATACTGATGCCGATGGTTTAGTTACGGTCATATTGTGAGAACTTCTATAAACCTCAGGCGGTTATCTTGAGGTAGTTACAGATTCTCACATACCCCTAACTAGAACGGAATGTCGTCGTCCAGATCGTCATAGCCGCCGCCAGCGCCGCCCGAAGGTCCGCCGCTGAAGTTGCCGCCCGATCCGCCACTCGCGCCGCTGCCCTGATCCCAATTGTTGCCACCACCGGCATTGCCGCCGCCGCCAAAGCCACCCGATCGGCTGCCCATACCGCCGCTGCCGCCGCCCGCGCCCATGCCGCCGCCGCCACCCGCGCCGTCAAGCATAGTGAGCGTGCCGCCGAGGCCCTGAATCACGATTTCAGTGCTGTAACGGTCCTGTCCGTTCTGATCCTGCCACTTGCGGGTCTGGAGCTTGCCCTCGACGAAGACCTTGCTGCCCTTCTTGAGGTAGCGTTCGACCACGCTGACCAGCCCTTCGGAAAAGATCGCGACCGTGTGCCATTCGGTCTTTTCCTTGCGCTCACCGGTGTTCTTGTCCTTCCACTGTTCGGACGTGGCGATCCGCAGGTTCGCAACCTTGCCGCCGTTCTGGAAACTGCGGATTTCCGGGTCCGCGCCCAGATTGCCGATCAGCATGACCTTGTTGAGCGAACCCGCCATCCAAATACCCTTCCCGTCAATGTCTTGATGCCGCCGGCACACGATGGCCTGCGAATCCGAGTCGGGCAATAGTCCAGCTTGGACGCCGGCGCATCAGCGCCTTACGCTTAATCCACCACTCAACGCGTTCAATCAACGCGCCGGGTAGCGCAGTCTTCCCAGAAACCGCGTCAGGCTTGGCATTTCGCGATCCTTGCCGACGATCTGCGCCTTGACCTTCTCGAACTTCATCACGCCATCGATCCGCCGGTCAAGGAAGGCATAGGTGTCGGCCTTACCTTCGCTCTCGTCATTCACGAACACGGCCAGCGTGGCGGAATAGATGCCTGCCAGGATCGCACGCTTGGTGTAATGATTGTAATCGGTGGCACTGTCCCCTGCCAGACGCCACATGATGTCAGCCGATCCCCAGCCCAGTTTCAGCGATCGGCGAACGTTCTGCGGCTGCGCCATCACGGCCAGCGCGCGGCGCACCGCTTCGTCGATATGGGCAACCGCTTCGAGCCGAAAGCCGACCAGTGCGCGGATCCGGTCACGGATTTTCATGGTGGCAAGGCGCTCCCCCGGCCATTCGGCTTCCATTGCCTGATCGACACTGGCGATCCACGCTGCGACCATGTCCATCGGCTTGGCCCCCGCAAAAGCGAGCCGGGCGATGTCGATATCGCATCCCACCATTTCGGCAGCGGCCACCAGCGCGGTTTCATTCCAGCCATCAAAAATGGCAGATGCGGCAATATCGGGCGCGAGCGCGACGCGCAGTTCATCGAGCGTCAGATCGGCAAAATCGGAAGAGTGGGTCATGTCAGAAAGAAGGCCCGTAGTCGCGCTTGGTTCCCGCCTCTTTGCGTTTGGTGTCGGCGTTGGCGAATTCCTGCTCCATCAGCGCATTGCCGTTCATCAAGGCCATGTAATCGCGCGCCGAGCGGCCCGAATTGTCATTATGATCCGGGTCCGCACCCTTTTCGAGCAGCATCCTCACCATCGCGACGTTGCGCGAATGGACTGCGGCAATCAGCGGTGTTTCACCGGTCTGGTCGGAGACATTGACACTCGCCCCGCCCTTGATCAGCGCATCGACGCCTTCGGTAAAGCCCATCGCCGTTGCCAATTGCAGCGGGGTAATACCTTTCTTGTTGCGAATGTTCGGATCGGCACCGCGCTGCAGCAGAAAGCGGATCCACAACGCGTCGCTGCGCGCCACCACGATGTGCAGACCGGTATCGCCGCTGGTGATGTCGCGCGCGTTGACGATCTGCGTCCCCGGCTTGCTGAGCATGTCGGTCGCCTCGTTACCCTCGCGATCCTTGACCGCTTCGAGAAACTTGTAGCCTTCCGACTGGAACTGCGCGACCGCCGGAGCGGTGAGCCCCAGTGCAAGAAGCGGCAGGATGGCACTGGCAATCCTCTCACGAGGCCCTAACTTGCGCACAACATCGACGGCCACGGTTTGATCCTTTCGCATTACCTGTCACACATCTGGTGTGTGGCGGGAGACCGGACAAGACCGAAGTCGCCCCCTGACGTCCCATCATTCTTGGTCAGTTAGCAGAGCATGAACCGCAACAACAACCCTTCCCCCGTCCTTGCCCTGATGATCGCAGGCGCGCTCGCACTGGCCGGATGCGGCGCTGCCCCACCGGCAGAAGAACCGCCGCTGGCCGGAGCTGCAATCGGCGGCGATTTTGCGCTGACCAACAGCAAGGGCGAAACCGTGCGCTGGAACGATTTTGCCGGGAAATACCGGATCGTCTATTTCGGCTATGCCTTTTGTCCCGATGTCTGCCCGACCGACATGCAGCGCGTGGCGCAGGGGCTGAGGGTGATGCAGGAACAAGACCCGGCCAAGGCCGCCCAGATCCAGCCGATCTTCATCACGATCGATCCCGAACGCGACACGCAAGAGGTTGTCGGCGAATTTGCCGCAGCCTTCTCACCCGACATCATCGGCCTGACCGGAACGCCCGAACAGATCGCCGCGACCGCCAAAACCTTCAAGATTTTCTATGCCAAGGGCGAGCCGTTGGAAGGCGGCGGGTATCTGGTCGACCATTCGAACATCGTCTATCTGTTCGGCCCCGAGGGCGAGCCGCTGGCGACACTGCCGGTCGATCAGGGTGCCGATGCCGTCGCAGCGGAACTGGACCGATGGGTGAAGTGAGAGACCGCTTCTGGGAGCTGCCTTTGCGCGCGCTGACCCGGCCCGAATGGGAAGCGTTATGCGACGGCTGCGGCCGGTGCTGCCTGCACAAGATTGAAGATGAGGATAGCGGCGAGATCCTCGACACCAATATCGCCTGCCGGCTGCTCGACACGCGCACCGCCAAGTGCAGCGACTACCGCAACCGCAAGGCCTTCGTCCCCGATTGTTTGCGATTGACCCTCCGGATCGTCGAACAGGTGAGCTGGCTGCCGGCAACCTGTGCCTACCGTCTGCGCGCCGACGATCAGCCGCTTCCGGGCTGGCATTACCTGCTGTCGGGTGACCGTGATGCCGTGCGCCGTGCCGGGGTGTCGGTGGTGGACCGGGTGATCAGCGAAACCGATGCCGGGCCGATGGAACATCACATCGTGCAATGGCCCGCCCCGCGCCACTGGCCGGAGGACAACATCACATGATCGACTGGCTGCACGGCACGGCCAGCAGCCGGGCCCCTGAAACCGACATCGATCTGGGCGGACAGCGTCTGCCGATCGTGCTGAGGCGACTGCACAACGCCCGGCGGCTGACACTGCGGCTTGCGCCCGATGGCAGCGAAGTGCGCATCAGTTTGCCCGCCTGGGCGCAGGCGCGCGAGGCGATAGCCTTTGCCCATGCGCGCAAAAGCTGGCTTGCCGATCAATTGGCCAAGCTTCCCGCCCGCGCCGTGCCAGCGCCGGACGGCGACGTGCGCTATCGCGGCGCAACGCTGAAAGTTGCGTGGGACGCGGGCGCTGCCCGCCGTCCTTGTGTGGACAACGATGCCTTGCGCATCGGCGGGCCGGAGACGGGCCTGGAGGGACGCATTCGCCGCTGGCTCGAAGCCGAGGCCCTGCGCCTCGCCGAAGCGGACATGCACGATTATTGCGCGGCTGCCGGGCTCGACCCCGTACCGATCAGCCTGACCCGCGCCCAACGCCGCTGGGGCTCATGCTCGGACAAAAGCCGCATCCGCATCAATTGGCGGCTGGTCCAGGCGCCCGATTTCGTGCGCCGTTCCGTGGTCGCGCATGAAGTCGCGCATCTCGTTTACTTCGATCACAGTCCCGCATTTCACGCGCTTCTTGCCCGCATCTTCGAAGGCGAGATCGCCGCTGCGGATCGCTGGCTCAAAGATCACGGTCGCGGGCTTTATGTGAGCTTTGGCTGACGCGAAGCATTTGGGAATCGCGCCCGCGCGTCCTATAATGCCCTTATGGCTTCCAAATCACGCTTCAACCCCGTCAACGGCTTCGCCGATCTCTGGAACGAACTTCGCCGCCCGCAGCCCTATCGATGGCCCATTCTGGGGCTTTCCATCCTGCCTGTCGCGGGGATGCTGTACTGGGGAATGAACAGCACATCCTATGGTCAGCCGGAACGGCCCACGATCGAATACATCTCGACGCTGGATGAAGCCCGCACCGATGCCCAGATCGCGGCTGAAAACCGCGCCAATCAGGAAATCAAGGACTTGCGCGCCGCCGAGGAGGCGCGGATCGCCGAAGCCAAACGCGATATTTACAGGGCGCTAGGCGAAGCGGCAGGGATGGATGTCGAGGAGATCGAACGCAAGGCTGCGGCCGAGCGTGCAGCCGAAGAAGCCGCTGCCGCAGAGGCGCGCGCGCCCCTAACCGGCCGCGCCGCCCGGGACACCGTCGAAAGCATCGCGCAATAACCGCCAGCACGCGCCACGGCGACCACGAATGGATGGCCGCAGCTTCGCGGCTGGCCGCACGTGCGCGCCCGCGATCGCGTCCCAACCCCGGCGTTGGTGCATTGGTGGTCGCGCGTGACCGAGTGATCGCGCGCGGCTGGACACAAGCTGGAGGCAGGCCCCATGCAGAGGCCGTGGCGCTGGCCGGTCTTTCCCGAGAGACGCTGACCCAGGCGACGCTTTACGTCACGCTTGAACCTTGTGCGCACCCATCGCAGCGCGGCCCGGCTTGCGCCGATTTGATTGTCGCCGCCCGTCCGGCGCGCGTCGTTATCGGGCAGCACGACCCCGATCCCCGGACCGCTGGCGTGGGTCTTGCGCGTCTGCAAGCCGCCGGGATCGACACCTGCCTGCTGGATGATCCGGCCTCCGCTGCAAGCCTTGCCGGGTTCCTGACCCGCCAGCGCCACAGCCGTCCGTGGGTGACGCTGAAGCTGGCGACCTCGTTGGATGGCTGCATCGCGCTCGGCGATGGTGCCAGCCAGTGGATCACCGGCGAGACCGCGCGTGCGCATGTCCATGCCCAACGCGCGCGTCATGACGCGATCCTGGTGGGCGGCGGAACGTGGCGGGCGGACTCGCCACGGCTCGATGTGCGTTTGCCGGGGCTGGAGGCGCGTTCCCCGAAGCGCGTGGTTCTTACAAGCGGGCAGGCGCCGGCCGCAGATGTCACCGCGATTCCAACGCTCGCTGCCATCGACAGCCTCGACGGGGTGCTTTACCTTTATGTCGAAGGCGGCGCGGTGACGGCGGCGGCCTTTGTCGCGGCCGATCTGATCGACGAGCTGCATCTCTACACGGCCCCGATCCTGATCGGTGACGGCCGCCGCAGCCTGGGTGCGCTGGGTCTTGCCAGCCTCGCCGATGCGCATGGGCGCTGGCACATTACCGAGCGCCGCCAGCTTGGCAGCGATCAATTCAGCGCCTATCTGCGCGTGCGAAACTAAAAAGGGACACCCACCCATGTTCACCGGCATCGTTACCGCCATTGGCACCATCGCCGCCGCCGAACAGCGTGGCGACCTGCGCCTGCGGATCACCGCCCCGCTTGACCCTGCGCGGATCGACATCGGCGCATCGATTGCCTGTTCGGGTGTGTGCCTGACCGTGGTCGAACGCGGCGGCACACCGGGCGATGCCTGGTTCGCGGTCGACCTTTCAGGCGAAAGCGTCAGCCGCACCGTCGCCGGCATGTGGAACGCGGGCGGGCAGCTCAATATCGAACCCAGCTTGCGGCTTGGCGACGAGCTTGGCGGACACATTGTCACTGGCCATGTCGATTCCGTGGGTGAAGTGGTGAAGGTGGCGCAGACGGGCGGCAGCTGGCAGATCGCGATCCGCGCGCGCGCCGATATGGCACCCTTCATCGCGGAGAAGGGCTCGATCACCGTCAATGGTGTCTCACTGACGGTCAACGACGTGCGCGATCGTCCCGACGGCACGTGCGATTTCCTGCTCAACATCATCCCGCATACCGCATCGGTGACAACGCTGGGTCTGCTGACCGAAGGCGACCAGGTAAACCTCGAAATCGATGTGCTGGCGCGCTATCTCAGGCGGATGCAGACCCTCGCCGCATCCCGGTGAGAATGGGCCGGTGAGAATGGGCCGGTGAGAATGGGGCGGTGAGAATGAGGCGGCAATCAGCCGCCCGGATGTGCTGCGCTCAGCCGCAGGAACGGCGCGCGCAATTCTTCGGGGCTTGACGACTCCAGCACGCCGGCCGCGACATCCTGCGCCGACCAGAATTGCGATGGCGCCGTATCATCCAGCATCGCCCAATTCGGAAACAGCCGTTCGTCCATCGCTTCCGTCAAAAGCAGTCGTACATCGGAATGGCGGTCATCCTCCACAATGCGCGCAAACAGCGTGTCGATTGAGTCCGCTGGGCCTTCGATCAGTTGCAGGTAAAGATCATGGCGGCAAACCAGCGCCCCGGTGATCCCGAGCTGCGGGTTGTTGCGCCTTGCGGACGACAGGATGCCAGCCAGCATGGACGTATCGAAGCCGAACGGCTGCGAGCGGTAAATCAGGCGCTTGTCGATTGTTGGCACTCCCGTCATCACTGTGGATTTGATGCTACGACAAACGGAACGCAAGCGATAGCTGTCTGTTATGGTGGCATGGGCAAGGCGTGCGGTTGCCTGCATTACGATCGCCCGCCTCCGTGTCACCGATTGCCCAGCACGGCAATTCAGCCCCCGTCCCTTGCTGATAGTTACCCAGGTCGATAACGCAGGATGGCAGGAAAACAGAAAAGTGGATGACGCATTGAGCAGCACCTTGTGACGACCAAAGCCGAAACACTCAAACCTCTGCTCTGGCAGCCCGATAATCTGGTGCGGGCCATACAAGCCGCTGGCGTGACGCTGTGGTCGTGGAATGTCGAAACCGATGCTCTAGCCATGGATGATCATGCCTATGATCTGTGGGGCATACCGCGGAACACCGAAGTCAGTTTTGAAGATCTTTCGGCCCACATCCATCCCGCCGACCGTGATCGTGTGCGCGCCGCCTTCAATGCGACCCGGGCGATCATCGGGCCGTATGAAATTGATTTTCGCATCATGGTCGGTGACGAGCTGCGATGGATTTCCGGACGTGGTCAGGGCGATGACGAGGGGATCGTTCGCGATCTCATGTTCGGCATCTTTATCGACGTAACGGGACGCAAACAGGCCGAAGAAGGCCGAGAATTGCTCGCTGGCGAGATGAGCCACAGGGTCAAGAACATGCTGGCCATTGCATCAGGCCTGGCCCACATCACCGCACTTTCCACCAAAACCACAAGCCAGATGGCGTCGCAACTGACACGAAGACTGACCGCGCTCGGCCGTGCGCATGATCTTGTTCGACCTGTCCCTGGCCAGACACGGGCGCCGTCCTCGCTCCTTGGCGATCTGTTATCGGTCTTGCTGGCGCCCTATGATGATCTGGGTGCGTTCAGCGGCCGCATTCGCGTCTCGGTGCCGCGCATGCGTGTCGGCGATGCAGCCACCACCATCTTTGCCCTGATCGTGCACGAGCTGGCGACCAATTCCTTGAAATACGGCGCGCTTTCTGTGGATAAGGGCACGCTGGATGTCTCCAGCACGGCGCGCGACGAAGCCGTCACGATTGTATGGACAGAAAGTGGTGGACCCAAGGTCAAGGCGCCCATTCACGAGCCGGGATATGGCACGAAGCTGATCGAGCAAAGCATCATGGACAGTCTTCAGGGTTCCATCGAATATGACTGGGTGGAAACCGGACTTGTTGTCACGATGAAGGTCAATCCCGCGCGCCTCATCCTGTAGCGTGCTGACGCTGCGCCACGTTCCCAGGATCGATCGTCATCGAAGCTCGCAGGCCCGCCCTCCAGCAGCGTCTGGTGGGGCGGGCATGGCCGGACGCTAGTTTGCAACTGCGGAAAGCGCGGCGATGAACTTGGGCAAGTTGCCGGTGGTCAGCCCTGCGATATTGATCCGGCCCGATGCGGCCATATAGATGCCGTGTTCCTCGCGAAGCGTAGCGACCTCCTCCTTCGTGACGGGGAGCATCGCAAACAGGCCGTTTTGCGTGCCCAGCGGCGTCAGGTCGATCCGCCCCGCCGTGCCCGCCTTGGCAAGCGCATCACGCACCTTGCGCATCCGGGCGCGCATTTCGTCAAGTTCAGCCAGCCATTGCTTGGTCATGTCGGGATCGCGCAGGATGATCCGCACCGCCGCGCCGCCGTGATCGGGCGGCATCGACCAGGCCGCACGGGCCAGCGCATTGGCGTTGGAAAAGGCAGTGTCGAGCGTGCTTTGCTCCTTCGCCAACACATAAAAGGCGCCCACCCGGTCACGATACTGCCCGAAGTTCTTGTCGCAACTATAGGCGATGAAGGCTTCGGGCACGGCGGTCAGAACGCTGCGCATTCCGGCGGCGTCTTCCTCAAGCCCCTGGCCAAGGCCCTGATAGGCGGCATCGATGATCGGGAAGGTGCCACTGGCTGCGAAGGCCGCTGCAATCTGCGCCCAATGATCAGCCGTGTAATCGATGCCCGTCGGGTTGTGGCAGCAAGCATGAAGCAGCACGGCCTCAGCATCGCTCGCGCTATTGATCGCAGCCAGCACCGCATCGAGGTTTGCCGTGCCATCGGGGTTGGCGTGATCGAAGGGGGCAAGCTCCATGCCGAGATCAGCGAGGATCTGCGCATGGTTGGGCCAGCTTGGCACACCCATGTGAACGCGGCGCACCCCCGCCTTGGCTGCCAGCGCCAGCGCCAGTCGCACCGCGCCCGTTCCGCCCGGCGTCTGCATCCCTGTGATGCGCCCACCCATCGTGGCATCGCGGCCGAAGATGTACGGCATCAGCGCATTGACGAAGCCCACGTCGCCTTCCGGGCCGAGGTAGGATTTGGAATCCTGCTTATCGACAAGCACCTGTTCCGCCGCCTTGATCGCGGCGAACACAGGCGTCCCACCTTCCTCGGTCCGATAGACGCCGACGCCAAGGTCGATCTTGTCCTCGCGCGCGTCGGCGGCGTGGAGGCGGATTAGAGCGAGAAGGGCGTCGGGCGCCTGCGGGCTGAGTCGGTCAAGCATCATGCCCAGCGCCATGGCGCGCAATGCGCATCATCGCAACCGGGATCGCGCTTTATCGGATTAGAAAGGCGACCACTTCTGTTCCTTCGAGAACTTCATGTAGCCTGCATTGATGCCAAGCCTGAGGCCGGCACCGACCCGGATCGGGATCAGCACCACATCGCCGCGGCGCAGATAGCTGGCTGTCAGGCCCCCGACGAAATAGGCCTGCCCCTCGCCCGCAGGGAAACGTTTGTAGAGTTCTTCGGTGTCAAAAAGGTTGTAGACCAGCACGAAGGTGTTGGCGGCATTGGCGCCGATATCGAACCCCACCGAAGGCCCCGTCCAGTAGACCTGACGTGCGCCTTCAACCCTGTGATGCAAGGTACCCGAGCCATAGCGTGCGCCGACGATAAACGCCCCGCCCGCCTCGCGCCCGACGATATAGCCATTGGGCTCGCCCTGTTCCTTGAGCAGATCTTCAATCAGCTTGGCGAGGCCTTCCGCGCCCTTGCCAAACACACCTTCGGCAGCGCCGATCAGATCGTCCTCGCCATAGGTCTGGCCACTGTTTTGTGCGGCGGTGGTGACCGGGGCCACACCTTGATCCGGAACTTCAGCGTTTGGAACGGTCTGAGGCGCCGGATAGGTATCGAATTCGGTGCTGAACGTGCTGTCAGCCGGCGCCGGCTCCACCGGGACGGGCTGCGCCTGCGGTGCCTCCAGATCGCCATCGACGCCGCCGGCGCTGTTTTGCTGCGTATAGGCGGCGTCCGGATCGAAGGTCTCCAGATCCTGCGCGGCGGCGGGCGCGGTTAGCGCAAGCGCCGCGAGCGCACCCATCGCCAACCCCGCGATACGGCGGCCCAGATCAGGGAAACGGGCGTTCTTCATGCTCATCATGCAGCCTTTCGCAGCGGCGTGTCAGCCCTAGATTGTCACGCTGGCAGGAGAATCGGTTCCTGACAGCGGCGCAACTGCTCGTCGCCGGGGCGAATCGGATTTGCGACGAGTCGTGACGGGCTAGGCCTGCGAGGCTGAACGCGTGCCGAACCAGCCGCCCGTCCGCCATGTCCCGTCGCCGGCCAGTGATGATGCCTTTTTTGTGAAAGTCACCTTGCCGCTGATCAAGAGGCCGACTATAGGCGCGCGTTCGCAGCGATGCTGTGTTCCGGAGACGTGGGTGAGTGGCTGAAACCAGTTCCCTGCTAAGGAACCGTACTCTATCCGGGTACCGAGGGTTCGAATCCCTCCGTCTCCGCCAACCTTTTTGTAAGCAATTGATATCTTAAAAAACCCTCCCTTTTGAGGGGCTTGCTGAGATTGATCCGCTACAAAAAGGCGCTACAAATGCGGGTCATGAATCACCTCAGAAAAACCAGTGATGGCACTTGGGAAGTGCGCCTTGTGGTGCCCTTGGAATGCCGCGCCGTGATGGGACGAAACAACCTGACAAAACGGCTGGGGCGGATATCGCCCTCAGAGGCTAATCGGCTGGCAGTGCCTGTGGTGGCAGAATTTCAGGCGCGGATTGCAGAGGCGCGGATATCACCAGCCGAGCGGCAGCGCGCGGCTGAGAGGCAGGACGAAAGCCTCAAGGCGATGATGTCGGACAAGCTGCGCAGATGGGAAAACATCATCGATGTGGCAATGGTGGATGCGGAACAAGCCGCCTTGAGTGCGCCCGCTAAGCCAGTCTCGCTTGCTGCGATGTTTGCTGATTATGCCTCTGAGGCGGGATTAGCGCCTGCTACGGTAAAGCGGTGGAAGCCCTGCATAGATCACCTGATTGCGCATATCGGGCATGACAATGCGGCTAGTGTGACGCCAGCCGACATTCTGTCATGGAAAAACGAGTTGCAAAAAGATCGCAGTCAAGCGACCGTGCGCAATGCCTACCTTGGTTCTGTGAAAGCCACTTTTACTTGGGGCATCGGGAATCTGAGGGTCACGTCAAATCCCGTGGTGGGCATCAAAGTTCGGGTGCCACAAAAGAAGAAAACCCGCTCTCAGGGATTCCTGCCTGATGAGGCGCGCTTGATACTCAAGACCGCTCTGACAGGCGACTACAGCCATTTGAGCGAGCACTACCAGCGCGCCTTTCGCTGGGTGCCTTGGGTTTGCGCATACACGGGTGCCCGAGTTGGCGAGATTACGCAGATGCGCGGAATCGATGTGTTTGAGCGGGACGGGCACTGGGTGATGGATATCACACCTGAGGCAGGCGGGACGAAAACAGGACACGCACGGCTGGTGCCGGTTCACCGGCACCTCATTGAACTTGGTTTCCTCGCTATGGTGGCTGAGGTCGGCGACGGTGCCTTATTCTATAATTCTCGGCTGGCGAGGGGAGGCAGTGCCGCGAATCCACATCACAAGAAAGTTGGTGAGCGCCTTGCCTCATGGGTAAGAGATATCGGGGTCAATGACCCGCGAATCCAACCCAATCACGGCTGGCGGCACTTGTTCACCACGCTGTCGCGCAATGCTAACATCGACCCCGAGGCAAGAGACATCCTCAAAGGTAGTGTGCCACGCACTGAAAGCGAGAAATATGGCGACTATGACCTGTCACCCTTAATCCGCGAATATAACAAGTTCCCAAGATTCAAAGTGGAGTGATTATCCCTTAGCGGTGTCGGATTTGATTTACTGATATCAGATAGTATCCAGCCCCACTTGAGGATACAATAGGGGGGGCTCTTTTGTCTAGGTAGGGGTTTGATTAACTAACTCCTACCCTAAAACTCGCAGGATTCAGCCATTGGGTAGGGGTAGTAGGGGCAGTAGGGGCTCTTTTCAGATTTTATATTATATGCGCACAATGCCAATGTGCTCACAACTTTTGCAAATAACTCCTACCTACCCCTACCCCCCTACCTTTATTATAGAATATATACTTAGAGACATAGAAAACCCACGTTTTCAGCCATTCTTTATGATAATTCGGTAATAGAAATGGGTAGGGGCTGAGTTTCCCCAGCCCCTACCTCATGATCTACCCCTACCCTTTTCCGTATTTCATCAAAGCCATGATGGCATCTGTTTCGGAATCGAATGTAATGCGCAGCCGCCCATAGGGTTCTGACTTATAGAGAAAGAATCGAACTGGCTTTTCACACTCGCGATATAGATCACTCCAACGCGGACTCTGTTCGCGCAAAACGCGCCACTCCCATTTGCCATGTCTATTCTGGGTTAGCCCTTGGTGCCAGCCGCCCTTCATGAGATTAACTCCCGCAAGGTAAGCGGCAACTGAAAACTATCAGCCTCAGGCAAGTCCTTTAGTTCCCAGCGGGTCAAACCCTTCGCGGTGGTCGGCTGGTGGAACGGCAACCAAGGTGCTCTACCCTCAGCAAACCCTTTCATCCGCTTGCCCAAATTATTTGACGCGCAAGCCTTATATCCGTTTTCGCGGCAAAACTCGGCATACAGGGGATAGAGTTCCCCGCCAGTGAAGCGGGTCTTTCCCTTATCAAAACGGTTGCCCGAAAACTGCCTCAGCCAAATCTCTACGCTATCTTGCGCCCGTTCGGACTCATTGATAGCCAGCCACTCAGCGCGGGCGATATCGCAAGATAGGAGTGGCGAGGGCTGGCGGTGATCTACCGAGTGCCAAAGTGCGAGGTAGTCTACGGCATTGACTGTGCCCCAATCGACCACAGGGATACCAGCCGCGATGTTCTCAGGCGATGGCTTAGACTTAACCCGAACCGCAGCGAATCTGCGCATTCCCGTGGTATCCAAAATCTTCTCGCCTAATGTGCCGTTGGCACCGCCAAACAATGTTGTCTTATTTCGGGTAAAACTTGTGATATTTGTATGAAGTAAACGCGCCCTTCGTCTTTCACTAGTTATTGCGTTTTTTACCGCTTCGATATCGGCTTTCTCAGCTTTCTCCATTTCATCGCAGAAGACAACTGGGTAGTTCCAAATATCAAGATTCGACTTATCGGTTATTTGGTGAAAATCACCCTCATAAACCAATTCGGCAATGGGGCTAAAAAACCTTTTCGCGATTTGGGTTTTGCCTCCGCCCTGAGTTCCCGTCAGAACTACCATCAGGTGGTTCTCAGGCTGGTAAGCGGGATCATTGATCAGTTTTCGCTTCACGCACCACATCGTGGTTTGCAGGGCAGCGATGACATATTCGGGCGAATGAGTGGGGTCACTGATCGCTAATGCGAGTGCCTGCCAGTCCGCCTTTCCAGCCAGCGGCTGGGTTATCAGGGCGGTTAATCCTGCCAGCCGCGCATTGCGTTTTGAGCTACACCAGCGGGTGAATGCGTCGGAAATATCACCTTTTGTGAACCGCTTCGGCGGCAACGCCAGCCGATGCACCAGCGAGCGCAATTCAGTCTCCACGCTACTTGCGTTTGGCTCCTCCTCACCAAGCCCTGTGGCTAACATCACCCCTGAGTAATCGACCGTGAGGCTATAGGTCTTGGCAAACAAATCCATGAGGTGCCCGCAATTTTGCGGATAATCACCAAGGGTTGCGACCACTCGCCAATAGTGAGCCGCTGAATCGAAGTCCTTTATATCTACCCCGCGCTTATTCGCCCATTTGCGAAGTGGTCGAAGGTCGGATTCTGGGTCTAGACCCAAAAACAGAGACTTTAGATCAAAGGCTTTATCGCAAAGATTAGTGGATTCGAATGTCTGGGTGATTGCGTCTAGGTCTGATTGAGATATTTGTTTCATAATTCATGTCTTTTCCTTTGGTGTTGATTGCCCATTACCCAAGGGCGGGGTATCCCCAGAGGGATTGCGAATTGCCCATACTAGGGCATTTTCTGCCTGCCTCAGCGTATCGGCTGGTGCTGGTCGAAAGAGGTGGCTGGTGCTCCACTGTGCTGCCAAATCGGCAAGAGTGTGGGGCGTTATCGGGATCATGTGCTTAACGGCATTGAGAGCCGCATAGAGGCAAAAGCGATGCACTCGGCTGCCTTCCTGCCTTGGCAGTTCTTCACGCATCCACGGGCTTACCAGAGGCGAGGATTCCAGCCGTCCAATGATACGCCAACAAGGGGCGGCCGGGGGCGCACCCCGGCTGAGTTCTGATAACTCGGCTGGTGTAAGCGGGCTGGTATCGCTGAGATATGTCGGGACAGGTTTGGGGCGGGCAGGCTGCGAATTTCTAAAGGAAAACGCAGTTTCTAAAGGGCAGTCACCGAACTGAATAAACGGGTCGCTGGCGTCGATGGCATCAAGTCCGCTCTGACTGATGACAGGACGCAATGCCCCAGCCCTTGAAGTGCGGAACGCGTTGAACGGCTCCACTAAGGTAATGGTCTTGTTTTTGCCCGCATCCCAGAACGGATTGCCCGTCCAATCGGCTGGTAGGAATGAAAGCCGCGCTGGGTCTTTTGTCGCTATGTCGATTGCATCGCTGAATACCCGTGAACAAGCGCGCCAGACAGGTAGCCATCTATCGCGCGGCACATCGCAGGGTAGTGGCAAGAGCACGCGGTAACGGTGATGCGATGCGCAATTTGCTGTGGTGGTATAGGCGATATAGGTAAAGCCTGCCTCATCTAACCAATCACAGCGCGCTTGAAATGTCATGTAGCGCGGATCATCAGGCGCGATATCAAAGTCACCAGCAAAGAAACTCAGGTGCCTTACATTGGCATTAGCGCGCCGCCCCTCACACAGCCCGCTAATCATGGCAGGGCAATCTAGTTTGGTATCCCTACGCCGCGATATCTGGGATTGCTCTTGCATGAAGAACCCGAGGTCGCACCAGCCGTCAAGCAAGACGGGGGTAGACGCAGTTGCCCTTGCCGATGTGAATAGCGAGATATGCACAAATCACCTGCCAAGACGGCGTGAGGCAAACCATTCGATTAACTCAGCCTCTACCCAGCCGTGAGCGCGCAAGCCGATCATGTAAGGCTTGGGAAAGTTCGGCTGGTGCCTCAATCGGTGCAAAGTCGAAACTGAAATACTCAGCAAGCGGCAAGCCTGTCTGGTGCTGATAAGAGGCGGGGTATCGGTTAAATCTACGGGGTATGTAATGGTAATCATCTGCTATCCTTTGAGTTGCTGTAACTCTATTTAGCTAAATGGACACCCGCAAAAAGCCCTCGCATTTGAGGGCATGATCTGATTCACTCGCCGCACTGGACGGAGAGTTTCGATGCACCCACGCAGTCTGTTTTCTCTGGCGGAGCACCTGGAGCGGCTGAGCAAG
>Ga0210025_1003051_pt1 | contig 15546 bp, 17 predicted proteins | sample CryGeyme20150102_FD_183989 | JGI IMG/M metagenome (GOLD analysis project Ga0210025, IMG submission 183989) | Groundwater microbial communities from Crystal Geyser aquifers in Utah, USA - Crystal Geyser metaG 2015-0102 (SPAdes) (version 2) | ecosystem: Environmental > Aquatic > Deep subsurface >...
GGTGTCGGGGGGGGGCGGCATTCGCAGGCTTCTTTCCGCCACACACGCCAGACGACCTTACGGAACATGTCCACGGCTTTAATCCCCCCAGACCTGCCTGGTGGCGCCGGCGGGAACAGCATCGGTGGACGACAATCGCCATGCTCGCAGCGGGATCAATCCGGCGGCCCGATACCGACTTTCTCAGCGCAGCCGTCGTAGTTCCGTAGCGGACTTGCACGGATGCAATGTTGCGTTTGCAAGCAGTTCGCAGACTTGTTCTCAAAAAGGGCGGCGCGCTTCAGGTGGCCCCGGAGCGTCGCCTGTCCGACCGACAGGCGCGCCGCGCGCTTGCGGGCCGAAAGCCCGGCCGCCCTCGATCAGAGGGCATCTGAAATCTTGCGCTTCGGCAATCGCCTCATCCTCGGCTCCCTGCGCCTGCTGGAGGGACGCAACGCCACCCCGCTGCACGATCGCTCAGCGGCGTCTGTCCCGGCCGAGGCGCAGGGTGACCGGACGCCCGGCAATCCGTGACCGGATCAGATCGGAATGACCGACCGGATGGTGTCGAAACGCCTGACCGGATGAGGCCGGAACGCGCAACGATGCGCCGGGGTTGCGCGCCCCTCTCCCCTTTTGGGGGAGAGGGGAGAGGTGACGGGGCCTTCCTCCTACGCCACCTCGTGATTGGCCAGCAGCTCCAGCGCCCTGACCATCGCCGAGTGGTCCCACGCCGCGCCGCCGTTCGCCACGCAGGCGTTGAACAGTTCCTGCGCCGTGGCGGTGTTGGGCAGCGACAGGCCCAGCGCCTTCGCGCTTTGCAAGGCGAGGTTGAGGTCCTTCTGGTGCAGCGCGATGCGGAAGCCGGGGTTGAAGGTGCGCTGGATCATGCGGCCCGCGTGGACCTCGAGGATCTTCGACGAGGCGAAGCCGCCCATCAGCGCCTGACGCACCTTCTCGGGGTCGGCGCCAGCCTTGGAGGCGAACAGCAGCGCCTCGGCGCAGGCCTCGATGTTGAGCGCGACGATGATCTGGTTGGCGACCTTGGCGATCTGGCCGTCGCCCGCGCGGCCGACATGGGTGATGTTCTTGCCCATGATCTCGAACAGCGGTTTGGCGCGGGCGAAGGCGGCGTCCGAGCCGCCCGCCATGATGCTCAGGGTCGCCGCCTTGGCCCCCACCTCGCCGCCCGACACCGGGCCATCGACGTAATGCGCGCCCGCCGCCGCCACCTTCTCCGCAAAACCCTGCGTGGCGATCGGCGAGATCGACGACATGTCGATGAACAGCGCGTCGCGGCGCAGGCCGTGGATCACCGCGTCGGGGCCGTCGAACAGCATCGCCTCGACGTTGGGCGTGTCGGGCAGCATGGTGATCACCACCTCCGCCGCCGCCGCCGCCTCACGCGGGTTCGCCGCCGTCTTGATCCCCTTGGCGACGAGATCGGCGGGCGGCGCCTTGTAGTCGGTCGGCGTGATCACGCTGTGGCCCGCGTCGAGCAGGTGCCCCGCCATGGGCGCGCCCATGATGCCAAGGCCGATGAAGGCGATGTCGGTCATTGTTCTGTCTCCCCATGGTGTCGGCGAGGGGAGGCCCCCTCGCCCCGACCCTCTCCCAAAGGGAGAGGGAGTGAAATCTGCGCGGCCCGCTCCCGCCACCCAACCCTGGCGCCGTCTGTCGGCCCCTGCGCCCCCTCTCCCTGTGGGAGAGGGTCGGGGTGAGGGCTGGCTCCCGTCAGCCCCGGTAGGGCGCGAACCAGCCGAGGCCCTCGGACGTGCCCGCCTTCGGCTTGTATTCGCAGCCGATCCAGCCGTCATAGCCGATGCGGTCGAGCCAGCCGAACAGGAACGGATAGTTGATCTCGCCGGTGCCAGGCTCATTGCGGCCCGGGTTGTCGGCGAGCTGGATGTGGCCGATGCGGGCGAGGTTGGCCTCCATGGTGCGGGCCAGATCGCCCTCCATGATCTGCATGTGATAGATGTCGTACTGATAGGCGAGGTTGTCGGAGCCGACGTCATCCATGATCGCCATCGCTTGCGCGGTGTTGGTGAGGTAGAAGCCGGGAATGTCGCGGGTGTTGATCGCCTCGATCACCAGCCTGATCCCCGCCGCCTTGAACTGCGGCGCCGCGTAGCGGAGGTTTTCGACGAAGGTCGCGCGCAGGCGGGCGGGGTCGGCGCCCTGCGGCGTGATCCCTGCGAGGCAGTTCACCGTCTTGCAGCCCAGCGCGGCGGCGTAGTCGAGCGCCTTCTCCACGCCGTCGCGAAACGCCTGCTCGCGGCCCGGCAGGATCGCGACGCCGCGCTCACCCGCCGCCCAGTCGCCCGCAGGCAGGTTGTGCAGCGCCTGCGTCAGGCCGTTGTCGCGCAGGCGCTGCGCCAGGTCGGCCTTGTCGAAGTCGTAGGGGAACAGGAACTCGACGCCGGAAAATCCGTCGGCGCGCGCGGCGGCGAAGCGGTCGAGGAACGGCAGCTCGGTGTAGAGCATGGTCAGGTTGGCGGCGAACTTGGGCATGGATCGGTTCCTTTGACGGCGCCCCCGCCCCGATGCGGACGGCGGCGTGCGGGGTGAGGACGGCGCGGATTGCGTTCCCTCTCCCCGTGAGGAGAGAGGGTCAGGGTGAGGGGTGGCGGCGCGGCGTCAGACCCTGGCGGCAGTCTTCTCCGCATCGCGGCCCATGTCCATGGGACGCTCCAGCGAGAGGTTGGGGTCGAGGCACAGCACCTGCTCGAACTCGTTGACGCTGTCGAGCTCGGTTCCCATGGCGATGTTGGTGACGCGCTCGAGGATGAACTCCAGCACCACCGGCACCTGATGCTCGGCCATCAGCGCCTCGGCCTTCGCAAACGCAGCCTTGAACTCGTTGGGGCTTTTCACCCGCACCGCCTTGCAGCCCAGACCTTCGGCCACCGCGCAGTGATCGACGCCATAGCCTGCGGGCGCGTCGGCGTCGCCTTCGACGTTGATGTTGTCGAAGGCGAGCGACACCTCGAAATCCATCTCCAGCCCGCGCTGCGCCTGCCGGATCAGGCCGAGGTAGCTGTTGTTCACCACCACATGGAGATAGGGCAGCTTGTGCTGGGCGCCGACCGCCAGCTCCTCGATCATGAACTGGAAGTCGTAGTCGCCCGACAGCGCCACGATCTTCGCGTCGGGGCGCGCCGCGCGCACGCCCAGCGCGGCGGGCAGCGTCCAGCCCAGCGGCCCGGCCTGGCCGCAGTTGATCCAGTGGCGCGGGTGATAGACGTGCAGGAACTGCGCGCCCGCGATCTGGCTGAGGCCGATGGTGGTGACATAGACCGTGTCGCGCCCGAACGCCTCGTTCATCTCCTCATAGACGCGTTGCGGCTTCAGCGGCACATCGTCGAAATGGGTCTTGCGCAGCATCACGCTCTTGCGGTGCTGGCAGGATTGCACCCAAGGGGCATAGTCCTTGAGCGTGCCCGCCGCGCGCCGCTCCTTCGCGATCTCGACAAACATCTCCAGCGCCGCGCCCGCGTCGGAGACGATGCCGAAATCGGGCGGAAACACCCGGCCGATCTGGGTCGGCTCGATGTCCACGTGCACGAATTTGCGCCCGGCCATGTATTTCTCCACCGAGCCGGTGTGGCGGTTGGCCCAGCGGTTGCCGATCCCCAGCACGAAATCCGACAGCCCGAAGGTGGCGTTGCCGTAGCGGTGCGAGGTTTGCAGCCCCACCATGCCGGCCATCAGCGGGTGGTCGTCGGGGATTGTCCCCCAGCCCATCAGCGTCGGGATCACCGGCACGCCCAGCGTCTCGGCCAGCTCCACCAGCAGCGCGGAGGCGTCGGCGTTGATGATGCCGCCGCCCGCCACGATCAGCGGAAAATCGCTGGCCAGCAGCATGTCGAGCGCCTTCTCGCACTGCGCGCGGGTCGCGCGGGGCTTCCAGGGCTCCAGCGGCGCATAGGTGTCGGGGTCGAACTCGATCTCGGTGTTCTGCACGTCGATCGGCAGGTCGATGTGCACCGGGCCGGGGCGGCCGGAGCGCATCAGGTGAAACGCCTTCTGGAACACATAGGGCGCCAGCGCCGCCTCCTTCACCGTCACCGCCCATTTGGTGACCGGCGCGGCGATGGTGGCGATGTCCACCGCCTGAAAGTCCTCCTTGTCCAGCTTGGCGCGCGGCGCCTGGCCGGTGACGCACAGGATCGGCACGCTGTCGGCTTGGGCGGTGTAATGCCCGGTGATCATGTCGGTGCCCGCCGGGCCGGAGGTGCCCAGGCACACGCCGATATTGCCGGGCGCGGCGCGGGTGTAGCCGTCGGCCATGTGGGAGGCGCCCTCGACATGGCGCGCGAGGATGTGGCGGATCGTGCCGCGCTTTTTCAACGCCGCATAGAGCGGGTTGATCGCCGCGCCGGGAACGCCGAAGGCGCAGGTGACGCCCTCCTTCTCCATCACGATCACAATGGCTTCAGTGGCTTTCATCCGCGCCATGGCGCTTCCCTCCGGTTTTTTGCTGACTGGAAATTAATTCCATTTTGGGGCGGAGTGCAACTTGAATGCAAAATATTTCCACCATATGAAAATGCACCGCAGGGAGGTTCGCCATGCTCGATGACCGTCGCCAGAGCGCGCAGGAGAAACGCCCGCGGGGCCGCCCGCGCGGCCCCGATCACGCGCCCGCGCCCTCGGTGCAGGCGCTAGACCGCGCGCTCGACATGCTCGACGTGATCGCGGCGCGCGACGGCCTGACGCTGGGCGAGATCGCCGCCGCCGCCGCCCTGCCCGCCTCCACCGCGCACCGCATCCTCGCCACGCTGGAGCGGCGCGGCTATGCGCGCGCCGACGCCGAAAGCGGTCTCTGGAGCATCGGCGTCGGCGCCTACACCGTCGGCCAGGCTTTTGTGCGCAGCCGCCGCGTCGAGGCGCTGGCCCGGCCCGCCATGCGCGCGCTGATGGCGGCGTCGGGCGAGACGGTGAACCTGGGCGTGCTGGAGGGGCGCGAGGTGGTGTTTCTGGCGCAGGTGGAATGCGCCCAGCCGCTGCGCGCCTATTTCCGCCCCGGGCGGCGCGGCCCGGCGCACGCCTCGGGCATCGGCAAGGCGCTGCTCGCCTGGGCCGATCCGGACGCGGCGGCGCGGCTTTTCTCAGGCGCGGCGCCGGAGCGCTTCACCCCGGCGACGCTGACCAGCCTCCCGGCGCTGGCGCAGGCGCTGGCCGATGCGCGGGCGCGCGGCTGGGCGCTGGACGATGAGGAGCACGCGGCGGGAATGCGCTGCGTCGCGGCGGCGGTGTTCGACGAGCGCGCCGAGGCGGTGGCGGGGGTGTCGCTCTCCGGCCCCACGGTGCGGGTGGACGACGCCGCCCTGCCCCGGCTCGCGGCGCTGACGGTCGGGGCGGCGGACGCCGTGACCCGCGCCATCGGCGGGCGCAAGCCATGAGCGGCGCCGTCATCGCCGCGCGCGGCGCCGCGCCGGGGCAGGTGCAGTCGCTGGTGCGCGCGCTGCATGTGCTGCGCGCGGTCGCCGCCGCGCCCGACGGGCTGATCCTGCGCGACGTGGCGCGCGGCGTCGGCCTGCCGGTCTCGACCGCGCACCGCCTGCTGACCACGCTGGAGAGCGAACGCTTCGTGCGCGCCAACCCCGACACCGGCGCCTGGACCGTGGGGCCGGAGGCCTTCGCCGTGGGGCAGGGTTTTGTGCGCGCGCGCGACATCGCGGCGCTGGCGCGGCCCCGGCTGCGGGCGCTGATGCAGCGCTGGTCCGAGACGGCGAGCCTTTATGTGGAGGCCGAGGGCGGGCTGGTCTGCGTCGCGCAGGTCGAATCGCGCCAGATGATGCGCGCGGTGGCGCGGATCGGCGCCGTGGTGGGGCTGCACTGCACCGCCGCAGGCAAGGCGCTGCTGGCGGCGCTGCCCGCGCCCGAGCGTGCGGCGGCGCTGGCGACGCTCGACTATCCCGCGCACACCGCCCGCACCCTGCAAGACCGCGCCGCGCTGGCGCAGGCGCTGGCCGAGACGCGGGCGCGCGGCTGGGCGCTGGACGACGAGGAGCTTGTGGAGGGCGTGCGCTGCGCCGCCGCCGCGATTCTGGACCACGAGGGCCGCCCGCTGGCCGCGCTCTCGGTCTCCGGCCCGGTCGGGCGCGTCACCCCGGCGACGCTGGAGACGCTGGGCGCCGCCGTGGCCGCGACGGCGGCGGAGCTGTCGCGCGAGATGGGCTGGCGCGGCGCGGCGGGCTGACGCTGCGCCGGCGGTCCCTCTCGCCATAGCCGCGCTATGGGTGCATGGTCGCACTCCGCAAGATGGCGGATCGTCAAAGGAACGCGTCATGAACAAAACAGAACCACCGCCGCAAGCCAAACCGCCCGCAGAGCCGGAACAGCAGGAGAGCACGCTTATCCCGATGCTGATCGGCGGTCTGGTGTCGGTCGTTATCGGGCTGCTGGTGGTCGTGATCTTCATCTGACGCGGCGGCTTGCAGCCGCCACGCCGCTATGACGCGTGGGCGCGACGCGTCACAGCGCGCCGTGGCAGTGCTTGAACTTCCTGCCCGAGCCGCAGGGGCAGGCCTCGTTGCGCCCGACGGCGCCCCAGGTCGCTGGGTTCGCCGGATCCACGCCCTGCGGCAGCGGGCGGTCGCTGTTGGCCATGCCAGCCGCCATGCCCGCGCCCGCCATCGCCAGTTCGCGCGGGTCGGGCTGAGCCGGCTGGGGCGGCGGCGGCGCGGCGAGGCGGACGTGGCTAAGCTGCCCGGTCACCTCCACCCGCAGCCGCGCCAGCAGCGCCTCGAACAGCGAGAACGCCTCCGACTTGTATTCGTTGAGCGGGTCGCGCTGGCCATAGCCGCGCAGGCCGACGACGCTGCGCAGGTGGTCGAGCGTCACCAGATGCTCACGCCACTCCTTGTCCACGGTCTGCAGCAGCACCGCCTTCTCGATCTGGCGGGCGATGTCGGGCCCCATCTCGGCGACCTTCTGCGCGGCGGCCTTGTCGGTCTCGGCCTGAAGCCGCTCGCGGATCGCCTCGTCGTCCACGCCTTCCTCCGCCGCCCAGTCCTCGACCGGCAGATCGCGGGCGAAATAGCGCGACACCTCCTCGCGCAGGCCCTTCACGTCCCACTGGTCGGCGTAAGCGCGCGGCGGGATGTGCTTGTGGACCAGATCGGCGATCACGTCGTGGCGCATGTCGCGGATGGTCTCCGACAGGTCGTCGGCCTCCATGATCTCGCGGCGCTGGCCGAAGATCGCCTTGCGCTGGTCGTTCATCACGTCGTCGAACTTCAGCAGGTTCTTGCGGATGTCGAAGTTGCGCGCCTCGACCTTGCCTTGCGCCTTTTCGATCGCCTTGTTCACCCAGCGGTGGACGATGGCCTCGCCCTCCTCCAGCCCGAGCCGCTGGAGCATCGAATCCATCCGCCCGCCGCCAAAAATGCGCATCAGGTCGTCTTCGAGGCTGAGGAAGAACGTCGAGCGGCCGGGGTCGCCCTGACGGCCCGACCGGCCGCGCAACTGGTTGTCGATGCGGCGGCTCTCGTGGCGCTCGGTGCCGATCACCCAAAGGCCGCCGGCGGCCAGCGCCTGCTGGCGCAACGCCTCGACCTCGGCTTCGGTGCGCGCGGTGATCTCGGCGACCTTCTCCGGGTCGGCCTCGGCGCCGACCATCTCGGCCACCCGCATCTCGACGTTGCCGCCCAGCTTGATGTCGGTGCCGCGCCCGGCCATGTTGGTGGCGATGGTCACCGCGCCGGGGCGGCCCGCCTGCGCGATGATGAACGCCTCCTGCTCGTGATAGCGGGCGTTCAGCACCTGATGCGGGATGCCCTTCTCCTTGAGCGCGGCGGCCAGCGTCTCGGATTTCTCGATGGATGTGGTGCCGACCAGGATCGGCTGGCCGCGCTCGCGCCCGTCGCGGATCGCCTCGATGATCGCGGCGATCTTTTCGCGCCCGGTGCGATACACCTGGTCGTCGTCGTCCTTGCGCGCCACGGCGACGTTGGTGGGGATCTCCACCACGTCGAGGTTGTAGATCGACTGGAATTCGTCGGCCTCGGTCAGCGCGGTGCCGGTCATGCCGCCGAGTTTTTCATACAGGCGGAAGTAGTTCTGGAAAGTGATCGACGCCATGGTGACGTTCTCGGGCTGGATCGAGACGCCTTCCTTGGCCTCCACCGCCTGATGCAGCCCGTCGCCCCAGCGGCGCCCGTCCATCATGCGGCCGGTGAACTCATCGATGATGATCACCTTGTCGTTCTTGACGATGTAATCCTTGTCGCGGGTGAACAGCTTGTGCGCGCGCAGCGCCTGATTGACGTGGTGCACCAGCGTCACGTTCTCGGGGTCGTAGAGCGTCGCCTCGCCGGTCAGCATCTCCAAGCCGCGCAACTGCTGCTCGACGAAGTCGTTGCCGTCCTCCGACAGGATGCAGGTGCGCTGCTTCTCGTCCAGCTCGTAATGCTCGGGCTTCAGCCCCGGCGCGATCCTGTCGATGGCGATGTAGAGTTCGGACTGGTCCTGCGTGGGCCCCGAGATGATCAGCGGCGTGCGCGCCTCGTCGATCAGGATCGAGTCGACCTCGTCCACGATGGCGTAGGCGTGGCCGCGCTGGACCATGTCCTCCAGCCGGTATTTCATGTTGTCGCGCAGATAGTCGAAGCCCAGTTCGTTGTTGGTGGCGTAGGTCACGTCCGCCGCATAGGCGCGGCGGCGCTCGGCGTCGTCCACGCCGGGCACCACGACGCCGGTGGTCAGGCCGAGGAAGCCGTAAACCTTGCCCATCCACTCCGCGTCGCGCCGCGCCAGATAGTCGTTGACGGTGACGACATGCACGCCGCGCCCGGTCAGCGCGTTGAGATAGACCGGCAGGGTGGCGACCAGCGTCTTGCCCTCGCCGGTCTTCATCTCCGAGATGCTGCCCTCATGCAGCATGACGCCGCCGACCATCTGCACGTCGAACGGCCGCAGCCCCAGCGCGCGCTTCGCCGCCTCGCGCACGGTGGCGAAGGCCTCGGGCAGCAGCGCGTCGAGCGTCTCGCCCGCCTTCAGCCGGTCGCGATAGGCTTGGGTCTTGCCGCGCAGCGCGTCGTCGGAGAGCGCCGCCATCTGCGGCTCCAGCGCGTTGATCGCGGCGACGGTCTTGCGCGTCCCCTTGATCCTGCGGTCGTTGGCGGTGCCGAGCACCTTGCGCGCGATGAGGCCGAACATGCCGATCAAGTCCCTTCCGCCCTGCGGCGATCAGTGGACGCTTGCCGCCCCGGAGCGGGCGGCTTATGTCCAGACGCGCCGCGCCGGGCCTGAAGGCTTTCGCGCGCCGTATCGGGCGGAGACGTAAGCGCCGCCCCTTGTGCTGTCAACGCCGCAGCCCTTTCGCAGGGGCTACGGCCCATCGCGTTCGCCGGGCGAGAGCGCCGGGCCTGGGAGGTTCCATGACGTTTTCTTCGGTCAAATCCGCCGCCGCGCTCGCCCTGTGGCTCACCGCCGCGCCGCTGATGGCGCAGGAGGCGACAGACGCCGCGACCGCAAACGCCGATACGGTGATCGCCACCGTCAACGGCGCAGCCGTGACGCTGGGCGACCTGATCGCGGTGCGCGGCGATCTGCCGGCGCAGTATCAGCAGCTTCCCGACCAGGCGCTTTATGACGGCATCCGCCAGCAACTGACCGACCAGACCCTGCTGAAACAGGCGGCGGAGGCGGCGGGGCTGGACGCCGACCCGCAGGTGGCGCGCGCCGTGGCGATCCAGCGGCAGGGCCTGCTGGCCGAGTTCTACATGCGCCGCGAAGTCGAGGCGCGGATCACCGATGACGCGCTGCGCGCCGCCTATGACGCCCGCGTGACCGCCGCCGCGCCAATCCCCGAGGTGCGCGCCAGCCATATCCTCGTCGCCGAGGAGGAGAAGGCCAGGGATCTCCGCGCCCAGATCGACGCGGGCGCCGACTTCGCGGATCTGGCCATCGAGCACGGCACCGACGGCACCAAGACCCAAGGCGGCGACCTTGGCTATTTCACCCGCGAGATGATGGTGCCGGAGTTCTCCGACGCCGCCTTTGCGATGGAGGTCGGCGCGGTGTCGCAGCCGGTCAAGAGCCAGTTCGGCTGGCACCTCATCAAGCTGACCGACAAGCGCGACCAGCCCAGGCCGACCTTCGAGGACAGCCGCGCCGAGCTTGAGCAGGCGCTGGGATCGGAGATCGTGCAGCAGGTGATGACCGAACTGCGCGACGGCGCGACGGTCGAGACGCCGGAGGACCGCCCCGGCCTTGGCGCGATCCGCAACGACGCCCTGATCGGCCGCTGAACCCGCGACACCCGGAGACCATCATGGCCAAGATCGACGCCGTCTCTCCCTTTGCGCCCGCCGCCTATCCCGCCTTGCCGCTGGTGCGCGGCGTGCGGCTGGCCGGAGGCGCGGCGGGTGTGCGCTACAAGGGCCGCGACGACGTGATGCTGGCCGAGATCGCGCCGGGATCGGCCATCGCGGGCGTGTTCACCCGCTCGCGCACCCGCGCCGCGCCGGTGCTGTGGTGCGAGGAGCGCATCGCGGCGCGGCGCGAACCCGCAAGCCCCACAGGGCCGATCGTGTTCATCGCCAACTCCGGCAACGCCAACGCCTTCACCGGCGCGAACGGCGCGGCGGGCGCGCGGCGCATGGCCGAGGCGGCGGCGAAGGCGGTGGGCGCCGACCCGGCCAACGCCTTCGTCGCCTCGACCGGCGTGATCGGCGAGCCGCTGCCCGCCGAGCGCATCGAGGCGGCGGTGGGCGCCATCGCCGCGACGCTGGCGCCGGGCGCGTGGGAGAAGGCCACCCGCGCGATCATGACCACCGACACCTTCCCCAAGGCCGCCGGGCGCACCCTGACGCTGGACGGCGTGGAGATGCGCATCGCCGGTTTCGCCAAAGGCTCCGGCATGATCGCGCCGGACATGGCGACCATGCTCGCCTTCGTGTTCACCGACGCGGCGGTGGCGCAGCCGCTGTTGCAGCGGCTGCTCAGCGCGGCGACCGAGCGCAGCTTCAACGCGATCACCGTGGACAGCGACACCTCGACCTCCGACACGCTGCTGCTCGCCGCCACCGGCGCCAGCGGATCGGCGCCGATCGCCGACGAGGCCGACCCGCGCCTGCCCGCCTTCCGCGACGCGCTCGAGGCGGTGCTGCTGGAGCTGGCGCATCTGGTGGTCAAGGACGGAGAAGGCGCCACCAAATTCGTCGCCGTGACCGTGACCGGCGCCGAAAGCGACGCGGCAGCCAGGCGCATCGGGCTCAGCATCGCCAATTCGCCGCTGGTCAAGACCGCGTTCGCGGGCGAAGACCCCAACTGGGGCCGCATCGTCGCCGCCGTCGGCAAGGCCGGCGAAGCGGCGGACCGCGACCGGCTTTCGATCCGGTTCGGCGACATTCTGGTGGCCGAGAACGGCTGGGTGGCGCCGGGATACCGCGAGGCCGACGGCGCCGCCTACATGAAGAACGCCGAGCTGGCGGTCGGCGTCGATGTCGGCGTCGGTTCCGGCGCGGCGACGGTGTGGACCTGCGATCTGACCCACGCCTATATCGCGATCAACGCCGATTACCGCTCATGAGGGGGCGCGCATGACGCGCCTGCTGCTGGTCGCGGCCTGCGCGCTGATCGACGCCGACGGGCGCGTGCTGCTGGCGCAGCGCCCCGAGGGCAAGAGCCTTGCGGGGCTGTGGGAATTCCCCGGCGGCAAGGTGGAGGCGGGCGAGACGCCGGAAGCCTGTCTGATTCGCGAATTGCGCGAGGAGCTGGGCGTCGAGACGTGGAAAAGCTGCCTTGCGCCGCTCAGCTTCGCCAGCCACGCCTACCCGGATTTTCACCTGCTGATGCCGCTCTACGCCTGTCGCCGGTGGGAGGGCGTCGCGCGCGGGTTGGAGGGGCAGGCGCTGACATGGGCGCGTCCGCAGGCGCTGCGCGACTATCCCATGCCGCCCGCCGACGCGCCGCTGGTCGCGGCGCTGCGCGACTGGCTCTAGCGGCGGTCGATTCCCGAGACCCGCACGCCGACAATCACCACGCCCAGCAGCGCGCCCTGCCCCGCCATGAAGGCGCCCAGCGGCAGATCCAGAAAGCGCGTCGCATCTCCGGCCATGAAGCAGAGCGCCGTCGCCAGCGCCCAGCCGCCCAGCAGCAGCAGCGCCATCGCGCGGTTCACGCCAAAAGCCTGACGCGCCTTGCTCATCTGCGCCGCGTGCGCCGTCAACGATTTGTCAACCATAGGCGTATTATCTCCCCATAATGGTTTCTTGGGGCTCTTTGCGGCCTCGCGGGCGGCGCGCCTTGCGGCGTGCTGTCGCGCGACTCGATAAACCTCTTGAAATTATCTTACCCTAATTTTTGGCGCGCGCCATGGCGCCAAGGTGGTAGCAAGCAACCATTTTTACGTGATGCTTTTTGTAAAGTTGCGCATTGCGCCGCGCGGCATTCCGGTTAATGCTATTTTTAGTAAAACCCGGCAGGTTAGCGCCTGACCAAGGGAACGACAAAAAGGGGAAACGCCAATGTATGCAACAATCCAGCTCTCGCCTTACGTCCACATCCAGGGAGAGGTGACGCGCCGCCTCGCCAACGGCGCGGTTGCGATCCGTCTGGGTGAGCGCGAATACGTCGGCGCGCCGCTGTCGCCGCTCAACACCGCGCTGACGGCGGTCTCCTGAACCGAGTGCGGGAACCGGGTCTCGATGCTTGAGAAGCGGGCGTTCGCGATCGACGACATCTATGTGCCCGTCAAGCGCCGCCGCGCGCTTGACGAGGCCAAGGTCGCGGCCCTCGCCGAAAGCATCCTTGAGCAAGGCCAGCAGATCCCGATACGGGTCCGCCGCGATGGTGATCGCTTTGTGCTGGTCGAAGGGCTGCACAGGCTTGAGGCCTGCCGAAGCCTGGGCGAGGCCACCATCAACGGGCTGCTCGTGAACGCCGCCCTGCGTTAGTCGGCGAACGGGTCCGTCACCAGAATGGTGTCGTCGCGCTGCGGGCTGGTGGACAGGATCGCCACCGGCGTCTCGATCAGCTCCTCCACCCGCTTGACGTATTTGATCGCCTCGGCGGGCAGGTCGAGCCAGCGGCGCGCGCCCTCGGTGCTTTGCGACCAGCCGGGCAGCGTCTCGTAGATCGGCTCGACGCGCGCCTGCAGCGCCGCCGCCATCGGCAGGTGGTCGATCTCGGCGCCGTCGAGGCGATAGCCGGTGCAGATGCGCAATTCCTCGAAGCCGTCGAGCACGTCAAGCTTGGTCAGCGCGATGCCGGTCACGCCCGCCACCTGACAGGTCTGGCGCACCAGCGCCGCGTCGAACCAGCCGCAGCGCCGCTTGCGCCCGGTTACGGTGCCGAACTCATGGCCGCGCTCGCCCAGCCGCTGGCCGGTGGCGTCGGTCAGCTCGGTCGGGAACGGCCCCTCGCCCACGCGCGTCGTGTAGGCCTTGACGATGCCCAGCACGAAGTCGATGGCGTCCGGCCCGATCCCGGCGCCCACCGCCGCCATGCCCGCCAGCGTGTTCGACGAGGTGACGAAGGGATAGGTGCCGAAATCCACGTCGAGCAGCGCGCCCTGCGCGCCCTCGAACAGGATGCGCGCGCCCGCGCGGCGGCGGTCCTTCAGCGTGCGCCAGACCGGCCCCGCGAACGGCGCAAGTTTTGGCGCGATCTCCATCAGCGCGGCGCGCAAGGCGGCGCGGTCGATCTCCGGCTCGCCCAGGCCCCGGCGCAGCGCGTCGTGGTGCGCCAGCAGCCGGTCGAGCCGCCCGTCCAGCGTGGGCTCGTCGAACAGGTCCGAGACCCGCACCGCGCGCCGGCCCACCTTGTCCTCATAAGCGGGGCCGATGCCGCGCCCGGTGGTGCCGATCTTGCCCGCGCCGGCCGCCGCCTCGCGCAACTGGTCGAGATCGCGGTGCACCGGCAGGATCAGCGGCGCGTTCTCGGCGATCTGGAGGTTCTCGGGGCTGACCGCCACGCCCTGCCCCGCCAGCTTGTCGATCTCGGCGAACAGCGCCCAGGGGTCGAGCACCACGCCGTTGCCGATCACGCTGAGCTTGCCCGGCCGCACGATGCCCGAAGGCAGCAGCGACAGCTTGAACACCTTGTCGCCGATCACCAGCGTGTGCCCGGCGTTGTGGCCGCCCTGAAAGCGCACGATCACGTCGGCGCGCTCGCTCAGCCAGTCCACCAGCTTGCCCTTGCCCTCGTCGCCCCACTGGGCGCCGATCACCGCGACGTTGGCCATGTGCGCTGTTCCCCGCTCGTCCTGCTTCGGTGACATTCGCTTAGCGCACCGGCGCGATGGGGGAAAGGCGCAGGCGCGGGCGGCGGCTGGGGCGCGGGCGCAAACACGTTGCGGAAGCAGCCCCGCTCAACCATGATGCACAGCGGAGCCGGGATGCAACCCGCCCCTCTCAGGATGAAAGGAAACGCCCGATGTTTTTCCGCTCGACCATGCTGGCCTTTGCGCTGGCCGCAGCGCTGCCAGCCACCGCTCAGGAGGCGCCGCTCGCGCCCTCGACGGCGCTGTTCGTTGGCAACAGCTATAACTACTACAACAACAGTCTGCACAATCAGGTGCGGCGGCTGGCGCAAGAGGCGATGGGCGAGGGGTCAGAGGGCTATGTCTTTCGCTCGATCACCATCTCGGGCGGGTCGCTCGCGCACCATCCGGTCGCGTTCTACCTCGAACCGGCGAACATCGGCATGAAGAGCGTCGAGCTGCTCATCCTGCAAGGTCACAGCGGCGCGGCGCTGGAACCCGCGCGCACCGAATCGTTCCGCGCCGCCGTGGCGGCCGCAGTCGACGCGGCCGAGGCGAAGGGCACGCGCGTGGCGCTCTACATGACCCATGCGCGGGGCCGCGAGCATCCAGACTATTCGCCCGACCACGCCGCCATGATCGCGGCGCTCTACCGCGAGACCGCAGAGGCGGAAGGCGCGATCCTTCTGCCGGTGGGCGACGCGTTCGAGGAGGCGCGGCGGCGCCGACCCGACGCGCGTTTCGTGGTTGACTACGACCACCACCACCCCAACCCCGCCGGCACCTACCTCGCCGCCGTAACCATCATGGCGACGCTCTACGGCAAGTCGCCCGTGGGCCTGAAATACGACGCGAACGGCGCCGTGGACGCAGAGACGAAGGCGTTCCTGCAGCAGGTCGCTCACGACGTCGTGCTGGGCGCCTCGGGCGGCTGAGCCTGGCGCGCCGCTTACAGCGTGTTGTGCGTCCCGTCGCACAGCGGCGCCGTTCCGGTGGCCTTGCAGCCGCAGAAATACAGTGCGCCGTCCTTCTCCGCCTTGTGGGCGACCGGCGTGAAGCCGGTCTCTTTATGCGAGCCGTCGCAGAACGGCTGTTTTGCGGACCGTCCGCAGGCGCACCAGAAATAGGTCTTTCCTGCGGTCACCTCGACGCGATACGGGGTCTTTTGTGCTATCCTGGGCGTCTCGGTCATGGCGCGCTGGTCCTTTTGCTGCTGCGCCACACGCTATCAGGGGTGCGGCGGCGGCGGCAAGCCGCCGCCGCCGCACGGTCTCAGAACACCAGCGCCTTGGCCTGCCGGACCTGCGCCAGCGCGGCGATCTCGGCCACCGCGCCGGCGGACACCGGCG
>Ga0210025_1003055_pt1 | contig 15529 bp, 12 predicted proteins | sample CryGeyme20150102_FD_183989 | JGI IMG/M metagenome (GOLD analysis project Ga0210025, IMG submission 183989) | Groundwater microbial communities from Crystal Geyser aquifers in Utah, USA - Crystal Geyser metaG 2015-0102 (SPAdes) (version 2) | ecosystem: Environmental > Aquatic > Deep subsurface >...
CTTGAAAATTAATCTCTTTCTATTACTTTTTTTATGTATTCAGCCTGCAATTTTTAATAAAAGTTCAGCACAGGCTCTTGGATATGGTATTGAGTCCTTTACCGATTTCAAACGGGAATTAGATAATTTTAATTCTTCTTACCGCTCTTCATGGGATTTAAAAAAATCGAATTTTAATTTTGGTTACACTGCTCAATTATCAAACCGATTATTTCTATTCAATGGAAACCCACAAAATGTTCAAGATGAAATAAATGCACGATCTTGGTACGACTATATTATAAGCCCAAGTCTAAACTTTACTTCTCTGGCAAATTATTATTCATTTACCAATACAAAAGTGACCACATTCGATTTTAAAAGCGGCGTTCGTTGGCAACAGAAAAATTTTACGATTCAACCATCAATTGGGTGGAGTTCCGATACACGAAGTAACCGAACAGATAATGGCGTTACCGCTTCATTAAACACTACTCTCCAAAAGTTAAAATTAAGTGATGATTTCGTTTCTGACTTTTCGGCCGGAATTCATTTTGCGGATTTAGCACCACGTTCTTTTCAAAATCATTTTATAAAAACTCAAACGAGTTATTTGAATCCTCAACTTAGACTAACCTTAAACGGTGGATATTCCTTTAATCAGCGCGATAGTTACCAACCTAATAGTTTTTTTAATCGTGATATCACCAATATTATTGAAAAAGTATTAAGTGATAGCACCAATTTTGGACTTCAATTAGAGACTAAATTATCGAAGTCTTTACAGTTTTCATTTTTTGCAAATACCCTTTTTAATGTCAGAAATTTCAAGAATGTACCCTTAACAGAAGAAACGGAAAACACTTTAATTGATACCAAATATTCTCGCCAAGAATTTGAAAGTTTAGCACAAATAAGTTATTCCGGTGACGAAATGAATGGCCAAATTGGATCGCGATTTTCAGTTTCAGCTCTAGACGCTCAAATCACAAAAACCCTAAATATTACGGATGAAATCTTAACTCGAAGAAATGATCAATTGCGAAATACCTTTTTCGACCAAAGTTTACTCGAAGTTTTCTCAAAACACGAACAGCAAATTACCGACTCGCAACGATTAAATGTAAACACAACGACTTCCATTCTCCGTTTCGACACTCCAGAAACTAATTTTGATGATAGGGATGAACTCTATCTCGCAGCAGAATTTCAACATATTTATGATCACTCGAAAACTTTTCAGACTTCTTTATTGCTATCTGGTGAGGCTTATCATCGAGTTTTTTTATTTAGCCAACGAAGTTTAGAAAATAATTGGCGAAGATCGATTCGTTTACAACCTAGCATGACTTGGCTTCCGAATGAAACGATCAGATTTACGAATCTTTTTTTAGTTCGAGCCAATTACACTGTTTTCGATTTTGAAAATCGTGATGGAACAATTCGAGATCAGTCTTCAAGAGAATGGGGCTTATCGCACGATATTCGATGGGAATTTTCAAAAAACTGGTTTAGTAATTTTCAATTTTCACGAAATCAATTGGTAATTGGACAATTATTTTGGGATGAATTCTCAGAAACTCCTATAGACACCTTAACCACAACGCGCTTGGAAACTTCTATAGAATTCATCAAAAAGCAATCCTTTATAAAATTGGGAATTCGAGTTTTTGTGAAAGACGATTACATCCCCGCAACAATTGTTCGATTAGGCTTAGATACCTCAAATTTACCTTTTTCTCGATTCACAACAGGTAACCAACAAACAATGCAATGGGGACCAACTATAAATATAAAATGGCTTTCTTCGAAATATGGGGAAATTAGCTTAGATGGTTGGTTGCAAATGCAGTACCTAAGAAATCAGTGGTATATTGAAGTTCCTGATGAATTTAGGGCAGAATTAAACGATCAGACATCATTTAAAAGAACACGAATTTTCCCTAATCTTTTTCTTCGAACAAAATTGTATTTATAAAGGTTATTAACTAGAGTTCGGGATAAGAAATAAATAAAAATGAAGGTAAAAATAAATATCGTCATTCCGGGCTTGACCCAGAATCTCAGCCTAGTGAAGAATTAATCTTAAAAATCTGTTTTTGTATAATCAATCCTAGTTTTAAATTTTAAAAGCAAACTCAATTTGGAAAAAATTTAATTAATTACTCCAAAAGAGAAAAAAGGAAACCTCATCACGTGCTCTTACACGATTCGGAGAACCACGAAGTGCTATCTCGGCCTGACGAGCTGTCGATCTTAGAAAAATAAAATCAATTAAACGCCTTCAAACAATTCGTTTTAAAATAAATTCAGTCAAACTATAATTTCACAATCTGAAAGCGTTTTTTTGTATCTTTGAGCTGTATTTTTAGCTCAAATTGAATTCAATTTGACTTGTTTTTTTCACCAAATTTATCCATTTATATGAATTATCTTGAAGAACTTGGCTTAGAAAAAGTCAATCCAGGAACATTTACCGGCGTCCACTCTTCTCCAACAAGCGATCAGCTAATCCATTCTTACTCACCCGTTGACGGAACTTTAATCGGTAGCGTGAGCATTACAACTAAGGAAGAATATGAACAAGTTGTTGATAAAGCTCAAGAAGCATTTAAAACATGGCGAATGATGCCTGCACCACAACGTGGCGAAATTGTACGTCAAATTGGTAACGAACTTAGAAAACACAAAGAAGCATTAGGTTATTTAGTTTCTCTTGAAATGGGTAAAATCTATCAAGAAGGCTTGGGCGAAGTTCAAGAAATGATTGATATTTGTGATTTTGCAGTTGGTTTATCACGTCAGTTATACGGATTAACTATGCATTCTGAGCGTCCACTGCACCGCATGTATGAGCAATATCATCCTCTAGGAATTGTTGGAGTTATCTCCGCTTTTAATTTCCCTGTTGCTGTTTGGAGCTGGAATGCCATGCTTGCTGCTGTTTGTGGTGATGTGGTTATCTGGAAACCATCCGAAAAAGTTCCTCTATGTTCAATTGCTTGTGCTAATATCATCAAAAACGTACTTAAAGAAAATAATGTACCCGAAGGTGTATTTTCTGTAGTTAATGGCGACAGAGCAGTTGGCGAATGGCTGACTACTGATTCAAGAGTTCCTTTAATTTCAGCTACAGGTTCTATTAGAATGGGTAAGCAAGTGGCTCAAGTTGTTGGTTCACGTTTAGGAAAAACCATCTTAGAATTAGGCGGAAACAATGCAATAATCATCTCAGAACACGCTGATATTGATATGGCTTTACTTGCAACTGTTTTTGGAGCTATCGGAACTTGTGGACAACGTTGTACAAGTACTCGCCGATTAATTATTCATGAAAGCAAATTCGAAGAAGTTAAAGAACGATTAACCAAAATTTATAAAAGTGCAACAATTGGAAGTCCTTTGAAAGAAGGAAATTTAGTCGGTCCACTAATTGATAAAGATGCTGTTGAAATGATGCAAAACGCACTTAATAAATTAGTTGATGAAGGTGGCGAAATTGTAACTGGAGGCGAAGTTCTTACAGGAGCAGGTTTCGAAAGCGGAACTTACGTGAAACCAGCAATTTGTATTGCTAAAAATGAATACGAAATCGTTCAACACGAAACCTTCGCTCCTATTCTTTATTTGATGAAATATTCAACGGTAGAAGAAGCACTTGCTATTCAAAACGGTGTAGTTCAAGGCTTAAGCTCATCTATGTTTACCTTAAACATGCGCGAAGCAGAACAATTCTTATCTCACTTCGGCTCTGATTGCGGTATTGCAAATATCAATATTGGAACAAGTGGTGCAGAAATCGGCGGCGCATTCGGTGGTGAAAAAGAAACCGGTGGCGGTAGAGAATCCGGCTCAGATGCTTGGAAAGCCTACATGAGAAGACAAACCAATACCATAAATTGGGGATCAACACTTCCTCTAGCCCAAGGTATCCACTTCGATATTTAATTTTAAAATTAATTGCAAACTTAGCGCGAGAGTAAACTCTCGTGCTAAAATGCAAAAAAGGAGACTTAAGTCTCTATTGATTTAATGAATCAATAGCAGAGTTCAATCGCCGAACTAATTCAGGAATAAACTCAAGCTGTTCAGGTTTCATAAATACAGAACGCAAAACAACTGTTTGATTCGTATCACAAACAAAATCAACACTTTGAGCTTTAATTAAAGCAGAATCAATAGTGAATAAACTGAGGTGAAAACCTTCATCAGCAGGTAAATTCATTCCATAATTAAACAGTTTTCGGCTCATTTCACTTAATTCAGAAGCAGATTTTGCCATTTTGAGGTAATAAACAACAATATCTAATTCAGGTTCGGTAACTAAACTAAACTTCTCTTCTACCTGAATTTCAGTTGCAAATTTCAAAGCTGCTTGTCTACAAAATTTAATTATAGAACCCAATCCAGATTTTGAAAGCTCAAAAAGTTCAAGTGTAGCCCAAAAAGCTGCCGCTGATGCTCCAGCTCTAGAACACTCTAAACTAATTTCGCCAAGATGTAAATCATCTGACGAAAAATAAGTGTAGGGTGAATCATGCTTATAAAACAAACCAACTTTGGGATCTTTGAAAAGCACACAACCACATCCATAAGGCTGTAATCCATGTTTATGAGGATCAATAACTATACTATCGGCCTCAGACATCAATCCCCAATGATTTTTAGAAGGTAACTCATCTTCAATAAGCTTGAAAAATCCTCCATAAGCTGCATCTACATGAATTTTAATTGATTGATTTTCCTTGAATTTTAACACTTTCTCCAAGGGCTCAATAATTCCCATTCCTGTTGTACCCATTGTAACTACAAAAGCGCCAATCTCCTCCTTATGAGTTTCAATAAAGGACCAATCCCATTCTCCATTTTGTAAAACTGGAATATTAATCGTTGGAATGTGAAGAACACTACAAATTCGCTCATGTGTGTAATGTGCTTGGCTTGAATAAGCTACTTTTTTTCCTTTGGGCAATGTATGAGATAAAACCCAAAGAGCTTCAAGATTTGCAAATGTGCCGGATGAACTCAAATGTCCCAAATATTCAGAATATCCAACCATTTTTGCCATTTTTGCTGTCACTTCTTTTTCCATTACTGAAGTTGGCGGACCGCCATCTAAAGCATGATTATTCGGATTTACAGTTGCAGCTAAACTATAGGCAATCCAAGCTATGGGATGTGGTGGTTTTAGCATCTGCCCTGCGTAAGAAGGATGATGAAAAGGGTAATTTCCTTTAAGACGATCTGTTAAATCATGAATAATCTGAGTCATTTTATCTTTATCAGTTTCTTCAGATTGAAACTCGCCAAATGATGAACGCCATTTATCTAAATCATGTAATGCGCTCTGTAAAAGGTCACTATAAGCTGAATACTTCATTTTTCTGTGTTACTTTATTCAGCCGAATATACAAAACTAAACGTTTTTCAAGCGAAACGAAGATTTCTAGTTTTTTCACCTTATGCTTAAAAAAAAGTAATCCCGATTTTAATTTTAGAGTTTGAGTCCTTTAAAAATTGTTGTTTTTTTTCGGTTAAAACCCATTCATATCGTATTCATTAACCAATTATTTCACTGAAAACAAACTTAAGCTTATGATAATTAAAGCATTTTAGTTTTATACCGATTCGTTACCTAAGATTAAACTTCGATTTAAAATGAGACTTCTAATAAATCTGATTTTTTTTGAATAAGAACTTTTCTACAAAATCATTTCCACAAAAAAAGCGTGAATCAGAAATTAGACTCACGCTTTTAAAACTTAGATTGAATAACAAATGCTAAAATCTTATCTCAAACAAGATTTATAAGAACACAACATTTATACCTAAAGCAAGAACTTGTTTAATCTGCAATTTATTATTGAAATCACGATCATACATTATAGCAAATTGAATATTTGCGCTTAAAAAATCATTGATTTTGCCATTTACTTCATTAGAAAACAAGAAATCTGTGCGATTAATTAAATGAGTTTGAACATTCGTAAAAGTCTCTAAGGTTCCAGTATAAGTCGTATTCTCCATTATTGGAGTCTTATACTTTAGAGCAATAGTAATACCACCTTCATTTCTGAATGATTTACCTGTATCAACACCATAATACTTACTTAAACTAGTATCAGACACAATGGTTTGTTTTAAGGCAAGACCTGCTTCAGCACTAAATTTTTCTCCAGGTTTATACGAAATACCTAAACCTTCTTGAAAAAACGCTGGTGCAAAGAAATTTGAAACTAGAATATTATCAGCGTTAAAACCTTGATCAAATTGAGTTTTAAAATCAACTAATGCGAAAGCCGACCAATGCTCATTAGAAAAATAAAATTCCCCTTTATTGCTAAATCGAATTAAGTCATCAGTTTTTTGAACATTATCCCAATCAATACGAGTTTGACCATATTTTAAATTAATGTCAGTTTTATAACCGAACTTTTCTTTCTTATAGCTCGCGCTAAAAACTGTTGAAGCAGTTGCAGCAATAGAGTTAACCCCACCACCGCTCCAGTTTGAATACTGAGCTTGACTACCGTTTAAATTTCCAACCCAGCTCTTATTCCATAAAGATACAGGTGGAGTATTAGTAGTATCTTGAGCGTTTACAAATTGTGTTACACAAACCACAAAAAATATAAGAGTAGCAAATTTGATTGATGCTTTCATTCGATAGATTTAATTAATAAAAATTGAAGCGGCAAAATACTTGTCTATACAAGAAAGCGCAATCAGAATTAATAAACTATAACACTAGTATCATTTTAATTCAATCCTACTTGTAATGGCTTTTAATCTAGAATCAAGTGAGATTTTTTATTGCAGATTTAAAAATTTGATTTAAATCTTTTTCTGATTAACAGATTTTAACTTTTTTAAAAAAAAATTTGCTCAGAAAAATTACACTCAAATTCGAATAACTAAGCAATTCTTATCATGCTAAATAATAAGATGTATTAAGATAAAGAGAATTATTTTTGCTTGAAATCAGGAATCAAAGTGCATCAGATGCATCTTCAAATAAAACCACGCGGTCTAAGCCTTCTGAATCAGGTAAATAGACTTCTACGTGTTCGTTTAATTTTGTAGGGTGAACCATTCCAGCAAATTCGGGTTCAAAAGGAAATTTCCTATGACCTCTATCAACTAAAACAGCAATTTTTATGGTTCTAGGTTTTCCTAAAGGCTCAATTAAATCCAAGGCTTTTTTAAAAGTCTCACCTGAGAAAATTACATCGTCAACTAGAATGACAAAAGCTTGATCTAAATTTACTGTAGTATCTGCAACTGTTCCTTTATGAACATCTACACGAATTGGGGTTCTGTTAATTCGAGTAACAGCTTTTATGATAGCTGCAATTTTTTTGGAGAGCTTATACCCACGTTCATTAATCCCAAAAATGTAAATATTGCCTCTACCTGCGTGTTTTTCGATAATTTCAAGAGTCATGCGTTTTAAAGTACGCTCAACTCTCATAGGGCTCATGAGTTCTATAGTTGGTGATGCCATTCGTATTATTGAAACATAGCTTTAATACTACCCCAAGTACGTCTAACTGCAGTAGTAGTGTAATTTACATCAACTTGAGCTACAAATTTAGAGCTTCCACCCTTTACTGCATATAAAGCATAAATGACAGGTTCTGCTGTTGTAGTAGTTTTAAAAACGTTTTTATCGGTATAGATATATACCTTACCATCAAGGTTATCAATACCCTCATTTAGTTGAATGTCAGCTAATTCTTGAAAATCAGTTTGATGTGACATTTTTCTTCTAACTGAATAAAAATCAACATCGTTTTCTTGAGAGACAACCCAATTTAATTGAATTTCACTAGTTCCTGATGATTGAACAGTCGCATTAAAACGAACCAATACCACATCTGTGGCAGCAATTGTGATGAAACCCAATAACAAAAGTAAAATTTTGTAAGAAAAAATCCGCATAAGACAGTTTAGTTTATAAGCGTTTCGAAATATATAAAAAAGATGAATTAAATTCTAATGAGTCTTTTTCTTTGTTAAACAGTATTTAATATAAAATGTTCGCCAAAATTGATGTGTAAAACCACCAATTTCAATAAAAAAGGGTATCTTAGCCTATCAGAAAATTTAAAGGAGATATAGCATGAGTACTACTAAAACAGTTATAACGGTTACTTTAGCCACAGCAGGTGCATTTTTCACCGGTCTTGCAGTTGGCCTTCTTATTTCACCGAAATCTGGAAGAGAAAATCGCGTTTGGTTAAAAAAACAAGCCGAAGAAATTGGAGATTGGGTTGAAGAGCAATCTAAAGATGCTATTCATGAAACGGAAGAAAAAATTAAACATCTTCAACAAGATGTTAGGAAGAAAATTAAAGACTCCATTCCTGATTTATATGAAGCAACTGCCGATATTCATTTAAGCGAAGAAGAACTAATTGAAAGAGAATTTAACAGAGGCTAGTTTTCAACTTTTCTGGAAACTTCAAGGTTTTGAAGAAAAAGAGTTATTTACCCTAAGCGGCAAGCCTGTTCAAATCATTTCTTGTGGCAAGTTAAACTATGGTCCGGGTCCAGATTTTTTAGAGGCTTGTATTCGAATTGGCTCAACTTTACACTCAGGTAATATAGAGCTTCATCTTCGACCAAAAGATTGGTACAATCATAATCATCATTCAGATAGTCTTTATGATTCTGTAATACTACACGTTTTTCCGGCCCAACCATTAGACTCAAACTTTACTACTTTAAACAGTAGCGAAAATTCCGTAGAAATGATGATGATTAAGTTCACAGAAGAAAAATCCATCATTACGAAGTCACCTATTGCAAAACCCTGTTCCACTTCTGTTTTAAACAATGAGATTCTACTAAAACAAGCTAAAATTGCTAGCACTTATTATCTAAGCGAGTCAACACAACATCTATTTAACTTAGGTGAAGCTTCATTAGGCCTTGAAATGAGTTTTAAGCAAAGCACCATTTTAAGACTTTTTGAATTATCGGGTTCACCTTATCAAAAAGAAGCAGGCTTAAGAACAGGAGAATTACTTTTCAAAACTTTGGTTGCAAACAAACATATTTCTGCAAAAGAACTTATTGAAATATCAAGTATTAAAAACTGGAGTTTAGGAAAATCAATTGAAACAAAAATCAGCGAAGCAATTGATCTCTCTGAATTTATCTTCTCAACTAGCCTACCTGTAAGCCAAAATGAGTTTCATCAATATTATTCACACCTAAAAGATCAAATAAAAAAATCCGTTTCTGGTTCGTTTTGGCAACAAACCTTGCTTCGAAATATAGCTTGTTTATCGGCATATGCTTGGGCTAGTCTTATATATCAGGCTCAAGCAATGAACTATTTTAGCAGCTTATGGGAGAACCTTCAAACTAAACTTCCAAATTCTGTTAAAAAACAAGTACCTGAAACACTAAGAAAGCAAGTTAATTCCTTTGATGTGAACCGACTTTACCCTAATTTTCTACTAGATCAGCATAAAACGTTTTGTAGCAAAGGGAACTGTTTAACATGTAATTTTTTTTGATATTGCATCAAGTTCTTGACATGTCAAAAAAACCTCACTATCTTTGCCTCCTGTCAAAATATTTGACAGAAAATTGCCCGGTCGTCTAATGGCAGGACAGCGGTTTTTGGTACCGTTTGTGGGGGTTCGAGTCCTCCCCGGGCAACTAAAGGATGTCCAACAAACATCCTTTTTTTTTGAGGATCCACCTAATTAACGTTAACATTGGAAAAACAAATAGCCTTATTTGCCGGTCGAAGCAATATGGCTCTGGCAAGAGCTATTGCCGAGCAATGTGGAACCTCATTGGGAGGTTTGATAATTCAAAATTTTTCTGATGGTGAACTATATGTGAAGTATCAGGAAAGTATTCGCGGTAAAGACATTTTCATTATTCAGTCGACGCCGCCTCCTGGAGATAATATTTTAGAGTTACTATTATTGATAGACGCAGCCAAAAGAGCATCAGCGAACAGAATTACTGCTGTTATTCCCTACTTTGGTTATGCTCGTCAAGATCGTAAAGATCAACCAAGAGTATCCATCGCTTCCAAGCTGATGGCCAACATCCTTACTGAAGCCGGAGCAGATCGTGTTTTAACCATGGATCTTCACGCGCCTCAGATACAGGGCTTTTTTGACGTACCATTAGATCACCTGTATGCAAGCAGAGTGTATATTGATTACTTCCGCGAAAATCCGATTGACAATCTTGTGGTAGTGGCACCGGATGTCGGAAGTTTAAAAATGGCACGATCATACTCAAAAATGCTTCAAGCCGGATTGGCGTTTATAGACAAAAGACGTCCGAAGCAAAATGTGGCAGAAGTCATGAACATTATCGGAGAAATTGAAGGTAAAAATATTCTGATAATGGATGATTTAATTGACACAGCAGGAACAATTACTAATGCTGCCGTTGCTTTAAGACAGCGTGGTGCTTTAAATATTGTTTGCGCCTGTACTCATCCCATTTTATCTGGCCCTGCATATCAACGAATCGAAGATTCACCCATTGATATGCTTTTAGTTACTGATACTGTACCTCTGAAAAAACCTTCGCCAAAAGTGAAAGTCTTATCTGTTTCTGGCATTTTTGCCGAAGCTATTAAGCGCATTCATACAGAGGAAACCATCAGTTCCTTATTTGATGATTAACACAATCACAAGCAACCTCTTATAATAAAACAATGCAAAAACCAAACGTAGTAGAAATTAGCGCAAAAGCAAGACCTGTAGGTTCTTCTTTAGCAAACGCTCTTCGTCGCGATAGCGAAGTACCGGGTATTATCTACGGCCCAAAACTCGAGGCTAATATCGCAGTAGCCGTTAATGAAATTAAATTGGACAAAATCCTTGCCGATCCGAATGTACAAATCATTCGCTTGGTGCTCGATAACGGTGATACACACGATACACTAATTAAAAAAGTGGATTTCCATCCCGTTACCGATCGTCCATTACACGTAGATTTCCTCGTTTTAAATGCGGAAATCGCAGTAGAGGTTGTTCTTCCTTTAAAAACAATTGGTGTACCTGTCGGTGCAACTGTTGGTGGTCGTATTTTCCAACCATTACGTAAATTAAAAATCCGTGCTTTACCAGATAATATTCCTGCTTTAGTTACAGTTAACGTAAGCAAAATGAAAATTGGTAGTAATTTGCGTGTACGTCACTTAATCTTAGACAATGTGGCAATATTGGACGACCCACGTAAAACTATAGCTACTGTAAAACCACCACGTGGTGGAAAAGCAGGTCTTGCTGCAGAAATGTTCGCAAGTTCAGACGAAGATTTATCAAAATCAGCAAATCTACCTCTGTAAGTTGTACGTTAATGTATACACATATCTAACTGTAACCATAGATTCCTATCTATGTTAATACTTGCAGGCCTTGGCAACATTGGTGCTGAATATGAAGGAACCCGACATAATATCGGGTTCCGTGTTTTATATGAACTGGCCGAGCAAAACAATATGAGTTTTAAAACAGGTAAAGGTCCGTACTACCTGTCTAATGGAGTGATAGAAGGGAAGAAGTGTATTCTTGTGTTACCAACAACATTTATGAACAGGAGTGGCAGTGCAATTACACACGCCATGAATTACTATCAAGTACCTGTAAATGATGTTTTTGTTGTTACCGATGATATAAATCTACCAATCGGAAAAATTCGGATTAAACCAACGGGTAGTGCCGGTGGACATAATGGTTTAGCCGATATAATTTATCAACTCAAATCTGACGATTTTTCTCGCCTTCGCTTTGGAGTTGGGAATAATTTTTTTCGTGGTGAACAGGCAAAATATGTTTTGTCGAAATTTGGAAAAGACGAAGAAGCTAGTGTTGCAGAAACTGTAAAACGTAGCATTGAAGCTATCCGGGTTTATCTTAGAGAAGGGATAACACCTGCCATGAACCAATTTAATTCTTAAATAAAACTAACAACCATTAAATAATAAAACAATGGAAAATCTCATTTATGCGATTCCAGTTGCTGGAGTTTTAGGACTTCTGTACACTTTCTGGAAATCAGCTTGGGTATCAAAACAAGAAGTTGGTACTGAAAAAATGGCTAAGATTGCAGGACACATTGCTGAAGGAGCTATGGCTTTCTTACGTGCAGAATACCGTGTTTTGACAATATTTGTACTTGTTGTAGCTGCTTTATTAGCTTTTCAAGGATATCATTTAGGTGCAGCCTCTTCCCCACTTGTGGCTGTCTCTTTCATTTTTGGAGCTCTTTGCTCTGCTTTAGCAGGTTTCATAGGTATGAAAGTTGCAACTAAAGCAAACGTTAGAACAACTAACGCTGCTCGTGAAAGCCTTGGTAAAGCACTTGAAGTTGCTTTTGCTGGTGGCTCTGTAATGGGTATGGGAGTTGTTGGACTTGGCGTTTTAGGCTTAGGTCTTTTATTAATTATTTATGGGAAAATTTACGGCTTAACTGGCGAAACAGAAGTAGCTCGTGTATTAACTATAATCACAGGTTTTTCCTTTGGTGCATCTTCAATTGCCCTTTTTGCTCGTGTAGGCGGTGGTATTTATACTAAAGCTGCTGACGTTGGTGCTGACTTAGTAGGTAAAGTTGAAGCTGGTATTCCTGAAGATCACCCTTTAAATCCTGCTACTATTGCAGATAACGTTGGCGATAACGTTGGTGACGTTGCAGGTATGGGTGCTGACTTATTTGAATCTTATGTTGGTTCAATTATCGGTACAATGGTACTTGGTGTTGCTTTTATGGCTAGTACTGAATTCTCTACTGATGGTTTTAACGGACTTTCTGCTGTTTTACTACCTTTAGCTTTAGCTGCTGTTGGAATTTTAACTTCAATTGCTGGTACTTTCTTTGTAAAAGTTAAAGAAGGTGGAGATCCACAGACTGCTTTAAATATTGGTGAATTTGGTTCTTCAGCTGTTATGGCCGTTTTATCTTATTTCATTATTACTGCTATGTTACCTGAATCTTGGTCTTTCCAAGATACTTTATATGGTGGTGCCCCAAAAACAATTACTTCTTTAGGAGTATTTATTGCTACTATAATTGGTTTAGTTTCTGGTGTTGCTATTGGTATTATCACAGAGTATTACACAGGTACTGGAAAAGGTCCTGTATTGTCAATCGTACGTCAGTCTTCAACAGGTGCTGCTACAAATATTATTGCTGGTTTAGGTGTTGGTATGTTATCAACAGTTGCTCCAATTTTAATTATTTCTGCTGCAATTATCGGTGCGTTCCACTTTGGTGGTGGTTTATACGGTATCGCTATTGCTGCTGTTGGTATGTTATCAAATACAGGTATTCAGTTGGCAGTTGATGCTTATGGTCCTATTTCTGATAACGCTGGTGGTATTGCTGAAATGTCAGAATTGCCAAAAGACGTTCGTAAACGTACTGATAAATTAGACGCTGTTGGTAATACAACTGCTGCTATCGGTAAAGGTTTTGCTATTGGTTCCGCAGCTTTAACAGCGCTTGCATTATTTGGTGCATTCATGACAACAGCTAACGTTCATAGTATTGACGTATCTAAAGCTGATGTAATGGCTGGTCTATTCATCGGTTCTATGTTGCCATTCTTGTTCTCTGCTTTAGCTATGAATGCTGTAGGGCGTGCTGCAATGGCAATGATCGTTGAAGTTCGTCGTCAGTTTACAACTATTCCAGCATTAACTGCTGCATTAAATTTAATGCGTAAATATGATGGAAAAGATTTAGCTGAATGGTCAAAAGCTGATCAAGCTACTTTTGAAGAAGCTGATGGAAAAGCTGAATATGGTAAATGTGTTGAGATTTCTACACAAGCTGCTATTAAAGAAATGGTTGTTCCAGGTTTATTAGCTGTAATTGCTCCTGTGGTTGTCGGTTTTGCCGGTGGTGCAGAAATGCTTGGTGGTTTATTAGCAGGTGTTACAGCATCTGGTGTGTTGATGGCTATTTTCCAATCAAACGCTGGTGGTGCATGGGACAATGCTAAAAAAATGTTTGAAGAAGGCGTTGAAATCAACGGTCAAAAATACTTCAAAGGTTCTGATCCACACAAAGCAGCTGTTGTTGGTGATACAGTAGGTGATCCTTTCAAAGATACTTCTGGACCATCTTTAAACATCTTATTAAAATTAATGTCTGTTGTGGCTTTAGTTATTGCTTCTGCAATTGCAATTCCTTAATAGATAGTATTAATCCTTTTTATAGCTCGTCAATTTAACATTGGCGAGCTTTTTTTTTGCTAATTTACAAGTCTAAGATATAATCAATTTTAAGCTTTCATTAATCACTTTTTTATAGATGGATATTTTTAAACTCATTTTTCATCACGATTTATTAGTCGAACAATTAGATGGAAACGATCAAAATAGAACTACTGCTAAGGCTTCACTTTCTCTTGAAGATTTTATGAAACCGATGCCGCAATATTCTAGATTCTATCTTTCTGGAACAGAATTAAATCATCAAAAATTTGGATTATCTGCGCTTGAGGCTTTTGAAGAGATAAAAGATGCTCTTGAAACTGTCTTTAAGGCTTATTCTGTCGGATTAAATGGTAAAATTAGTACAAATTCTCTTTTTGATACAATTGAATTGATTCCAATGAATAGCGGTTTTTCTTTGTCTAAAAACAACTCTATTACTTATTCAATTGATCTATCTGGCAAAGAATATATACGCGAATATGGTTCTGATTTACGAAAAATTATTGAATCTGGAGATGTTGCGATGTTTAAGATTGAGTCTAATGAAGGATACGATTTACAAATTTATGCTATGAATAATTTATACCCTGAATTATTTTATTCTCTTAAACCACTAGTAAATTCGAATTTTAGATTATTTAGCATAAACGGAAAAAAATTAACAAGTGATAGACTTTTCTACTTTGAAACATACAGTTTAGCAAAACCACCTCATGGAGTTGAAGAAGTTTTTGAGAACACTGTTTATTAAAAGTGAGTTTTAGAAAGAATTGAATAAATACTTTTCGGATCATTATTTAGTACATTACTATCAGTAAAAACTAAACTTAGCAGTGATACACCTGTTTAAACAATATTAGACAGCGACCTGAGGTCGAGTCTAAAAATCTGAGTTCAGGATAAGGACTCGTTGCGAAAAACGTTCATTTAAAACAATTCCATCTATTAAATTGCTTAATTTTAAAATTTCAAAATCCTTATCTATCAAAGTAGGATTATAATTTAGTTCTATTTCTAAGGGCATAAAATAAGCTAAGCTTGACCATCCATAAAAAGGTTTTAAGCCATAACCTTCTCCTGTTTCGGCATTGAAAAATTCACGTGTCGTTTCATTTTTATTCAGTACCATGTCAAAAGCTTTATAAGCAATATCCCTTGCTAACTCATTATAACCGTATGAATTAAGACCGTGTATCATCATGTGGTTTGTGGGTATCCAACTAGAACCTCTCCAATTGCATTCACCAGTTTTTGAGCCTTGATAATAATCAGCTTCATTAATCGCATAAGTTGGCACAGGGTATTTTGTCCAAAATTCTTTGGGGTTTGTTAGATGCTGCATC
>Ga0210025_1003056_pt1 | contig 15528 bp, 7 predicted proteins | sample CryGeyme20150102_FD_183989 | JGI IMG/M metagenome (GOLD analysis project Ga0210025, IMG submission 183989) | Groundwater microbial communities from Crystal Geyser aquifers in Utah, USA - Crystal Geyser metaG 2015-0102 (SPAdes) (version 2) | ecosystem: Environmental > Aquatic > Deep subsurface >...
CCTCGGAACGGAGAAAAGGTCGGCCCTAGTAAATTGCCGAGTTTCTCCAAACCACCCTACCTAGCCGAACGTAGCCCTAGAGAGCTGGCATAGTCGAGAGAACGCGGTAGCGTTCGCTCGGAATCATTGCTCATTCATTCCCTTTAACCCTAACATTTGTATTATTTCTGCCGCAATCATGAGCCAATCTTGTTTAATAATCCTGCACTTACCGTAGGATGAAAAGGCACGACAAAGCATCTCGTTTGTATCACAGACAAAGATAGGAGAGAGCGCTCGCTGTGACGGGCTTGTTCGTTTGTGCATAGATATCGTTTACTATTCGGCTTTGGTGGTAATAGATCTACCTGACTTATTACAAAATCAGGTACCACTTGTGTCTCAAAAATCTATTTTACTACTCTAGGCTCCAAAAATGGAAATCTAGCTACCGTTGACTAAGCTAAGAAAAAAAGTCAAACGTTTGTTACCAGTACTACTACACTCTACTACTTTGTACATGCCCAGCAGAAAGTTAAACTTTTACACGAATCAGTGTCTCTCAGCATCTGGTATCAAACTTTGACTTACTATCTGTAATCTCGGTTAGAGAGTTAGAGACGTTCTATTTCCTCAGTTGCAAACCAACAAAAAGGTGTGTTGGGACACAGCTGATTATTCTGAATAGAAAAACATTGCAGTGTTAGCGATGATGAGCTCCGAAAACGAGCAATCTATCGCCGATAATGTTCGGGAAAAGGCAGACAATCCACCTGCATTCGCATCGCCTCCTCTGGAAAGCATAGACGAGCATGAACAGCAGCAGACCGAACCAGACGATGGCACCCGACTATCAACTGACAAGCCTAATACTTCGTTTGGTCCCACTCTGGTGGGAGAGAGCGACAACATGAGCAAACCTTCAGAGAAGAGAGCACACCGACACCAGCCCTTGGACACAACCTTGATGGGGAGGGCCATCGTTTGGATGGTCTTTTTCACGACCATAATTCTTCTGACGTTTCTCGTTCCCTACTGGATCATTGGGATCCATCCTCACTCAGAAAACACCATGACTGTCACTTCGCCTAATACGCCGGTGCATTCGGATGCACAAAATCGCATGGACGATATCAAGTTCGTTATTCTTCAGAACGCCATAACGTCATCGTCGGACATGCAAGATCGAACATCTCCTGCTTATCAGGCACTGCGATGGATGGCAGAATCGGATCCAGCTCAAGTGGAGCCACAAGTCAATCATCATGATAATACGGAACTGTTGCAACGGTATGCCATGGCGGTATTATATTTTGCAACCCATCCTACAAACCACAATATGCAACATTTGGATGGACACGCCGCCAACGGATCACAGCTGGAGGAACTGGAACAGGAGGCGCATGTTAGCAGTCGCACACGTACTACACCTACCGACCAGCAGCATAGTAGTCTCGTTAATCACATGACAAAGCCGGAAGAGCGCGACGAGGGCCGTCAGAAACAAGTGGTAGAAGTCAATCGACACGACCAGCGTCGTTCGACACAAATTGTGGACGGGAAATGGACCCGGGAGGATCGATGGATGACGTCGTTGGCAGTCTGCGACTGGGGTGGCATCAAGTGCGAAACGATCGGTCCGCACAAGGTGATTCGTGAGGTAAATCTCACTTCGAATGCGCTGCAGGGAACTTTGCCTTCGGAGCTCCAGGCGTTGACACAGTTGACCATGTTGGATCTTTCGTCCAACCAATTGAGCGGTGAACTACCCGCCGTCCTCTTCAGACGATTGCATCTTCTTCGTTCGTTCATTGTGGGGAACAACCATTTTATGGGTACTATTCCCACTGAAATTGCCAGCCTGAAACAAATGCAAGAACTCGACTTGTCCCGTGGTTCCTTTCAAGGGACCATACCGATCGAAATCGCCAAGATGACTCAGCTTCAAATCCTGATTCTCGAAGAGAACCAATTGGAGCAAGCAATTCCAAATCTCGCTTCCTTGTCAGAGTTGCGTAAGTAGCGATCGCGCCAGGTATGTGGAAGTACGCGTGCTTTCCCAGCTATAAAGTATCTCACACCCTCCTTCGTTTGTTCTCGTTATTTCTCTGCAGGAATTTTACGATTAGGAAACAATCGCTTCGCTCCCAGTGACATTCCGTACCATATTTCTCTCTTGAGGAATCTAGGTACGCCCCACCACCACAGAATGCAGCTCTATGGATCGACGCTGGCCATTTTGTTGCTCACTGTAGCACTTTCTTTTCTTTCTTGCCTTCCTACACATTTTTATCTTTGCAGAGGACCTTGGTTTACAACACAACTCATTGAAAGGAACTTTTTTGACAGAGCTTGAAAATCTTCATTCCATACAGAAAATGGATTTGAGCTTCAACAACTTGGAAAATCCACTTCCAGATGTATTTCAACGGTTTCCAGACTTGAGTACGTAGAGCGTGACAACAGTGTTTTTCTTGGGTCTCCCATATCATATATTTTTGCTTACCCCATTTAACCGTACTTGCTTGCTTGGGTTTAGAGTTTTTGAATTTGGAACACAACGATTTCTCTTCCACTCTGCCTGACAGTATTGGGCATCTGCAACAGCTCAGTAAGTGATTCCTTACCTTCGACGAGCCGCTCTCATTTTTTCTATGCCGTGCGGAACTCACTGTGTCTCAACTCTCAATTCTGGCAGCGTCATTAGTGCTGTCTTTCAACAAGTTTGAGGGATTCCTGCCACGAGCGTGGACAGACATGCAAAGCTTACGATATTTGTTACTGGTAAGTTCATTGCATCCGTGTGGACGAGTTTGGTTTCTCTTGTTGACTTGCTCCTGACAAATCAATTTTTTTTGACAGGATCACAACCGCCTGGAAGGTACTCTATCGATGAAAATGTTTGGCCAAATGCCGATGTTGGAGACCTTCCAACTAGATTACAATTCCATGACTGGGAGTTTACCAAAACAGCTAGGCGGAATGACGCGACTTGGTAATCTTACACTGATTGGCAACTCTTTTGTTGGCTCAATGCCTTCGCAGCTGTGCGAATTGAAAGAAATTGGTTCTCTAGAGACCCTGACAGCGGATTGTGGCCTTGTCACGTGTGGATGTTGTGACAACTGCGCCAACAAACTATCGTGAAAGGATAAGCAGCTCCTTCAACACATGGGGTGGTCCATTTAACAGGCAACAGAATTTCAAGGCACTGAACAAGCATCAAATTTCATTATTAGTAAATTATCAGTATTTCACTTATAGCGTATAGCATTCAACGCTGTGCATCTTTATCTTTCGGGACATCTTGGTGTCGTATCGTGTACACTGAAACTATACACACTTGTCACAGCAAAAGCATCTCAGTGTATTGCAGCTTGCCGAGATGAAAGCTAGTTCACTTGTTGTTTTAAGTTTGCATACTTCCTCTGGGATAACGCCGCCTAGCTTCGTTCCCGACAAACGAATAGTCTCTAATGAATGCATATTTCCTATTTCCCTCGGCACTAATCCTTCGATTGGGTTGTCCTGGACATAGAGCGTGACAAGGTCTGTCAACAGGGACAGCTCTGTCGGGATCACCCCTTGTAAGTGGTTTTTGTTGACCCAAAGATCTTGCAAGCGTGTCAACTTTCCAATGCTTGTTGGAAGGGTGCCTGTCAAGTTATTTTTGTGCTGCGCATAGAGAGTGCTCTCTAGTAAGAAAAATGTAGCGTAGTGATGCCAGACAAGTGATCTCCAGAGATAGCTTACCAGTATAAGGGCCTCCAGGGCCGTCAAATTCATCCATTCGACTGGTATGGAACCGGTCAATCTGTTGGAGTCCATCATAATGGATTCTATTTTGGAGAAGAGAGATGTAAGGAATGCGACGATTCGTGAATAAGTGTTGTAGAAAAGTTTCCGACTAGAAAAAGCTACGCGGCAAAATCAGTGGCACTTACTTAGGCTGGAAAGGCTCCCTAGAGATACTGGTAGGGTATGCTGCAATTGGTTTTTCTGCAACCGAATCCCAACTTTGATTTACAGAACGTACGCGAAATGGTGTTAGTCTGTCAGGTGACGATTCCCATTACAGCCAGTCCTCAATCCAGTCGTTGGGACTTACCTAAATTGCGGTGATTCTGAAACACATCGGGAATGCCACCATTGAACAGGTTGTGTCCTAGATCGAGCGCGACCAGGTTCGTCAGCTCCGAAATTGATGGTGGAATATTCCCCAAGAAACCATTGTGTTCTAGATTGATTCGAACTGTAAAATGAGAAGGATGTGCAGGAACGTGAGAGATAGTAGAGTTAGCGCATAATATCGTCGCAGCATGAGGAAAAACAATATTGACGGCTACTGTACATACCAAGGTTATGCAGTTGCATTAAAGTGTCGAAATTACCAACAAACTTGTTTCCTTTTACGTTGATTGAAGCTGCGTTAAAATTGTATGAGAGACGAAGATTGTTGCAGCAAAAGACTTCCAAACAAAAAACCGTAATGCCTGCTTACCCAATTGCTGTAAATTGGCCATGTCTGGGAGTATTCCTTCCAAATTGTTGTTTTGAAGGGAAAGGTCACGAAGATTTATCAAAGTTCGGATGGACGATGGCAGGGTCCCTCGCAATTGGTTTTCGGAAAGATCTAATGCTTCCAAAGGATAACCATAGCCAATCTCAGCGGGTAAGGTTCCTGTCAATGTATTGTTGCTCAATCGCATCTGGCTTAAATATTTCATCTCAAACAAAACACCCGGTAGCGTACCCGACAGTTTGTTGGAAGACTAAGGTGATAAACAAAGATCATAAAAAGCAGTGCGTGAGATACCGTTTTGATTTGATTTGAGTAACAACAATGTCAGTGTGTAAATACTATTCAAGAACTAGTTCTCTGCACGTACCAAATCTAGCACTTCCAGCAAGGACAAGGCCCCAATTTCCAAAGGTAACGTCCCACGCAACTGGTTATTCGTCATGTTCCACACGAGGACTCCTTCCTCGTTGTTAAGACTTGTACCACATTCCACCCCGTACCAACGACAGATGGAAGATCGCGTCATCCACCCATCCTGACTCTTCCATTCCAGATTATTTGGCATAACTCCCGTTTGGCTATGTTCTTTTGCAATTGTTGTGGGATGATTGGAATAAAAAAAGACCGCGAGAGCATATCGACTGATCAAGGCAGGATCGTCGGGTCGTATTTCTAAAGGATCCGTTTGACTCAACCATGTCAAGGCATAATATTGATTGGTATCGGTTTGTTCCAACAAGGATGAATTTGTAACACCCGAACGTACCAGAGCAGCTTGAACGTTCCGAAATCGTTCTCGGGCAGCAACCTCACGATCGTACACCATCTGGTCAATGGACCGTCGTGCCAAATGCGGTACCGAGAGTGCCAGGAACGTAACTCCCAATAGAATTGACAGCACAATCAGACTTCGACCCACCATCAGAGACAAGATAAAATAATGATCATGAGCATCGTCATCATCATCACTATCATCTTGAAATAACGCGCCGGAAGTGGTCGTAGATCTACTGATTCGGTTGGTATCTGACGCAATACTTGTTGTGCTTGACAAGAAGATATCAACAAACGAAGCTCGTGATGACGATCCTTTGCTCGTGGTATTACGCAGAGAAAATCTTCTCATGTGGAATGGCACAGACGCAGGTGTGGGTACCGGTGCCGGTGTAGGTGCTTGTGCTTTTTGCGTATAGTTGGCCTGACGATGATCCATAAAATTGACACTCTGATCTACCTGTTGATTTTCTTGTTTTTGTTGAAAGAATTCTTTGGTAGTGCGAGACGGCAAATTACGAGACGAAGGATTCTTCTCACGGGGAGCTACAGTAGCGGTCTGATAATGCCGATTCAGGTTAAAGACATCCGCTGCTATTGATGATGCGGAGGACGAGGAATCACCAAAGGATGATTGTTGGCTGATGGAAGCTACGGCTGTTGCTCTCGCTGTTGCCGTGGCTGTGGCTCTAGCGACGTCGGAGGAGGCCTGGCCCGTCTCGACATCGTCAGATTCATTTGAAATCTTACTTGCCTCCATAAATAATGATGATGTTGTAGAAATACTCTCGTGTTGCTTCTTGTAGATGTAACAGGTAACAGGTAACAGTGACGGTTGTTTTCAATTTTCAACCGTTTTGATGGCCTTCTGCTGCTGTTGCTGTTGATGCGTTGTTGCGACTAATCGTCTTCCTCTTCCCATTCGTCCTGGAAACATTTTGCAGTCCCTAATAGATTCTTAGCGGGCTGATCTCGCATCGTATCATTGCAAATGACTCTTACAGATGTCAAGTCGGACAATTAAATGAGGCTTCCAGCTATCTGGATCGGAAAGAAGAAAAAATACTCGTAAAAAATAATAATGAAACAATTGTCGTCTTTTCCCACCCGGCCGACAAAAAATGTAAATTTTGGTGGCTCAAGCAACGCGTGATAACTGCTTTTCTCCAATTATTAGTACTATTGATACTAGTTGTACAGCTACTGTACGTTCTCTCATACAACATGATAGAAAAAGTAGGTTGTTTTGTCTCCAAACCATACAATGAATCGTAACAAAAGAAAGCAATGGAAAATATTGCTAGAGTGTCGCTACTACTAAATAAAAACAAACTAAGAAGCTTCCACTCTGATTTTCTTGGTTGGAGGCTCTGCTGGCATTCCAGGTGATGCCGAAGTAGCAGTAGCTGTAGCTGAACCATTCTTTTGTTCCGTTTCAGACATCGTTTTATCCGCCTCGGCAGCCTTTGCTCGTTCGATCAGCCACTTTTGTTCATCCGCCGCTGCCGCTTCTTCCCAATTGGCTGGTCTTTCGTGCTCGGGCAGATACTTGTAAAAGCGAGGCCGCAAATACACCATAAAAGTACGACCCACTTGGCCGGGTTTCCGGGCAGGCTCGGGGATCCACGGGGGTCGTTCGCGCTGGGTACATTCCGTCATTTTGAGAGTCACTTGACGCAAAGAAATATCCGGATGGTCTTTGGCAAATTGACTGACAACGTCGGCGCGTTGTCCTGTGCCGTTGGCACTAATGCGGTGACAAAATTCTGGAAGTAGTTCGGGAAGGAACTCCATCTTCTTATTGCCATTGTGTGAAGCATTCCTCTTTAGCGCATTCTTTTTCTTGTTGCTTGTCGACGTCGTGGTTGTTGTTGTTGTTGCTGCTGTTGTTGCTTGCGTTGTTGTTGTCGACGGCGCCATTGTCGTCGTCATTGTCTTGGAGGAAATCATGACCGACGATGGCGGAGAAGTAGCAAGTGGCTCGGCCTTACGTTTCTTGGACACTTTCGTTTTTCCTCCGGCCTTCATGGGTAGCTTCTTGAACGTGGCCGCCATAATCTTGTCTCGAACGGGTGCACGAGCATGGCAAATCTTGCGCCGTGTCGTTTTCTCAGTACAGGCACTGCAAACTCCACATTCGGGAATTCGCAACACCTCGGCGTTTATCTTCTTTTCGACATCCGCAACGGCGGGCTTTTCTTCTGTACCTTTCTTTGGATTGCCCGATACCTTGAGTGTAATGTTGCTATAATTCACATACTAAATCGAAAAACAAGAGCGACAACAGTATGAGACGACACCGGACCAAACAAAAACGTGCAACGCAACAAAAACAAGAACAAAAAAGCATACCTGATCTCCACGATAAATAGCTTGTCGTGTTTCTTCTGCCACTATCTTGCAACGGTGAACCATCACCTCGATGTCACGAAGACGATCAATGCAAACTTGCCGATCTTTCAATCGCTCCTCTTCCAACTGCTTTGCTTCTGTAGACAATGCAGTCGGGGCAGGTAAACCCCCGCCGCGGAGCTCCTTTTCGATAGCTCGTCCGTCCCAGGCATCAGCTTCCTTGATGGCATCCAATGTTTGTTTGGCTGCAATCACATTCGGTGGCCGTTGATTTTTCAGCTCCTTTTCGCGCGCTTCTAGCTCCTTTTCCATCTGCCTCATACGGTAGTCGCAACGCTTGGAAATCATCGCTGTGGTCATCCCTTGAACAGCGTGTTGAAACTTGAGCCGATCATCGTTGCGAATTTCCTCTCTGACAGAGTCCCAGTTCCCATAACCGCGCTTTTCGACAGCGCAAAGCAGTGCCCGATCTTGCTCCTGCGCAAAATGTGTCGTGCCCTTGTTGGCAAAGGTCATTTCATCTCTTGGGTTATCGAAAGTTTGAACGAACTTGGACAGTAGTTCGGCGAGTTTCTTCTGCTTTGCAAGCTTCTTTTCACCCTTTTCAATGCTCGTAACAACTTTCTCCCACTCCGACTTTAATTCAGTGGGACCGTACTCCCAAAAAGATTTACTATAAGCGGCCACGGCTTCTTCGGACATATCCATTTCAGCGGCAATACTAGCAAAATCATCACGACCATACTTGGAATTCGCCTTGACAAATTGAAAATACTGCGTTCTCGTCCAGTCCCCAAAGCCTTCATCCAGCAAATCAATCTTCTCTTTTGCAATCTCGGGTGGCAATAGGGATCTAGAGTTTTCAACGTATTCTCTCGGTGGAAGCTGTCCAAGTTCGCGTAGCGTAGCGTATGTCTCAAACTCAAGCTTTCCAAGCTCCAGCAGTCGTTCTCGATTGTAAAACATGTGGTCTTCCATGTTTGGGATGCGAAGACTCCTGGGCAACTTAATGCGCTGGTTGTTAATGGTCATTGACTTTTTAGAATGAATAATGGGGTTGTAGCTCGTGGGCGGCGGTTTCCGTTCACGTTTCCCGATCGAGTTGGCTGCCAACATTCGCAAGTGATCGCGTAAGGCTCTGTCACTGTAATCGACGCCTTCGAATTCCTGACTCGAGATTCCGCCGTCCAGGCGAAAGTCCAGTAAATCTCCCTTCTCCATGTTCGAGATCTTCTTTTGCAGCTCTTCCGTCATGGCACGGCCTCGTTCAAGGATCACATCAATATCCTCGTCGGTGATTGTAGAATCCTCACTTCGAAAGATCTGATCAGCACCAAATCTGACGGCTTGAATAATCTCATCCTTGCTAACTTTGTCTTTGTCCTTCAGCCTTCCTTGTTGAACGACCATTGCGTCTAGCTTAAGTTTTTGCTGCGCTCGCTCGACAATTTTCTCTTCAATTGTGTTTTGAGAGACGAGACGATAAACACTCACCGGCTTCTTCTGTCCAAGACGATGGCACCGATCTTGAGCTTGAAGATCTTGTTGGGGGTTCCAATCACTATCGTAAAGGATGCATGTGTCGGCTGTTTGCAGATTGATACCAAGACCACCAGCTCGCGTCGACAAAATAAAACAAAACTTTTCGCTGTTCGGGGCGTTAAAAGCATCAATCGACTCTTCGCGATCTTCGTAAGTTGTATTACCGTCAATTCTGCAGTACTGATAGCCACGCATCACCATGAAATCTTCCAAGATATCCAAAATACGTGTCATTTGTGTAAAAATAAGAACGCGACTGCCTCGTTCCTTGAGACGCTTCAAGAGCTTGTCGACCATGTTCAATTTTCCGCAGTTTTCGACCAGATGTTCCCCCAAGGGATCAAGAGTACGGTCCTCAACACCTTCAAACAGATAAGGGTGACCGCAGCATTTTCGCAGCTGCATGACGATATTCAGCATGGCTGAACGGTTTTTGCCGGCTTCCTTGCCTACAATACCTTCAATATCACGAAGAAGCAACTTTTTGTACAATTGTTTCTGCATCTTGGACATCCCCACGTTGATAATCGTTTCCGTTTTTGGAGGCAGTCCTTTTGCAACCTCGAGCTTCAAGCGACGCAGCATAAAAGGACGAAGAACTTTGTGAAGCTGAGAAATCATGCCCTTTTTGGCTTCCTCGTCGTCTACCTCCAAATCGAACCATTCGTCGAATTGCTCGCTGGAAGTAAAAATGTCGGGAAGCAAGAAATTAAGCAGAGCCCAGAGCTCGTGCAAGTTGTTCTGTAGCGGAGTTCCTGTGAGAAGCAATCGATTGGCCGTCCGAAAGGACCGAACGGTGTTGCTAAACATACTGGCATCATTTTTCAGTCGATGGGCTTCATCGATAATCAAATATTTCCAAGCAAATTTCTGTAGCGTCTTCTTTTCCACGTTGCAAACTTCGTACGTCGTCACGCAGACATCCCACGACCGAGGATTGTCCGAATTGTCATCAATGAGTTCACCCTTTTCGTTCATGACTTGCTTGTCCGGTCGTTTTCCATCGTGTGCCGCCGCCTCGTTGGTAAAGTGATTCTCAATCATTTCCTCGCGATCTTCTCGGCTGCCGTGAAATTTGATCACACGCAAGGAGGGACACCACCGCTCCAGTTCGTTCATCCAGTTAGACAGTGTCGACTTTGGGACACAAATAATGTGAGGTCCTTGGATTCGTAAAAATTCCCAGTGGTAAGCTAAAATCGAAATGGATTGCAAGGTTTTGCCCTGAAGGGATGATTATGAATGGCGAGAAAGTGTGAGTGATGCAAGACTCATAAATAACATGAAGAATCAGTAGTGTATTGGAACATACCAATCCCATTTCATCAGCTAGAATCCCATTGAGTCCCTTTTCGGCCAAATGAATCATCCAATTCAACGATTCCAATTGGTACGGTTTGAGGTGTCCATGTTTAATGCACGAGGGTTGTTGTGTCAAAAAGACGTGTTCTTCCACTTCTTCTTCTTCTTCTTCTTTTACTTCCTCCTCCTCTTCTCCTTCGGGAGGAGGGGCTTGATGGTGTGCCTTTTTCTCCTCGCCTTGCCTTGCCTTGTCATTTTTAGCCGCGTCATCTTCGTCCTTGTCATGAGCGGATCCCTTTCCCATTTTCAGTTTACCAAAAATACTCGATTGTTGGAGCAAGTATTCCAATCGATTTTGGGCCTTTTTGGATTGTTCTTTATCCAATCTAGCGTGCTGTTTGGCCATGGCAGCCTCCTTTTCCGCCCGGATGCGTTGTCGTTCATCCGTCTCCCGCTTCTTGGCTTCCTTGATGCGCCTGCGTTCGTCCACGACTTCGGGATCGATTTCTGCTTCCAATTCAGCCTGTCTCTTTGCACGTCGCTGTTCCTTGGCATCGCGGTCTTCGTCTTGGCGCTGTCGGGCTCCACGCTTTGACAGTGGACCGCCGTCGGTAAGATCGTCTAATCCGACGCGCTTGCGACGTTCTTCCTGTTCTGCAAGCGCAAGCTTGTCGGCCTCGTCGGCTTCCGCTTCGAACCGTTCTCGATCGTCTCGTTCCTTGTTTAGATAGACCATGCGTTCCTCGTCGGAGAGAGCCTTCCATCGTGCGGATAACTAAAACAATTTTCAAAAAGATGTATTGGGATGCATTTGGAATAAATGTGTGAGAAAGCGAGAAGCTGTGGGGAGGAGAGACAATACGGGAAAGAAAAGGTACATTTGTGTGTGCCCGACAAAACTCAGAATATACTAGACATAGATAGACTACTAACCTCTGTCATGGCATCGCCCATGGAACATTTCAATTCATGCTTAATCTTGGCAAGATGATCGCTTTGATAAAACAAAAAGGCCGTCTTGACCTTGCGGACTTGTGGTGCCATTTTTTGAGTCTGATATAAGTAGTCTTGCTTGTTGTGTTCGTTTGTGTACAGTCGTTCAGCTGGTACCAATGCTCGAAACGATAAAAATTACTGTAGGCAACAATAAATGTGTATTCACAGACGCTCGGTAGACAGATATAAGATAAAAAGAAGGCAACAGAAAGTGCAAGCAGACAGAAAGTGTGTGTCTGTGCGTGGAGTGTGGAGAGCTTGAATGGGATCCCCCAAGCCCCAAACAGAAGCAAGCAAGGATACGATTGAGATGTTTTAACGTCTGGTCTTCTCTCCACCAGGCAGCAGCTGCGGAAGGTATTGAACGTGGAGGGGAGGCGGGGGGAGGGTATCAGGTTAAGTTAATGCACTCTATTGGCGAAGTCTATATAATATACGGTGGCTATATATGGTGTGTGATGAGATTAACAAGATGTTTGCTGATGGTGGCAAAACTTCAGGGATAATAATTAATGTAAATTAATAACGAAAACTTGTTATGGTCGATTGTCAGTTGCTTTGCTTCGCAGCGAGAGTCGAGACCTCGCTGCATGATGCTGGCCACTTGGGCATGAATGGAGAGCGAGTGATACTCTCATCCAACAGCACCAATGTCCTTGCTCGCATCACTCACACTACTACTAGACTACTACTACTACTAGCTAGTAGAATGAACTAGCTAATACTGCATGCGAGCACGATGAGAATATGGAAGATGCTTTTTTTTCGAAAAAAAACTAGTCTGACAGTCTGTCCTAAACCTTACTTTTGATTGGATAAACGAGTTAAAGTCGTTCTTGCTTCGCTACTTTTCTTTAGTAGGTCTAGTACTAGACTACTGCTACTACCAGGAAGTAGCTACTACTACTACTAGCTAGAGTAGCTACAGTAGTAGTCTACTACTACTACCAGCTACTACTACCAGAGTAGTAGCTACTAGTAGTAGTAGTCTAGCTAGTAGTACTGTACTACAGTACGAGTAGCTACATTGCTGCTCCTGTATTATCCTACAAGCACCATTCTTATCATTACTACTAGTAGACTAGTCTACTGCTCCTACTTACGAATACTAGCTAGTAGCAGTACTAGTAGTACTACTACTACTAGCTACAACTAGCTAGTAGTCTAGCTAGAGGAGTAGTAGTAGTAGTACTGCCTACCAGCTCTAGTAGCTAGCTAGTACTGGGCCATTCCTGAAATTGACTAATACCAAATTCATTGAGCCAAACCACCATTGTGCGAAAAAATTAATTAAGAGGAAATTTGGCTCATGGAGCCAAATCCAGCTTGGCCCACTTGTCCAAGCTGATTTTGGCCTTGGTCATCACCCCTAATTAATTTTCTAAAAGATTCTAATTATATTTTTGTATACAAAAACAGTAGGAAAATATGTTCTTTGTTGAGTATTCATCAAATTACCACCCTCTAAAGAGAACATTCCATTAATTAATTGAAATGGCTTACTGGCACCTAATTTAATTTCAGGAGCCTGCAAGACCAGCTGGTAAAGCTGAATTGAGAGTGGTTTGGCTTCATGAATTTGGTGTTAGTCAATTTCAGGAATGGCCCACTACTACTAGCTACTACCTGTAGTACTACTAGCTACAGTACTAGTAGAGTAGTACTAGCTACTACTAGCTAGTAGTATTGCTACTAGCTACTACTACTAGCTAGCTAGTACTAAGTGGTAGTAGACTACTAGTACTAGCTAGCTAGGTCTTTTTTTCTTCGCCCCCAAATCTTTTTTGTTGTTGTCCAGCTCCCGGTCTTTTTCCGGCTCCCGGTCTTTTTCTTGTCCGGCTCCCGGTCTTTTTTGTGTGTAGAGCTCCTCTAGCTAGAATACTAGAGGAGAGGTAGTACTAGCTAGCCTACGTACGCACTACTTGAGTACTGGGTACTACTGTAGTACGAAGTACTGTTACGACTGCGTAGTGTGGTGTTGTTTTTGGAGAAGTACTAGACTACTGTAGTACTAGTCGTCTGTCTCCTAGCTAGTAGTACTACTAGCCACAAGTAGCACGACACGCTTTTTTTTCCAGCCGAATCAATCGTCGTCGCATTCCACCACTGTTATTCTTTCTTTCCAAACTCCGGTTTATAGAATTTCTACTGTACGACTCCGTGCTTGTCCAATAAATCAACTACTGTACAAACTACGATACGATGCAGCTGAAACGTGGTGTGTTGGACAATAATAACAATGATGGTGATACCACAGATGATACCACCACGGGCGATGCCATGGACGATGCAGAAGTTGTAGCCGCGAGAGAAGAACGCAGCAAACACGAAGGAGAATGGCAAGTAGTTGTCCCGGAAAACACGACTCAACAACAACAACAAGAACAACAACAACAACAAATAATCGAAAATAATGATACTGATGATGCTGACGACAAGGAGCTTGGTCGTGCTACTCAAATGCTTGGTCCGGCTCTTTTCAACAGTGACACGAGGGTTAGTAGTAGTTTTGAAGAGCTAGTAGTAGTAGTAGTAGAGGATTCTGAGAAGAAGGATGATGATGGCGATAAAAAAGTACAGCATCGTGCTCCACACAACCACGAAGCTGTGACAACAGAGAATGATATTCCAGTCGATCAACTCAATTCAGGCACTGACCAGCTTGTTAGAAACGAAGAACTGACAGTTCGGACAATGGTGGTTCAGATGGGCTACCGTAAACCTACAGAGGTTGATACCATGTCCAATGAAGATTGTCGCAATACGCTCATTATGGAATTACAGAACATCACGGGTCGAACAGTCAAGAACCTTCAGGCCAAATCGAATGACGAGCTTCTTGAACTTTTTGCCCTCGAAAGTGCCCTCATTTCCAACAAAATCCGTACGGCGGCCCAAGTCAGGGCAATGAAGCACGAGGATTGTCGTAATACACTCATTGTAGAATTGCACAAACGTACTACGGGTCAAACAATCAAATCACTTCAGACCAAAAAGGATGCTGAGCTCGTTGAGCACATCAACATGGTGGCGTGGCGGGCTGACGTAACTGCCCGTTGTTATGATGCCTGGAAGTAGATGGGAAGATGCAGCGAAAGTGGATATTCCCGCCACAAAGAGTGACCTACAAGAGTTGAAGTCTACTAATGATTCTTGTTGCGCCCTCTTTCGTACCTGCGATACCGGAGGAGGTGTACCTATGGATGACATTGCGAATAATCAAAAAAACCTCATATTTTTTATCTAAGCACCTACTTCGAGTATTCATTTAAAAGTAGTCTACTAGCGACCATTTTGACTGGTGTAGATGGCTGGCAGACTAGCTGACGCACACTGCACTATTCCACAACTCAGTTAGTTAGTCAAAGGCATGTCCAGCAGCCATGGAGTCTATGGAATCGCTGGCGCCTGTGTCCGGCTTGAATTGATGCGTTGCGGTATGAAGTTTCTCGGCCGTTGTGCGGGCCATTTGTTTCTGTGATGAGGACTTCTCGATGTTTCCAGTCTCGACATCATCATCGTCGTCGTCATCGTCATCATCGCCGTCCTCTCCCCCTGCTGCCTCCTCAACATCCTTATTGCGCAAGTCAACTTCTGCCAAGACTTCGGTCCTGGCGAGCCAAGATTCCATAGTGTCAGCATCACCCATAGATGCCAACAGTGGACTAAAAAGATCATGAAATTCAAAAGGGGTCAAGGCATAAAGAGCATTCGCGCCCTTTGTAATCAACCCGCGCTCACCGACAAAGTACAATACCTCAAAAGCCACAGAACGAAAAGCTCTCCTTGCTCGACGAGGTATACACCATTTGTCGGCCGTGGCCTGTAACGAGTCAATGGTAACAGACAGGGTATTGTCCTTGATTTCAATACTAGACTGAAACCCTGCAATGTCTGTGGCAATTATCTCAGCAAAGCGTTCCTGTACGATAGCACGCAAAGCAAACGATGGTTTTCGGACGGGACCGTGACCCGTGTCTCCTACAGGAAGCTTTGTTTTCGTGGATCGCATCGATAAGTAGGGTGATTCCCCGTCTGCCGAAGCCATAGATCTGTGCACT
>Ga0210025_1003062_pt1 | contig 15518 bp, 13 predicted proteins | sample CryGeyme20150102_FD_183989 | JGI IMG/M metagenome (GOLD analysis project Ga0210025, IMG submission 183989) | Groundwater microbial communities from Crystal Geyser aquifers in Utah, USA - Crystal Geyser metaG 2015-0102 (SPAdes) (version 2) | ecosystem: Environmental > Aquatic > Deep subsurface >...
ATTAGAACTAAAAGAAAATCCCAAGAATATTAGGAATAATACACTTAGCAATATCGCTTTTGATTTTGTTGAATTAAAAATTGTTTTCATAATTTAGAATAAATAATAAATTGTTAACTTTACCCTTCGATATTCTCACCTACACCAGTACGCAAGAATATTAGGGGTGGTGAGGACGAAGTCATTCTCCGTCCTCACCATTTATTTCAGCCGCCCCGCCACATCCGAGCGACGTCATCGGCCGTCAGACGACCTCGTTGACGTCTGAACTGGGCCGTCTCGGCCCGGTTGAAGTAATAGTGTCCTTCTTCACCACAGATGGTGAAGGTCGAGACACTCTGCATCCATGACTTGGGGATGCACAACATTTTGGCCCATGAGCCGTCTTCAGCTCGTTGCCAATCCCCCATTTGCCGGAAGCGGGTTATGACACTCACCCCTGCCCGGTCTACATCTGGGACATAGTGTCCCCGGTAAACGAGCAGGACCGACGGGGTCCGGGCGCGGATTTCGAGGCACGAAACCTCGGGATCCGCCGCCGCTTGCCTCGCACTCGTGAAAAGCGGGGCATCAGCGGCCACCAGGTAGGCAGCACAGGCGTCGATACCCTGCATTTGCGGAGGGCAGTCTTCCGCAAATGCGGAGGTGGTGGTGGCAGCAAACGCCAGAGCGAGAAGAAGTTTTTTCATGATGGCCTCCCGACCATTTTGGCGTCTTGACGCCGAGTTTCTAGTCAAAGAACTCTACTAACCATAGCCGTGAAAAAGGGAAAGATATTACTCTCCTTCTCTTCACGACGGGTGGTAGCGAGCTTCATCTACACAAATAATGACTTCTGTGGATGAAGCTCGCTATATTTCTCTATGAAATTAGGGTTCTGGCTTTTTAGTCAAAGATCAACAAGGAGGAACTAGGTCACTATTATCTATAATAATATCAGAACAATATGATTTTGTCAAGAAAATTGACTTTCATTTTTATTTTTCACTTTATCGGCTCAAATGGTAGCTGTCCCTACCAAATCCGCCTCCACCATATAGCGGTCATCTTTTGAGCCAAAACTGTTACAGGTAGCCAGCGTTAAATGCTTCCCTACTCCAGCGATTGGCACATTGATGTTTTCGGCCTTGGCCTGATAGACCTTTTTAACCTGATAAGTATAGATTGTATCGTCTGATTCCAAGGTGATAATGTCACCCCACTTTAGATTCTGAATACCGTTAAGGGCTTGGAAATTCTTGTTGAATACCTTGGGTAAATAACTGGAATGACCCAAAATAAAAAGATTCCCTTCTTGCCCCAAAACAGCCGAATCGGGATGCCTTACCACTCCGCTCAAAAGAGCATTATCAAGGTCCTTAATTGTTCTTGAAGATGGATTTAAAATATTTACCTTACGACCAAGGGAGGGGATTTTAAGTATTATCGGTAGTGAATTATTATCTCTTTTAGCAATTGATGATAATTGATTTGTTGTTGATATATTAGCGTTACTAGTCGTAGTAGATAATTTGTCATTTGTAGATTCTTCTAAATTTAAAAAATCAATTTCAGAAACATTGGGCGTTTGATTATTAACAGTATTTACAGTATTAACTTTATTAATATTTGGATTCTCAGGTAAAAAATCAAGCATGAACAATACACCATAACTGAAAGTGAAGATGACAAAAAAAGCAACCAGAAAAACTATTTTTCGCTCCAAAATCTTATCAATTAATTTAATGAAATCAATCATATCTTTTTGTCTTAATAGAATAGCACGAATGATAAAATTGTCAAGGCAAATAAATTTCTACTATCGCGATTAATCGCGATAGTAGAAAATTGCTTTAGTTCCGCTCTTAATTAAATTACTTCCCTTTTCATAATTAATCTCTTTAACTTATCAGTAATTTATTCAACATTAAAAACTTGACATATGTGATTGAGTATGGTAGTGTCTTTCCATTATGGAAAATGAAAATATTTTAGAGGCACAAAAGAAAGACCGTGTTTTAAAATCACTCGCGGTGGGTGGATTTATCGGTTTGATTGTTCTAATCGCTTGGATCGGAGTGCAACTTGTTTCATTTTTGCCGACAGCTCTATCATCATTAGCTTCACTAGCCGATAGTGTCTATAATTATCAGCCAGTAGTATTGACCGTGGTCAACAATAAGAATGTTATTAACGTAAAAGAAATTGCGACAATTTCCTGGAATATTCCTAAACAAATTGGTACTTTTGCATTTTCATATACCTGTAGCGATGGTATTGCAATTGATACGCGCACCAAGGATGGGGGAATACAAAATCTTACTTGCGAAAATAATTATAATCTTGGTGATGTTAGCTCTGTGGATATTTTAGTCAATTCTGAAAAAAATCATTTTACTGACATAAATTATGAAATTGGCTTTATCCCAGAAAAAGCTAATGCACCAATTGCTACTACCAAAGGTAGCTTAACCGTAGTAAATCCAGACATTTCATCAATTGTGGTGATTGACGAAGGAAGCACCACTCCAACAGTGACTGATGTTATTCTAGAAACACCACCAATAATAAAAACGCCAGTAACCACTACCACTAAACCAAATCCTTCAACTCCAATTTATGAACAACACTATATTTATGAAATTCCAGTTTCTAATCCAAACGGCTTTACTGACTTGAGTACAAAATTCTTAGCCACTGGTATTATCAGCAACAATACTTTTGTGAACACGGGAACTATTGATCATAATAAAGTTGGTGCCATTCAATTTGAAGTAAAAAATATTGGCACCAGAACTTCCAATACCTGGACCTTTGTGGCCAAGCTACCCAATGGTACAACTTATACCTCTGGTACCCAGACAGCCCTTAAACCAAATGAACGCAGTGTGATAACTCTAGGCTTTTCAAAACCAACTTCCACTGGTATTAAAAACTTTAACATTTCGTCTTCTGTTTCCAGTGACTCCAAAGTATCAAATAACTCCTTTTCTGCTGTGGTTGTAATAAAATAAATTTATTACTAGCGCGAAAAAAATAAGAGCGGTGTGTCCCAAAGGCCACACCGCTCTTATTGCTTCTCTTTTAATAAATCTTAAATATCCAAGGTGGCCATTTTGGCATTTGATTGAATAAATGATTTACGATTAAGAACATCAGTCCCCATCAAAATATCAAATACTTGATCCGCCATCTGACCATCTTCAATATTGACTTGTTTGAGAATTCTAAACTCGGGATTCATAGTCGTTTCCCATAATTCTTCTGGGTTCATTTCCCCTAACCCCTTATAACGTTGGATGCGAACCTTACTTGGTTTATGAATAGCGTTTTTAGATTCCGATTCATCTTCCGTTTCCGTTTCTGTTTCCGTTTCTGTTTCTTCCCCACTTTCAACCACTATATTATTATCATCATCTACGTCCTCTCCCATATCCTTCAAAATTTGTATTTTTTCCGGATCAGAATAAGCATAATGAATATCTTTTCCTTTTTGGATTTTATAGAGCGGTGGTTGAGCAATATAAATATATCCCATTTCAATCAAAGGTTTAAAATATCGGTAGAAAAGAGTCAGTAACAAAGTTCTAATATGAGCGCCATCAACATCAGCATCAGTGGCAATAATAATTTTGTGATAGCGCAATTTTTCAATATCAAACACATCACCAATCGCCGTCCCCATGGCGATTACTAGATTTTTAATTTGCTCTGAAGCTAACATCTTGTCAATTCTTGCCCGTTCAACATTTAAAATCTTTCCACGTAAAGGTAAGATGGCCTGGGTCTTTCGGTCTCTTCCCATCTTGGCCGAACCTCCGGCCGAGTCACCTTCCACAATAAATATTTCTGAATCAGCCGGCCGTTTACTTTGACAATCAGCCAACTTCCCTGGCAAAGATAAGCCCTCTAAAGCTCCCTTCCGCAAAACACTGTCTTTAGCAGCTTTGGCGGCTTTACGCGCTTTAACAGCAATGATCACTTTATTGATGATGGCTTTAGCATCATCGGGGTTTTCTTCCAGAAACATGTTGAAAGATTCACCAAAAACTGATTCCACAGCACCACGGGCTTCCACCGAACCAAGCTTGGCTTTCGTCTGACCTTCAAACTGAATATCTGGCATTTTGACTGACACTACCGCGGTGATTCCTTCTAAGACATCGTCGCCAGTAAAGCCGGCATCCTTGTCTTTAACACTAAAAAAATTATTCTTTTTGGCATAATTGTTCAGAGTACGAGTCAAAGCGGTTTTAAAACCTGTGATATGTGTTCCGTGTTCAGGGTTGTAGATATTATTGGCAAAAGCAGAGATACGAGGAGAAATGTCGTCAACATACTGCAAAGCCACCCCAACTGACTGCACCTTGTCATCAAGCGGTGAATCTACCCCGCCTTTCTCTACATAGAAAATATTTTTGTGCACTGGCTTTTGGTAGTGATTATTGAAAGCCACCAATGAACGCAGACCACCTTCAAAATAAAAACTTTGCTGTGGTATCTCCAATTTCTCATCAGTCAAATATTGCTTACCACGAAGATCAAGTTTCTTTTGTGCTGGCTCATCTAACTCTCTAGCGTCAATTACAGTGATCAACATATCTTTAACCAAATAGGCCTGTTGGCGCAAGTGACTGACTATCTTGCGGTAATCATAAATGATTTCTGGAAAAATAGTCGGATCAGCTTGGAAGGTGATAATTGTGCCTTGTAAATCTGAAGCGCTTACTCTCTTGACCTTTGCTTTAGGTTTACCGATGTTGTATTCCTGGATAAAATATCCGCCATCACGATGTATTTCAGCAATGAGATGGGTCGAAAGCGCATTAACTACAGAAACACCCACACCATGCAGACCACCAGAAACCTTGTACCCAGTATTCTCACCCCCAAACTTACCACCAGCATGAAGAGTGCTCAAAATAGTTTCCAAAGCTGAAACTTTTGTTTGCTTATGAATATCTACTGGAATACCCCGACCATTATCAGCCACTCGCACATAATCACCTGGCAAGAGTGCCACCTCTATCCGATTAGCAAAACCACCCATCGCCTCGTCGCGAGAGTTATCAAAAACTTCAGTAACCAGGTGATGTAGACCTTCAGTACCAGTAGTACCAATGTACATTCCTGGGCGCTTGCGCACTGGATCAAGTCCTTCGAGAACAGAAATTGATGATGCGTCGTACTTACCTTTTTTAGGGTTTTTTGGTGCTACCATATTTACTAACTAATCAATAATAATAGCGATATTATAACAAAAAAATGGTTGTTTGGCGAGAAGATTTAGAGTAAAAAAAATACTAAAAATACTGCAAAAAATAACTTTAACCAGATAAACTACCGTCCCTCCCAGCCCGCTTTGGCGACAGCATCATAAACTTTCGTCATTAATGAGTCCACCTCACTACCGTCTAGAGTTCTTTCTTTGGATTGAAATACTAATCTAAAGGCCAGAGAAGTTTTATCCTCCTTCATAAAGGTATCAAATAAGGTTACCCGAACGCATAAATTACCAGCTGTTTCGCTTAACAGGGAGACTACTTTGGCTGATTCAGTATCGCTGGAGACCCAAAAAGCAATATCACGCGAAATGCTAGGATAAATAGAAAAAGGTTGATAATTAATAGTGGCGGTTTTTACCACTTCATCATATTGAAGTGGCATTGGCAATTTAGACAAAATATCATCTAGTGAAAACTCTGACACTCCCTCATCAGTATTAAACCAAGTAATATTCAATCCCAGAGTATTTTCAATTTCATGTTGGGCAGTTTTTAATAATTCATCATCAACTTTAGCTTTATAAGTAGTGCCTGTCCGCACGCCCAAAGCCAGTTGAAATGACTCCGATTCTTCATCAAAAACAGTTCCTATTTCAAAAATTTTTATTGTTGTTAGTCCAAGTAGATCGCGGTGAGGAATATTTTTAGTAATTGCTTCAATTATATTATCGTGTAGTCTACTTCGTAAATATCCCTTATCAGACGCCAACGCGTTTTTAATTTTTACTTTATCTTTACTTCTAAACGAGCTAGTAAAAACTTCTGAAAAACCAAGGTCAATTAATGTCCGTCTAATTTTTTCAGCATAATATTGACGAACATTAACTTTTGAAACTTTTTCCAGTTTAGGCTTTATGGAAGCAACATGTTCCATCCCATAAATTCTCCCCACTTCTTCTATTAAGTCTTCTGCCAAAAACAGATCATCACGTTCCCAAGGTGGGGTGACCGTAAAATTATCGCCCTCTAACTTATAACTATAATCAAACTTTTTAAGGATAGATAGCACTATTTCATTAGTAAGATTCAAACCCAAAACACTGTTAATTTTGGCAGTTGTAACCGCCACATTATCTCGCTTTACTTCTGCCAAACCAGCTTTGCCATAACCAATTAATTCTCCACCAGCAATTTTAATAATCAATTCCAGCACCACCGGCAAAGAAAGTGGCGCTAGTCCAACACTAATGCCGTTTTCAAAACGAACAGAGGCGTCAGTCCGAAGTTTAATATTCTTGGCCGTATGACGGATTGTCTTGCGTTCAAAATGAGCAGATTCTAATAAGATATTTTTGGTATTAAGGTCTACTGTCGCTCTTTGACCACCCTTAATCCCAGCAATAGCAATCGGACTATCTGTCACCGCATCAACCACCACCATATCGGCAGACGATAATTTAAAATTCTCACCCGTTAGAGTGATTATTTCTTCATCTTCATTGGCATTACGTACACCAATCTTGTACTGGTTATTTTCCGTTGCCAACTTATCGGCATCAAAGGCATGAAGCGGTTGACCTAATTCAAACATGATGTAGTTAGTAGCATCCACCACATTATTGATGGATCGTTGACCAAGCGCAGTGATTCTTTCCACTAGCCACGCCGGCGAAGGACCAACAGTGATCCCATTTATTAGGGCAGATGCATAATAATCACAATTAGCTGTTTTGAGGTTAATATTAATTTTATCTAAAACTGGACTTAAAACTGGTTTGGTTTTAAAAATATCGTGTGCCATAGGTATACCAGTAATAACAGATATTTCTTTAGCCATACCACGATGTGACATCAACCAAGCTGATTTATCAGGTAAAACTTTAACATCAATGACCGTGTCGTTGCCAACTTTGACTACTTCTTCAATTTCTGAAGAATGAAAAGTGAGCAAATCCTCTAATTCAGCTGGGTTAGGAATTTGCTGATCAAAAAATGTTTGTAACCAATTGTGTGAAATTTTCATGCTTATGATAAATTTATACTTAATATACTACCCTTTCTGTATTTTAAAATTGATTAACAAAACGAAGGTCCCCATTGTACATTAAACGAATATCATCAATTCCATATTTTAATACTGCCAATCTATCAATCCCAGCTCCAAAAGCAAAACCTTGATAGACAGTTGGATCAATGCCGGCGTTTCTTAGAACATTTGGATGGGTCATACCCGCTCCCATGATTTCAATCCAACGACCAGAAAGTTTGTTGTGTTCATTTTTGGCAATCATCATATCCACTTCTACTCCCGGCTCCACAAATGGAAAAAAACTGGGCCGAAAACGAACCTGCACCTCTCCCCCAAAAAACTTTGAAGAGAAATATTCTAAAACACCTTTCATATGACCAAGAGAAATGTCCTTATCAATCATCAAACCTTCTAACTGAAAGAACTGTGCCTCATGGGTGGCATCAGTAGCTTCGTTACGGAATACTTTACCCGGACAAATCATTCTGATAGGAGGTTTGTTATCAAGCATGTAACGTACCTGTACTGCCGAAGTGTGGGTGCGCATCACCAGCTCTGGTGCATCCGCCAAGTAGAAAGTGTCTTGCATATCTCGAGAGGGATGGTCAGCCGGTACATTAAGCATATCAAAATTGTATTTCACCAATTCTCGCTCTGGACCCTCCGCAAACTCAAAGCCAATTTGGGAAAAAATCTGATTAATCTCTGCAATCATTTTTGACAAAAGATGTTGATGACCAATATTTTTCATAAAATCAATAATACCATAATTAGAAAACTAAAAGCTTGGTCAATAATTCAAAATAGATACCATGATCTTTTACATAAATAATCCCATTATTAACAATAATTTTTTCGGCACTGGCGGGATAGAGTTGTTGGCTATTTTGCCAAGAACGGTCATCTATTTCCACAACAAATATACCGTTATCAAGCTGTAATAAAACCAAATCACCATTGTCCGGAAAGAAATCAAAATAAATTACTTTATGCCCCTTGGTGTCAATTTTAATTTCCGAACGACAAATTCTTGATTTATTAGTTGTTTCAGTGGTACCAAGAAGAGCTGATTCTTCCATGGCCTGGACGACTCCCTTCATTACTTGAGCACCGTAAAGTTCGGTCGTTGAGGCTAAGGATGATTGCGGAACACAAAAATAATACGGTATATCCTGTTCTGCTCCGACATATTTGGCATAGATCTCACCTCCTTTTTCATAAAGTTTAATGTCCCGATAAAGACGGGTAGTGGTAGCTAGTTCAGTACTGCTTGAAGCTGATACCTTGGTTTGGGGATTAGAAAATACGAAAGCGCTACTAATTTCATCGGTCATTCTTTTTAGGAGAGTTGAGGTACTCTTGGTTTGTTCATTAAATAGAGCTAAAATGAAACTATATTCTGAGTTCAATGTGAGCGTACTGGTTGCCCTGTTTTTAGTGATTAGTATCGGCAGACTAGTTGAAGCAAAGGGTAAAATTTTTGTACTACTACTCATACCAAGGTAAATGGGTGAACCAGTAGCTGTTTGATATTCAGTTATTAAACGCACTTGTGGTCTTTTTGGGAACAAGAAAGCTTCGGCTTCAGTGACCATATATGGATAAATTGGTAACTCCTTAACCCAGGTCTGCATTCCCTCTTCTTGTACATGGATACGATGAACACCAGGGGTAATATTTTGAATATATGACGCTTTACGAAAAATACGAACGTCTTGGACTGGTTTTTCATCCAAAAACAATTCACCATTTTCTGACAAAATAGAGATGTATAAACCACCAGTTGTGGTTAGACCACCAGTCGGAGAAAAGAAATCATAGCGATAACCAGTCGCATAAAAGACAAACATCGGTACTGTTAATAAAAATATAAAGACCAAACCCAAAAAAACAAACCGCCTTTGACCACGTGAAAGAGGATTAACAGTTGGTTTATTCATTTTTGTACTAAAATTTTTAGTCATGGATAGTTATAAAATACTAAATTCGGTTTTTCGGCGTTACCCAAAATCCCATATAACGACCAAACATTAATCTCGTCTGAGCATCAAGACCCGGTACAGCACTAAAGATAATCATCGTTGCTGGAACAAGAAGCCATTGTAAAGCCATCACAATATAACGTAATCGACTAGCCTCTTTTGGTCTAGGCGGGATCAGTGATAATGAAATAATTGATGAAATTACCAAACCAAACATTGCCAGAATGAGCAAATTACGTACTACTATTGGTAGATTATACGATAAGACAGTTTGATGAAACTCTTGCCCTCCCAAAAAAATAGGCGCCCAGCCCAAAATAAACAACATGATAGGATTAGTTACCAAAGACCAATATCCCTCCGCTTGTTGAAAGATTATTTTTATTCTCTTTCTTAAGGGAATATTTTTATTTTGTAAAAAATGATAACTAATATAACAAAAATTTTCCACCCCGTATGTCCAACGCCGATGTTGCTTATAAATTTGCACCACAGTATGCCAAAAAGTAGTTGCCGCATTAGCGTCCATTGATACTGGATAAGAAAGGGGCACAACATCATATTCCCCATCATTAGCAATCAACAGGTTCCAATAAATACGCGAATCTTCACTAACCATATTATTTTGCCAATAACCAACTTCATAAAGCGCTTGGAAACTGACTGAATGTGAAGAAAAGGTGGCCATTCGTTCTGGTCTTTCTTGTTGCACCATTTCCCAAAAAGTGCTACTCATGGCTACCACCCTAGCCAAAGCTGATGCTTGCCACATATTATTATTAAAAATCGGCACTGGTTGAAATGAGCTTTTTAGAGGCCTTTTAACTGTCATAAAATGCCAAATCAGGCAGTTAAAATAATCGGGATACAAAACAGTGTCAATATCAAAAATTGACACAATAGTATGATTGTAACGTATACCGTGTAAATCAAGCACCTTTATTCTCACCTCTTCGGCAGCAAAAGTGGCATTAGATCCTTTCCCAGCCATCTCTCCTTGGACATTGGCTGGATGAGTGGTAATCAAGAAGTAACCAAATCTATCGCCCCATTTTGCTTTCATTTCCTTAGCAATAATCTGAGCGGTAGAACCAGCCCTCTCCTCCGTGGCTAAAACTACCACAATATTTTTTAAGTCATATTTCACCTCCGCCAATGATTGAAGGGTTGCTTCAATAATTTCTATTGGTTCCTGATAAAATGGCAGAATAACTACATGATAAATATGATCAAATGTAAAACGTTCTACCAAACTGGACCAATCAAGCTTCATGTGATGCCGTAAACGCATCCAATTGTAACGAAGATGATACGATAAAAAAGCTGTCTTTAAAACCCAAAAAAGAGCAAAAGCAATAATAAAATACGCCGCCCAAAAAGGAATATAAATAGACATCAAAATAACTCCAATTAAAGTAGTCCAAGAAGCTAGGCCGGGTAAAATTTCCAAAATACGATAAAGCAATCTTCGTCGCCCAGATAATTCTGTTGCTCGACCAACATGAAAATCACTTCTCGTCGCATAAGGTAAAAGGTGCGATTTTTCCTCCATAAGAATACTAGTCAGTATACCCTTATTTTTAGATAAAAAAAGTGGTTAAATTTGATAATTGTTGTGGGATTATAAAGAAATATTTTGCCCAAAATAACCGATAGAATCCTTCTCAAGAAGACGAACAACATGGATTGCTTCGCTCGTCGCTCGCAAGGACGGTGATTGGGTTTTCTACAAAGACGGCATTTTCGCTTTTGCAAGCATCACGAGTGGAGACGAGTGATGTGTGACAATCCAGGTTTACTGATAATAGTGGTATGTAAATCCAGTCCATTATTACTAAGTTATTTTCTCTGCATCGAAGCCAGCTGTCAGATTCGAACTGACGACCTACGGTTTACAAAACTTTGAAACAGTCTCCCAGACTGTTTCAACTCTTCCACCTTCACTAAGCTGGCGACAGTTTTATTAAGTCCTTAGAGCCAGCTGTCAGATTTGAACTGACGACCTACGGTTTACAAAACTTTGAAACAGTCTCCCAGACTGTTTCAACTCTTCCACCTTCACTAAGCTGGCGACAGTTTTATTAAGTCCTTAGAGCCAGCTGTCAGATTTGAACTGACGACCTACGGTTTACAAAACTTTGAAACAGTCTCCCAGACTGTTTCAACTCTTCCACCTTCACTAAGCTGGCGACAGTTTTATTAAGTCCTTAGAGCCAGCTGTCAGATTTGAACTGACGACCTACGGTTTACAAAACCGTTGCTCTACCAACTGAGCTAAGCTGGCTCTAAAGATTTAATTTAATAAATGACTGTTTACTCACCCTAATGCAAAGTCACGCCATTATGCCGAATTTTAAAAAAAACGCAACCTAATTTAGAGAAGTTATTTAGGGATAGCATCCCTAAATAACAAAATTGTGACTACTATTTTCCCGCCAAAGCCCGATTTTTTATTTTGGTCTTTTCCTTTTCAGTGAGTGCTGTTTCTAATTGGTGTTCGGCAATTTGGATTAGATGACTATCAACTTGAACAGACTGATGTTTTTCACGACGTAGTGCTTTGGCCCGAAGGCGATTGCGTTGCAATATTTTTTCCACTCCGAAATAAAATCCAGCCAAAAAACGTAAAACTAATTTTAATAAAGTGTGTAAACTGTAATACCAAGATAAAGCAATAATGTAACGTCCGAAAAAGATAGTTTTATGACGCACAAAAGCCATAAACTTCATTATTTCCATATCCAAAAGAAGTCTCTTTTGTGTTAAAAATAACCGATGCTCAATTTTTTCTTCAATAACAAAGAGATAACCCAATAAAAATAAAATTGTTAGACTCGTTATCGTCACTAAAAGTGCCAAAAACATACGACCTCTATTTTACTGACAAACGGGATATTTGTGACACGATAATATTTTCTCCAAATTTTTGGACCGCACCAGTCACCATTTCACCAATAGTGGTTTCTGGATTTTTAATAAAATCTTGTTCTAGGAGAATCTGTTCTTTAAAATATGCTTCCATTTTACCAGCGAGAATCTTCTCTTGCATTTCTTTTGGTTTATCATCTATCTCAGCCATGAATACTTCACTTGCTTTAAGTAGAGAATCTTCAGCTATTTCTGTTTTGGAGATGTATTTTGGATTGGTAGCCGCTACCTGCATCGCGATATCACGGGCCAAAGCCATAAATTCGGCATTCTTAGAAACGAAATCTGTTTCGCAGGCAAGTAACACCATAGCTGACACTTCATTGGTGTTATGGACATAGGTACCAATAGTACCTGCCCCTAAGGCTCGGTCGGATTTTTTGTCAGCCGCCTCATTGCGTTTTTTCTTTAGGATGATAACCGCCTTGTCCATGTCGCCTTGCGCTTCTTCAAGTGCCTTTTTGCACTGCATCACTGAAATACCTGTCTGATCACGCAACGCTTTTAATTGAGTGGTAGTGATTTCCATAATTATATCTAAAAGTACTAATGCTTATTTACGTTCTTTTTTTGATCATCCTTGATCCTTCTCCACTTTGACTAAATATTCGCTGGTGCAGAGACGCTAGTGCGCGGACGGTGCGGACGATTTTCACCAACCGTTCGTGGGGAAGGTGTACGTGGTACCACCACTGGAGGAACAAACATAGTTTTACCTTTTTCCAAAGCAGATACCAATTCTTGTAAAACCAAAGCCACACTAGATTGCAAAGCGTCATTCATCACAATTGGAAACTTTATTTTATCAATATTGCAATCAGAACTCATTAGAGCCACTACTGGAATTCCTAAATCTTGTGCTTCTCGCACAGCAATTATATCGTGTCTTGGATCAACCACCAACATAATATCAGCCGGGCGAGTGAGAGTAGTGATGCCGCCGAAATTAAATCTTAATTTATCCATTTCACGATTGATTAACACCCGTTCCTTTTTAGTATATTTTCTTTCCAGTTCGCCTGATTCTTGTTTCTGAATTAAAGATTCAAGCCGAGCAATCCGCTTTTTTATTTCTGAAAAATTAGTAAAAGTACCACCAATCCAACGATTGGTCACATAAGGCATAGAGACCTTTTCGGCCATATCTTTCACAATTCTAGACACTTCATTTTTAGTACCGACAAAAACTACTTTTTGGCCATTTTTTCCTGCCTCTGTAAGAAAATCAAGAGCATTATCAATCAATTTGGCAGTTATTTCCAAATCAAAAATATCATTACCGTTTTTACAAGTAAAAAGGTATGGCGCAACCGTCGGATGACGGCGACTTTTTTTGAAACCAAAATGAGCTCCAGCTGAAAAAAGACGTTCAATAAGTGTTTGAGATGTGGAAATAGACATATAATATTAAATCTGCTCAAGTAATAGAGTGCATTTAGAGCATGGCGATATTAACATAGTTGATGTTATTCTGCAACCATTTCTTCAACTTCAGAAGAAAGTGAGGCGGATGCTAATGCTGAAATCACCTCATCTAATTTTCCTTGTTGTAAAATACCTTCAATATTATGCCAAGAAACTTTTATCCGATGGTCGGTAATCCGATTTTGGGGGAAATTATAAGTACGGATTTTTTCAGAACGATCACCTGTCCCGATTTGGTTCTTTCTCTCACTAGCGTGTTTTTTAGTTTCTTCCTCTTCATGTAGTGACTCCAACTTAGCAATTAGAATACTCATCGCTTTCTCACGATTTTTTAATTGTGACCGTTCTGATTGACTACGAACATCAACTCCAGTGGGAATATGAATGAGACGGACAGCTGTCTCAACCTTATTAACATTCTGCCCACCCGCTCCTCCAGAACGAGAAAATTCCATTTCAATATCGGTGGGATTAATATCAATCTTTGGTTTTCGGCGCAATGGCAATACCGCTACTGAAGCCGTAGAAGTATGAATCCGACCAGCTTTTTCGGTGACTGGAATCCGTTGCACTCTATGCACTCCAGTCTCTAAACGAAAAGCATTGTAGACCTTGGGACTAATAACCTCAAAAGAAACTTCCTTATAACCACCCCCATTAGAACGTGATTCACTATTTAAACTAGTAAACCAACCTTTGTTGTTGGCATAAAGCTGATACATGTTTGCCAACTCTTCCGCGAACAAAGCCGCCTCATCTCCCCCTGCCCCTGCCCTAACCTCCATCACCACCCCATAAGGAATTTCTTCTTCTTCCTTGGCTGCCTCAAGGATATGATTCATTTCTTCAAACTGTGTCTGAAGTCGCACTTCTAGTTCCTTAATCTCTTCTCTTGCAAGTTCGGCCATCTCAGGATCAGACGATGCCAGTTCTCGAGCTTCATCAAGCTTCTCTAAATCTTTAGCATACACCGTTGCCAGATATTGAGTTTTTTGATTTTCTTGAAATTCTTTTAGTTTTTCCTGATCGTGTTCCATATATTTGTGTGCTTATACTACTGCAGATTGATATTTTTACAAACTAGCACCTACACCAAAGCCAAAAAATTTCAGAAGCTTAAAACCCCATTGCCCAAAACCTAGCGATATATCGCTAGGTTTGTTATACTTTTGTATGACTCATATTTCAAAAAACAAACCCGACTCAGAATTACTTCAGTTAATTTTCAATGAACTCAGCACTCATATAGCAAAAGTTGACAAAAGAACGGCACCAAGATTTTTACATGAACTCCTTACCGAAACCGAACAGATAATGATTGCGAAGCGCATGACTGCAATTGTGATGCTGTCACAAAATATTGGTGTATACAAAATTGCAACCCGCCTACAGATGAGCACTTCAACAGTTCGTCTTATTACTTTTGCGTATGAAAACGGTAAATATGACAATATTGTAAATTCAATTAACAAAAGTAAAAAAGATAAGGAGCATTTCTGGGAACTTATTGAACTTATATCTCGTGGAGGTCTACCCTCTCGAGGAAAAGATCGTTGGAAATTCCTAAATGCACTCACAGAATAACCTAGCGATATATCGCTAGGTTATTCATATACATTTGTGTCTTGTTTAGAGATAGTGACTTTAAATAAAAGTACCGGATATCACTGACACCTTTTTTATGTGGGTTTGAGGTCCCTCTCAAAAGAGTGAGTATTATTTTTTGGCTTTGGCAGCTCTGGCCTTGAAGCGTTCTACTCGTCCGGCAGTGTCCATCACTTTTTCTTGACCAGTAAAAAATGGATGTGAAGCACTAGAAACATCCACAAAAGTAATCGGGTATTCTACGCCATCGGTCCACTTTTCGGTTTTAGTTGTTTCAATAGCTGAACCAATAAGAAAACGCTCTCCACTGGAATTATCATGGAAAATAACGGGGCGATAGTTTTG
>Ga0210025_1003067_pt1 | contig 15503 bp, 16 predicted proteins | sample CryGeyme20150102_FD_183989 | JGI IMG/M metagenome (GOLD analysis project Ga0210025, IMG submission 183989) | Groundwater microbial communities from Crystal Geyser aquifers in Utah, USA - Crystal Geyser metaG 2015-0102 (SPAdes) (version 2) | ecosystem: Environmental > Aquatic > Deep subsurface >...
TGCTTTTACAATTTTATATTGAAGACCTGAAGCAGTTTCTTTAACTCCATCTTTGGTTTTATTCTCAGCTAAAAAAGCTTTTCCTTCTTCGATATTTTTTGTTCCTACTGAACTAATTTCTTTTGCTCTCTCTGCCATTGCTGCTGATCTATATTGTTCTACCATTGTTTTGATTTCTTCTTCTGTTAATTGTGGAGTTTTTTTCAAAGCGTCTTTCATTCCCAGTACAAACTGATCAATGTCCATTTTATCTAAGCTTCCAATTGCACGTGGAATTTGCTGACCTAAATCATATCCAACACTGTAACTTTGTTTGGAAGTTTCATCAGATTTCAATGATTCGTTACTTGCTGTTTTATTACATGCAAAACTTACTGCAATAAGAACTGTACTCAGAATTAGTTTTTTCATAATTATGTTTACTACTGTTTTAAAAGATTTAATTATTTCATAAAAAAGAGATATTTCAATCTGACTAATCAGTACAATAGAGCGCAGATTTTAATCTCATTTAATTTATTGGGGCTAAAATACCGATTCAAAACATAAAAATGTACTCAATCTGAAATATTCCGCTATATCCTCTTTTTTTCACTTCCTTATTACCTGAATTCGGGTTAATAAATGAATTTGAGAAACATAAAAGTTGAATAGCGTTCACCGATTTTCATAGAAATGCCGTTTTTGTTTTTTTTGATATTTGCAACGAAATTAGCACGATTTCTTAACCTAAACTCATGCTTAAATTGAGTTTGATCTAATTAAATTGAATTACTTTGGTATTCAGTTGTGTATTTATTTGAACAGATGTTTGCCAATTAAACCTTTTCTTTCCAAATCGTTTCATTTCAGGATAAGTCCTTTCAATCACTATAAAGTATTGAAATAATTGCACTTTTTGTCTCTTAATCTCAAAGCTCTTCATCATCTAACTGCTCAGTTGTATTTCTTAAAAATGACAAGCTCATTGAGATTAATCAATTCAGGTATGAGTATTGCGTTTATTTTTCTAAACTCATTTATTTCATATCCATATCTCGAACCCTGTTTAAATTCAAGATTAGAAGAACTTCAAAAAATCGCTTTAATGTTTTCAATGGAACTCCAATTAGTTATTCTTTAATAAGCTTTTTTAAACCGCTACTTTTTGTATTTTTCGGAAAACACTTAAGGAGCATAGTACATGGAAGTAATTCGAATTAAACAAGTTGACGCATTCACAAGAACACCTTTCTCTGGAAATCCAGCTGGAGTAGTACTCGATGCCGACTTTTTGGACTCAAAAACCATGCAAAAAATTGCAATGGAAATGAATTTATCAGAAACGGCTTTCGTTCTTGACCCAACCCACGCTGATGCTGATATTCGAATTCGTTGGTTTACTCCAAGTCAGGAAGTCAATCTTTGTGGACATGCAACAATTGCAGCTTTTCATGTCTTAGCCGAAGAAGGTAGATTTGATTTAGTCGTTGGCGAACCTCAAAGTTTTGTTGTCGAAACCAAATCAGGAAATCTGATTGTTGATGTTGAATGGTTAAACCATCATCCATATATAAAATTCACTTTACCTGTTCCTACTTTCTATCCTTATCCTGGCGATATTTCCCAACTTTGTGGTTCTTTAGGACTTGCAGAAGTTGAACTTAGCCGAAAAGTAAAACCAATGATTACAGACAATGGTTATTGTTTTGTCCCAATCACACATTTTGATAGTCTTAAAACGATAGAACCTAATAGAGCTTTATTAGCCGGTTTAGATGAATTATATGATTTAAAAGGTTTTGCTGCGGTAACAATGGATACTGGAGATAAAGATATTGATTGGCACATGCGCTTTTTCGCTCCAGGTTTAGGAGTTTTTGAAGACGCTGTTACTGGAAGTGCAAACGGACCAATGGCTGCTTATTTATATTTGAATGGTTTAGTAGATACAACAAAACAATTTTTTGAATTTAAAGCATCTCAAGGTCGTTTCGTAAATCGTACAGGTTATGTAGATGTATTATTACAAACAGATGAAAACGGAATAAAAGAAATTCAAATCTGTGGTGAAGCCGTAACTGTTATGGAAGCGAACTTATTTCCAGATGCAGGCAAAGCCAGGAAATTTTAGTATTTATTACGTCTAAAACTCATTTGACCTAGTTATTTTCGAGCAATGAACTGAATTCTCTTATTAAAAAAGGAATTTATTGGGATTCTAATTATATAAAATTCCAATAAATCTGTAATGCTTTAAATTATTTTGTACCTTGTGATTTGGTAAATAGGATTAATTTCTAATTTACCACTAAATTAACCGTTTAATTTTCATTTAAAATTACTGCACAGGAGGCCAACCGTCATGAGGGCAAAAATGTATGAAAAATATTATAAAATGGGTTTAAGTCATGATTTGTTCAAAACCATGCACCTTAAAAAACCAAAAAAACGTATTAAAACGTTTTATTATTTACTAATGTTAGTAATGTTGTCTATAGCTTTGTTATTATTCTAAGCGAAGCTATTCGTTCGATTTCTTTGCTTTTCGATAAAGTTTACCAATTGTAAGCATTCTGTTTTTTATTTTAGTAATGGGGAATTTTCCGACAAAATCTTTTAGTTGATCTATAGTCCAGCTCGTCCCTTCCTGCTTTACCTCAGCAATCATAAAATCACCCAAAAACATAGTAACAGAAGTTTTATTCTTTGATAAAAAGATGTGAGTATCGTAACCTGCAAGTTTTTCGCTTCTATTCACCTCATTGGTATTATCTAGGTTATAAGCCTCATCTGCTTGTTCACGATAATAATCAGGATTAATACTATAATCTTGCATTTTAAAAAGTATAACACGAATCGGCACTGATTTATCATAATAGAGTTGAGTTAGCTCAAAAGTATATTGTGGATGCACATTTGGCGTTTCAAACATCGGTTTATCTTTTATTAAAGTGTCAGAAACCGCTGGCAAATACGTTAATAAGGTATCAATATGAGCCCGAATGATATGAGATTGGGAAAAACTTGATTGCGTGCTAAAAAAAAGTAAAATTAGTGTGTAAAGGAGTTTGTTCATATTCTTACATTACAATTACACGGAAATATAATTTAGATTATTGGATTATGATAGACAAACAATTTCCAATTGGAAAATTCACCTACTCAGGCCCTTTAGATGAACAAGCAAGACTTCATGCTATTGAATTAATTTCAACTCTTGGAAGCAGACTTATTGAATTATTATCGGGCTATTCTGATCGCTTAATGGACACTCCTTACAGACCTGGTGGCTGGACAGCTAGACAAGTTGTACATCATTTGTTTGATTCCCATGCAAACGCATATATGCGAATTAAGTTTGCACTAACCGAAGATAATCCTACTATTAAGGCTTATAACCAAGACGATTGGGCTGGTTTAGCGGATTCTAAAATGCCAGTTCATGTAAGTGCATCAGCAATTGGTGGCCTTCAAGCTCGTTTGGGATTTTTATTGGCTTCTTTGGATCATGAAGATTTCGAGAAAATTCTACAGCACCCTGAGAGAGGTGAAATTACTGTTGATTATTTAACTGCGCTTTATGCTTGGCATGGAGAACATCATTTAGAGCATATTCGTCTTTCTCTTCATGATTAAGCCGGATTAATCAAAAATAAACTTACTTTAAAAAGCTTCATAACAATTTTGTTTGAAGCTTTTTTTTGGGGAATTCATCTTCCTAAATCTTATTGAAAGCAATTTAATATTCTGGGTTTTTGAAAAAATTGGAGCACAAATCATAACATATATCCATATATCCTGAAGAACAAGTGAATCATCATCATTCAATTTACACTCTTATTGTGCCATTCTGTGAAAAGTGTAAACTCGAATTAAAAGCCAATCTATATTTAACTTGATGTTTTTACGAACGCGAAATAAAACTAAATAACCAAATCTAAACTCCATCTTAATTGATCTCTTTACTCCTTTTTACTTACTGAACTCATGTATGATCATTTTTTTCAAAGTCTTTTTAATCAGTATTCCCTCATTGCTCTTTTCCGGAAAACTACCAAATAATATTTTACAAAAATCAATTTGGAATAAAGAGTCTATTGTCTTAATTTTAAAACAATAAAAATCCTCACTATTTAAAATTATTTGGAGGCTGTTATGAGTCAACAAAAATGGGTATATGCATTCGGTGGTGGTAAAGCCGACGGCGACAAATCCATGAAATCACTACTTGGCGGAAAAGGTGCCAATTTAGCAGAAATGAGTGCAATTGGTCTTCCGGTTCCTCCTGGTTTTACCATTAGTACTGAAACCTGTAAATATTACAATGACAATAAATTTCAATGGCCGGCTGAACTAGCTGATCAAGTTGATGCAGGAATAAAAAGTTTAGAAATTTTGATGGGTAAATCTTTTGGTGACCCTAAAAATCCATTATTAGTCTCTGTTCGTTCAGGTGCTGCTTTGTCGATGCCTGGAATGATGGATACCGTTTTAAATTTAGGTTTAAATGATGCGGTTGTCGATGGTTTAGCTAAACAAACGGGTAATGAACGTTTTGCTTATGATAGCTACAGAAGATTTATCGATATGTTCGGTGATGTAGTTATGGGTGTATCTCACGAGTATTTTGAAGAAGTTATCGAATCCTTAAAAGAAGAACGAGGCGCAAAACTTGATACTGATTTAAAAACAGAAGATTTAAAAGATTTAGTTGAACGTTATAAAGCAGTTTATCGCAAGCACACTGGATTCATGTTTCCAGATGATCCAAAAGAACAATTAAAATTTGCTGTTAATGCTGTTTTTAATTCTTGGAGTAGTGGCCGCGCTGTTAAATATCGCACCATCAACAAAATATTTGGCTTACTTGGAACTGCTGTAAATGTACAGTCAATGGTTTTTGGAAATATGGGCGATTCTAGCGCAACTGGTGTTTGCTTCACAAGAAATCCATCAACAGGTGAAAATAAATTATATGGTGAATTTTTAGTTAATGCTCAAGGTGAAGATGTTGTTGCTGGAATTAGAACTCCATCTCCTATTGATGAGCTTGATTTAATTATGCCAGAAATGTTTACTGAGCTCAATCAGTTAACTGCTCTTTTAGAAGATCATTACAAAAACATGCAGGATATCGAATTTACTATCGAAGATGGCAAATTATTTATTCTTCAAACTAGAAATGGTAAACGTACCGGTTCTGCAGCACTTCGTATTGCTGTTGAGATGGTAAAAGATGGTATTCTTACAGAAGAATTAGCTGTTAGAGATTTAGTTGAACCTCTTCACTTAGATCAATTATTACACAAACAACTTAAAGCGGATTCTTATCACCCAACCGATGTAATCGGTAATGGTTTACCTGCATCTCCTGGTGCGGCAGTGGGTAAAGTTATTTTATCATCTGATGAAGCTGAAAAAGCCGTTGCTAATGGCGAAAAAGTAATCTTAGTTCGCGTTGAAACTTCTCCTGAAGATGTTGGCGGTATGGCCGCAGCCGAAGGAATTCTTACCTCTAGAGGTGGCATGACTTCTCATGCAGCTGTAGTAGCTCGTGGATGGGGTAAACCTTGCGTTGCTGGTTGCTCTGATATCATCATCAATTACAAAAAACGTTCTTTCACTAACGGTTCTGTAACTGTTAAAGAAGGCGATTATATTTCTCTTGATGGTAGCACCGGCGTTGTTCTTCTTGGACAAAAAGAATTAACTGATCCAAATTTTGATGATAATTATCATTTATTCATGACTTGGGTAGATCGCTACAAAACACTTCAAGTTAGAACAAATGCAGACTCTCCTGCTGATGCTTTAGTTGCTCGCGAGCACGGTGCTGTAGGTATTGGCTTATGCCGTACTGAGCACATGTTCTTTGCTCCTGAAAGAATCAACGCTATGCGTCGCATGATTTTATCTGAATCAGAAAACGAACGTAAACAAGCTTTAGCTACTTTATTACCTTTCCAAAAAGAAGATTTTATTGGAATTTTTAAAGCGATGCACGGCTTACCTGTTACGATTCGTCTTCTAGATCCACCATTACATGAATTCTTACCTCATACTGACGAAGAAATTATTCACGTTGCTCATGAATTAGGCGTTCAAGCTAAATTAATGCGTACCAAAGTATTGAATTTAAAAGAATTCAATCCGATGTTAGGTCACAGAGGCTGCCGTTTAGGTATTACTCACCCAGAAATCACAGAAATGCAAGCTACTGCTATTCTTGAAGCAGCAGTTGAACTTTCAATGGAAGGTGTAATAGTTATTCCAGAAATTATGATTCCACTTGTTGGAACAAAAGCAGAATATGATCATCAGGCTGTGATAATTCGTGAAGTTGCTGCAAAAACATTTGAAAAATACCACACAACTATTGATTTCAAAGTTGGAACTATGATTGAAGTTCCACGCGCTGCTTTAGTTGCTGATCAAATTGCAGAAACTGCTGAATTCTTCTCCTTTGGAACTAATGATTTAACCCAAATGACTTTTGGTTATAGCCGAGATGATGCTGGAAAATTCTTAGTTCACTACATTGGTGAAAAAATTCTTCCTGTTGATCCATTCCAAGTATTGGATGAAGAAGGCGTTGGACAATTAGTACAAATGGCAAAAGAACGCGGTCGCAAAGTAAATCCAAACTTAAAAGTTGGTATTTGTGGTGAACATGGTGGCGATCCACACTCTATCGATTTCTGTTATAGAATTGGTTTGGATTATGTTTCTTGTTCTCCTTTCCGTGTACCAATTGCACGTTTAGCTGCTGCTCAGTCTCATTTAAAAGACGAAGCAAAAGAAGCACCTAAAAAAGAAGTCCCCGCATTCGCATAAACCTTTTTTCATGAGGTTTGGGAGGCGCCGAAAGGCGCCTTTTTTTTGCAATTCAAACAAATTTCATTTGTTAATCTGAAAATGATTTCCTTAATTAAAAGGACTTTTTTCATTTACATTAGAAAAAAAAATAAATGGCAACTCAACAAAAAACAATGGAAAACGAAACAGCTATTAATGATTTTATAAACTCATTCGTTGTTAGCGAACAAAAGAAAATAGATAGTTTTCGGCTTATTGATTTAATGCGTGAATGGTCGGGTTTTGAGCCGAAAATGTGGGGGCCTTCTATTATTGGTTTTGGTAAATATCATTACAAATATGCAAGTGGACACGAAGGTGATACTATGCTAATTGGCTTTTCACCAAGGAAAGCAGCATTTTCGCTTTATGTTTTTGCACCAGAAAATGAGAAGAAACTACTTCTTGAGCAATTAGGCAAATTCAAAATGGGTAAAGCTTGTATTTATATCAATAAGTTAGCAGATATAAATATTGAGATTCTAAAAAAGCTTTGCAAAGCAACTATAAAACACATCAACGAAAATCATGAATGTGCTTGTAAAGAGTAAAATAAGGAACGTTTAATGCCGCCATTCACATAATTGATTTTTTAACTGGGGTTCTCTGCTTCAGTATTTGTGTAATAATTCACAACTGCACACCACACCAAACTTGCATTTGATAAAAAATGGGGTTGATTTTTTTGAGATTCAGTCCATTTTCATTTTGTAATACGAAAATCATTTACATTCTTTCATCATCAAATTTATTTACTTCCAATACTAAAACACATTGCGCTTCCCAATTCATAAAGCTTTAATTTTTAATCATTTTGAAATTTAGTTTTGGCAATTAACGCATTGTGAGTAATCAAAAAAATTATGAAACTAGATTTTGCTTTACTATTCATCCTATTTCATGGCTTACTTTTAAGCGGATTTTCTCAATCGAAAACAAAAATTGATTTTAAAGACAATTGGTATCGTTTAAATGGTGAAAAGTTCTTTATTAAAGCCATTGGCTATGAAATTGGTGCTCGTCCTGGGCAACATCCCTACGAAGGAAAAAGAGCTGACGACCTAGATTTAATGAAGTTTGATTTAGAAAATATTAAACAAGGTGGTTACAATACCATCAGAACGTGGAGCCAATTTTCTGAAGCTCAATTAAAATTAGTTCAGAAATCGGGTTTAAAATTAATTATGGGTTTAGAGGTTAATCCCGATGGAGATTATGGTGATCCTGAATTCATACATGCTCGAAAAGCCGATCTGAAAAAAGTCTTGAGCTATGCAAAAAATTATGATTGTATTATTACTTATTTGGTCATTAATGAACCACAAACAGATCATATTCACAAAGTTTCGGGGAAAGCATTTGTTGATTTGATGAAAACTTTAATCGATATGATTCACGCTGAACATCCTGGAATCCCAGTAACTCTTTCTGCCAATGCGATGATTAGCGACTACATGGATGAAAGTATTTTTGATGTTTATGCTTACAATTGTTACGACCATAATGAAGGTCAAACAGCAACGATGGGATTCACAGATTACATTAAAGGCTTGAATGAATTAAACGGACAGGACAAACCTTTTATCACCACTGAATTTGGTTATTCGGTTTCTGCTTCAGGTGGTGGTGGTTTATATGGATCAAACACCCTACAACAACAACGTGATGGATTAATTTCAAATTACAGAGATTTGATTGATGCTGGAGCTGTTGGAATGTGTCCGTTTTATTATGCTGATGGTTGGTGGAAAGGCGGCAACAAAAATGACCACGCTTTAAATCAACCTGAGGAATGGTTTGGATTCTGGGGCTATAGCGATTTGAATGATAAATACGGCTCGCCACGACCAGTTTGGTTTGCGATGCGCGATTACATGAAAGGACTCGTTATTAGTCCGAAAAATAATTCCATGCACACCACAACCACACTTCCAATTGAGCTTTATAATGACAGTGATATCAAAAAAGTTGTGGTGAAATATCGTGACAAAGTCCTCTTTTCAAAAAAGATAAAAAAAGAAGGTTATTTTGCTGATGAGTTCACGATTAACCCTGTTGGCGTAGAAGACATGGAATTATCTTTCGAGTTTTACAACAAGAAAGACGAAGTGATTAAACATGAGTCTATTAATATTTTAGCATCAAAAACTCCATTTGAATTACCCAAATTAACGATTGAAGTGACTCCAGGCTCAGATTTGAATGAAGGAAAAATTGCAAGCATCAAAACCAACATTGAATCCAATGAAAAATTCAAATTAGTGGGTGATTTAAAAGTAAGCTATAATACACATCTTGGTTGGGCAATCGGATCAGAAGAAACTGTTTCAATAAAAAATCAACTTGACAAAAAAGTCATTACATCTGAAAACTTTTTTACCATTCCTGAAAATTGTTGGGTTGTAAATGCATCAGCAGGAATTTCAGTTCAATATGGGAAGTTTATTTTTAAAATACACGACCAAAAAATTATATTCAGAGGTGATTGGGCTAAAGAAGTTGGTCGGAAGTAATGTTTCAGTAAAATAGGAATGCTATTTAAGCAAAAAAAATAAGTACCATACTTATTAGTGGAGCAACTGGAAATATTGGCTTTGATTTAATTGAATACTTTTCCAGTCAAATTCAGCTAATACTATTTTTGTAACCGTTAGGAATATTGAAAAAGCAAAACGATTATTCACCTACTTTCCAAAACTGAACTATCTTAACTTTAATTTTGAGTTAACTTTGATTTTGAGGATTTTCAAACCTTAGAATCTGCATTAAATGGTATTGATAGAGTCTTCTTACTTCGACCTCCTCACATTTCTGATATTGATATTTATTTTTAATACAACTTTCGGACTTCGTTTCTAAGCAAACTTTACTATTTTTTGCAAAATATAGGTCATCCCGTGCCCCGTAACTGGATCTATGTCCAAATTTTTTTTAGGCTATAAGTTAGTTCTTTTGAATAGCCTGCTTATTGTATTTATTTCGATACTCAATCGGCGTTAATCCGGTAATTTTTTTGAAAATAGTTCGGAATGCTTTTGTGTCGGTGTAACCTACATCCATCATCACTTCAGTTATGTTTTTTCGGCTACTTTCAAAGCTACGTTTTGCTGCTTCAACTTTTATTCGGAGGATATATTCTAAAACAGTATTGTTGGTCGCTTGTTTAAATCGGCGCTCAAAACTTCTTCTTCCCAAAGAAACTAGATCAGCTAATTCATCAACCGATAATTTATCGTGTATATGATTTTCAATAAACTCCTGTGATTTTTTAATTTCAGCATCTGCATGATTTTTTTGCCCTTGAAACATGGCAAAAGCTGTTTGACTTTCTCTATCGATATCAACAGCAAAATATTTTGAAGCTAGAATTGCAGTCTCTCTATCTGTATATTTTTCAACTAAATGCAATAATAAATTCCAATAAGAATTGGCTCCGCCACTTGAATAAAGACGATGTTCTTCCGAAATGATACTTCCATCTATAACTTCAACTTCAGGAAACATTTCTCTAAATTCATTTTGAAATCCCCAATGTGTTGAACATTTTTTCCCATTCAATAAACCTGTTGAAGCCAATAAAAAAGCTCCAACACAAAGAGAAGCTACTTCTGCACCTTTTTCATATTGTTCATTAATCCAAGGTAAAAGATCTTGATTTTTTGAAATAGCCGTTTTCATATCACCAAATAAAGCCGGAATAAAAATCAAATCTGATTCTTCTACATCATTCAATTGCAGATCAGTATGAACCGAAAATATTCCATCATTTAATTTAATTTCCTTTTTTGCACCTACCAATTGCACTTTAAACAAGGGTTCTTTTCCAGATACGGCTAAAAATTGGTTTACAGCTGAGAACAAATATTGTGGGTCAGCAATGGCTTGCATTACGGATGATTCAGGAACTAAAATGCTAATAGTCTTCATTTGATCAAGATTTTTTTCCAAAATAACAAATTATTTGTCGCAAAACACCCTTTTGTTGTCATTAAAACACATTTGAAATTTTAAATATTGTCAGCATATTAGAATTAATAGTTAACCTTTAAAAAAGTAATTCCATGAGTAATTCAAAAATAACAGTACAAGGAACCATTCAAGCTGACGCAAAAAAAGTTTGGGATTATTATACTAATCCAAAGCATATTATCAATTGGAATTTTGCAGACCCAAGTTGGCATTGCCCAAGCGCAGAAAACGATCTAAGAATTGGAGGAACTTACAATGCAAGAATGGAAGCAAAAGATGGAAGTTTCGGTTTTGATTTTACAGCGATTTATTCCGAAATCATTGATGGAAAAAGCTTTACGTATGGATTTGGAGGAAGAACAGCTACAGTTGAATTTACTGATTTAGGTAAGAATACTGAGGTAGTTGTGAGCTTTGACCCTGAAGATGAAAATTCACTAGAGTTGCAACGTGATGGTTGGCAAGCCATTTTAAATAATTTTAAAACCTATACTGAAAACAATTAAGCCAAAAACATTACTAATATGAGTAAAATTGCTATTTATTTAAATTTCCAAGGCAATACTGATGATGCTTTTAATTTTTACAAAACTGTATTCAGAACTGAATTTTCATCGCCAATCATGCGCATTGGAGATTTACCCAAAGACCCAAATGGGCCGACACTTTCTGAGGCAGATTTGAACTGTGTTATGCACGTTGCCTTACCTATTATTGGAGGTACAGAATTAATGGGCACAGATATGTTAGAATCTTTGGGTCATAAATTAGTGGTTGGAAATAATGTCACCATTAGTTTACAACTAGATTCAAAGGACGAAGCGGATACATTTTATGCTGCTTTATCAGACGAAGGAAGCGAAAAAAACTCAATGAGAGATGAATTTTGGGGCTATTGGGGAAGCTGTATGGATAAATTCGGAATTCGTTGGATGTTTAATGTAATGAATAATTAAAATCCAAATTGAGATCAACATTTTGATGGTTCCCATCCTTCAAATTATAGAAAATCGCCGTTCATACCGATTCCGTCATAAAAAACGAAATAATGCCTAAGCGAATAACAATCGACAGGATACAATTCTATTTTGTTGATTTAATTTAACCTAAGCTATTGTTTTTACTAATAAACCTGAGATTAGAATAGAAATACATATCAAAATTGGTATTCACAACAATCGTCATTCTGAACCAAAAGCGTTTAGAAGGAATCTGTGCCTAATTTGGACACTAATTCGAGATTTCACGACGAAGCCAAATAAATTTTTCTATTTTTTTCTCAGAATAATCGAACTAATCCATCCCAAACACAGGTTATTAAATCAAATTAAATTACCGATTTGGGATTATTCCATTTATAGAAATTTTACTGAAAAAACGCCAAATTAATAAATACTATGAATAATCAAAACTATCCATGTTTATGGTTTGATGGACAAGCTAAAGCAGCTGCTGAATTTTATTGTGCTATTTTTCTTAATTCTAGAATTCTTTCTCATAATCCTTTAGTTACGATGTGGGAATTATGCGGTCAAAAATTTATGGGCTTAGACGGTGGATCAAAGTTCAAACCGAATCCTTCTCTTTCCTTTTTTGTGACCTGCGAAACCAATGAAGAAGTTGATGCCATTTGGGAAAAACTTAAACAAGATGCTAAAATAATGATGAACTTAGATAAGTATGATTGGAGTGAATACTACGGCTTTTTGGAAGACAAATTTGGAATTTCATGGCAAGTTTTCAAAGGAAATTATAGCGAAGTAAATCAACAAATAGTCCCTTGTTTTCTTTTTACTGATCATCGATTTGGCAAAGCAAATGAAGCTGTTAACTTTTATACAAGTGTATTTTCAAATTCAAAAATAGATGGAATATTATATTATTCTGAAGAGGAAATGCATCAAAAGCAGATTGTAAAACATGCTCAGTTTGCATTAGATGGAACGGTTTTTATGGCAATGGACGGAGCAGGTGAACATAATTTTTCGTTCAATGAGGCGATTTCATTTGTCATAAATTGTGATACTCAAGAGCAAATAGATTACTTCTGGAATAGCTTTACTAAAGATGGCGGCGAAGAAAGTATGTGTGGTTGGTGCAAAGATAAATTTGGTTTTTCATGGCAAATTGTCCCTTCTATTCTTGGAGAATTAATGAGTGAACCTGAACGTGGGCAAAGAGTTATGGCAGCTTTTTTGAAAATGAGAAAATTTGATATTGAAAAACTAGTTAACGCCTAATTCAATGACTCAAATAATCTCTTACCTCACGTTTAATGGAAATTGCCGGGAAGCGATGACATTTTATAATGAATGTTTTGGTGGAAAACTTAATTTTCAAACATTAGGGGAATCTCCATTATCAGATAAAATGCCAAAGAAAATGAAAAAATATATTCTTCATTCCACTCTTACAAAAGACACTTTAATTTTGATGGGGTCTGATATGGTGGGTGAAAAAGGCTTGGTAAAAGGAAATTCCGTTTCTTTATCACTTCATTGCACTAATGAAGAAGAAGTACAAACCTGCTATTCAAAACTTTCTAATGGTGGATCTCAAAATCATCCTTTAGAAAAAACCATTTGGGGCGCATTATTTGGAGTTTTAACGGACAAGTTTGGTAATCATTGGATACTTAATTATCAAAACTATTCGAATTAATTCTGAGCCTAATTAGAAAATCGATTTTCCGGTTTGCACCATTGCAAATCTGACGAATTTGCCGAATATTTTGCGGAACACTACTTTTCGGATTAAACTCAATTCTTACATTTGAAAAATTATGGACAAATACAGCATTAACAAAAATATTGAAGTAGTATTTCTAACTGCGCCAACATTTCCAAATGATGTTCTAAGTACGTTTGAAAAATTACACTCCTTAATTCCTGATATTCCAAATAGAAGATATTTTGGAATTTCTCATCCCGACAAAACAGGGAAAATTAGTTATAAAGCTGCGGCAGAATTAGTAGAAAACGACACTTTTGATCATTCAGAATTGCAGCATTTCAGCATAGAAAAAGGTGAATTTGTAGCGAAATACATTGTTAATCATTTTGCAGATAGTTCAAGTATTGGAACTGCATTTCAGGAATTATTAGCACATCCTCAGCTTGACCCAAACGCGTATTGCTTAGAAGTCTATAAAAATTATACTGATGTTGATGTTCATTGTATGGTAAAAATCCTTTATTAAGAGACAAGAATTTATGGTTCAAATTTTCAGAACAAATATTCAAGAGGTAGATGTTGCGAATGAGATGATTCAAAAACTTCTTCAACATTTCCCTACTTATTTAATTAATTTTGATTTAGAGGATTGTGATAACATATTAAGAGTAAAAGGAAGCAATATTAGTCTTGAAAAAATAATTTCTTTGCTTCACAAAAACGGTTATGAATGTGACGTTTTGGATTAATTAAAATAATACAATTTCAATTAAATAAGAGACTTATAAATCATTCAAGAATAGGATAATTTCAATTTATTTAGAGAGTTGTTTAAGTCAGGAAAATAGAATTTTTCCAGTGTATCTAGATAAATACATAATGATTTAAGTAATATTCATAACGTTCATGTATTTTTGATAAATCAAAACTGAAAAACGAGACTATTATAAATTAAAACTCTTAATCATATTTAATCTTTAAAATTTGAGTGCCCTACGAATAATCGATTCTCTCGGTTTACACCCTTCTTATTCTTGCAAATTCGCCTCCTATTTTACTTAAAACTACTTTTCGGCGTAAACTCAAAAGTAGTTTTCAAATTAAAAAAATGAATCCATTTGAGGGATTATTTGTAGTTGTCTGATGATTTTTAATTGAACTATTTCAACGATGTGTTGTTTTTTTAGCAATAAATAAAAAAAGCAGATGAAATTCTGTGGAATTATTTAGATATATCTTAGGTTAGATTTAAAACTATTCTTTTGCAATCACATTGTATATTTGCTCACAAGAATAATCTAAAGCGAATATAGAAATGACATTTGAACCCGAATTTAAAGAAGCATTACAACAACTTCCTGATAAAGAAAAAGATAAATTGATATTACGGCTACTCAAATTCGATTTGAAATTGGCAAACCGCTTACACTTCGAATTGGTAGAAAAAATTCCTGTTCAGGAAAAACGTGAACAGTTCAAAAAAGAAATGATTGCCAAAATTAAATTAGCATCGGATCGATATATCTTATTAGATGATTTATTATGGGAACTTCGCTCGAGGAGTGGAGAAATAACGGAGTACGTATTTATCACAAAAGATAAATATGGAGAGGCTCTGTTGAACACGTTAATGCTTCGCTATTTTCTTGAAATAAATACTAAACGAATTGCTTTAGGTTCGACAAATAAATCATACAAGTTGTGTATTTATTGTATTGCAAGAGTATTTAAAGTGTTGTTATTATTACAAAAACAACACGAAGATTTGCATCTAAATTTCAGGAATGATATCCAAGAAATTGGACAGCTTATTGGTAATAATCCTGTTTTAATGCACTTAGCCATTCATAATGGACTCGATGTTAACCCAACTTGAAAATGATAGGAAACAAAGTTATGGCTACCAATGACTTACGATTTTATTTTTAAAATTGGGTCACTACTTTTGTTTTTCGAATGAATGGTCTTTCTTTAAAATTTAGAGCTTGGTAAATTCTTTTTAGCTCTGTGCTTGGCGCAGTACA
>Ga0210025_1003068_pt1 | contig 15496 bp, 14 predicted proteins | sample CryGeyme20150102_FD_183989 | JGI IMG/M metagenome (GOLD analysis project Ga0210025, IMG submission 183989) | Groundwater microbial communities from Crystal Geyser aquifers in Utah, USA - Crystal Geyser metaG 2015-0102 (SPAdes) (version 2) | ecosystem: Environmental > Aquatic > Deep subsurface >...
ACCAGTGTACAGACGCGATTTATTTTGCACAGATTTGCAATTTATTTTGCACAGAGGTTAGCCCAGAGAAAGCTGTTAAGACGTATTGAGAAAAGCACCGAATTAACAGTAGCAAGCAAGACAGGCGTGGGCTAATCAGCTAAAAAATTGCATGCCAGCAACTTTTTAAACCTCAATCGTCAAAAACGTCAACTCAGGCGCAGCACCCTCTATCAACCCGTCTCGCACAAAAGCCAGCGCCCCAGCTGCCACGCTTGAGCCCCGCACAGTTTGCTGCTGCCCACCTGCCCATGTGATAGTGCTAGTACCTGTGGCGGCGTTAACACTGGTCACGGTAGCCACTTGCAATGGAGTGTCAGGCAGCAACTCCAGCAATGCTCGGTAAAGGTTGGTTGTCATGCCAAATGCCTCTCTAAAGTGACTGATTGACGCAATGACGGGTAAGTCGCATTGACCGACACTGCACGCACCCGGCCTCGCCACGGGGTGGGTGCATTGACCTGTACCAGTTGACCAACATCAAGCACACCCGGCTGACCTGCGCCTGTGAGCACAGGCAAGTCCAGTCGCACGTTGTATTTGTTACCCGCAGCACCCAGCACAGCCAGGCCACGCTGTCTTGCCGCATCAGTATGAGTAATCAGCGAATCAGCCACCATCGATGCCAACTTATCGCCTGCAGTACCTGCGCGCTTAACAAGTGCCAACACCCCAGCGCTAGTGCCTGAGACGTAAACAGCATTTATATCTGCCCCGTCTTTTCGCTCAATTGCCTCGGTAATAATGGCATCTTGAGCCAGCTCAACGTCTGCAGCACCCAGCGACCAATCCCAAGGCGCGCCTGACACATCACCTGTACGCATGCCGTAAGGGTGACGTACCAGCAAAGTAGCTGCGCTACGGTGACTTTGCAAATAACCGCCGGCGGCTTGAGCAATACGAATAACGGACTCAAGTGGCGTACCTTGGCGGCTGTAAGCACCAGCAGGGACAAACCAATCCACCAAACCGCCATTAGCAAGAGCACCCGCGCCTATACCCCAATCCAAATCAATTCCAGTCAAGTCAAGCGCATTAAGTGCAAGTTGTTGCGCAGTGCGGTCTAGCGGCTCAATGCGTGACTGCGACACCATGTAAGGCGCACCAATAAGCGCGGTAACGCTACGCCCCTGAATTAACACACCAGTCTGTCCAAAGGCAGCACTGCGGCTAAGTGCATCCACGGCAAACACAAACGGAATACCGTCAAGCGTGACCTGTAATTGTGCCGGCAAACCAGCCACTGGTGCAAGCAGATCAAACAAGCTAGATGGGCCATTGGCTGACAAGCTCCAGCAATAGCTCCCCGTATCTGCAGAAACCGTGGCAGCGTAAATGGGGATGTCTGCCATATCAGGCAACCTATGGGCGATGACGGTATGTGCAGTCATGTAGTACCTCGCTGGCAAAATATAAAGGGGTGCGCCACCAAGTAAGGCTGATGCGCATTGCATACGGCCAAACACCAAATTCGGCAATTCCAACGGTGGGCAGGCAAAAACCAACGCTGGGCCAAAATAAGGTGAAGGCGTAACCGGGATGGTTGGCCGCACATATTGGCCTGGTCGTGGAACCCATGCGTTTTGAAAACGGCTGTCTCGGTACAGCGGACGGGCTTGAGCTGGCCCCGCCCGCCCGGTATAACCTTTGCGATGCGTAGCAGATTCTTGCCAACGGTCAGTGTGGCTATGGCGGCGGTCATGCAGCCCGTCTTCAAAACGGCCATGCAAGCGGCTGCGAGCCGGTGTGCCATCCTTAAACGGGCTATTTAAATCTACGCGAGGCTCTGGGTTGCCATCTTGCCATTGACCAAGTAGTCGAGCGCTGGCTTGCGTGCCATCCTGATACTGTGAATTGGTAAGCGTGTTGGCTGGTAATGCCGTGGCAAACGTGGGTGTATTACCAACATGGGCGTAAACCGCTTCAAGCGCCTGATGCTGCACGCCTGATCTGGCGGGTTGGGCATGCTGCTGCGGCTGGGTCAGGCCAGATTCAGCGGGGGCAGCCACTTGGGCGAATGTTTGACAGTGGGCTACTGTTGGGCGCTGCGTCTGGTTGTCGTGTATTACAGCAAGTCCACCAGACAAACCGGGTAATAACCCAGCCAGCACCATGCGAACGCCAAGCGCCACAGACAAAGTACCTTGTAGCGCAGGAAGTGTGGCTGAAATGTCAAAAGTAGCATCTGTGTGAACCTCTCTGGCATCGCCACCAAAAACAAGATCAGTCGGATGAGTAGCCGAAGGCTGAGCAAAAACCAAATCCGTGATGCGCGTTACCCCACCAAAAACCAAGTCGGCGTCAGGTGCCTGGGCAAGGGCAAAAACGAGATCAGTCAAAGCCATGACTTAGCTCAGTACGGCACTGCCCAACAAAGCGCGGGCCCCAGCGTAAAGCAATGTGCCTGTTGTACCAGCCAGCTTAATATCACCTGTGCCCGCACTATCGGACACAGTGCCATCCGCCACCAGTGCATCATCGCCATTCACCCAGCGCGCCCACACCACAGAGCCCGTGTCCATGATCAGGTCACCACCTAAATCAGCTTGCGCCAGCGTTAAGGCGTTGCCTGTGACCGTGCCGCACGGCTTGGCCAGCAACAGCGTAACCAGCGGCGCACCACCAGGGTCAGCGCCGAGCGCAGGCTGCGTGCTGGTGTAAAGCATGATGCGGCTGTTTTGCACGCCTGTATCAGCAAAGGCGCGCGTACCTTCTAGCCGGGCGGCATTGTGTGCATCAGAAATTGCAAAGGTCATGGGATAGCCTCTGGTAACACGCGGTCAGCAATGACTGCGCGGAAGGCTTCGGTGTGGTCGTAGCTGACTACGGTATAGCGGTAGTCAAGCGGGATACCGTCAAAGGTGTATTCACCTGTTACCGGGTCGCTCCACACGCTTTTCACCAGCAAGCCACCCGGCTCTCGGTACAGGCGCAACAAGCGGTAAACCGGGGTGTTTGGCGTGTTTTTGACAGTTCCTGTGATGCGCCCACGGCCTTTGAATTCCCACGGGTTGACGTTGTTCACAATCGGCGTGTTAGGGATGCCATAGGGCAAGCGGTCGGTCAAGTCGGGGGTAATTGCCTGCATTACGGGCTTGCCAATGGCCGGGTTGTATTTGGCAAGTGGTGGGCCATAGGGGGTAAGGGGCTGAATGGCTATGGGTGTGCCATCCCCCGCGAGCAGCGCCATCTTAATGTTCCCACGGGCCGGTGAGGTCAAAGGCTACGACACCCCAATTGGTGCCCGAATCAGCGCATGGCATGAAGCCAATGGTGCGGCCTGGGTAGCCTGGGACTGCGCTGTCAAGGTAAGCTGTTTTGGCATCTGGACAGATTTTGCGCAAAAGCCGGTGCGGAATCATCAGCATACCTGGCAACCTGCCGCGCAGGGTTTGAGGTGAGCCTTGCTCCATGATGTCAGCAGGGCTTAGGTACAAGCCGTAATCCGCGCCGTTGGGGTAGGCCAGCGGAGCAACGCCACTACCACTGCCACCATAGCTTGAAGGCCAAGTTGCGTTAACGCTTTTTACGCCACCACCGAGCGCAGTGTAGCTACGGGCTAAGTAGCTGAATTCTGTATTGGTTGTGCTTGCAATAGACCGGGATTGATCTGGAGTAGTTGAGTTGGTGTTTGGGTAATTACCAGACACCACAAACCGATACGGGTCAGCGGTTTTCTTGCTGGCAAATTCGCCAAAGCACCACCACGCTGGGGCGTAGCTGTTGTTATCTGTGTTGTAGTGCCGAACCCCCACATACACCATTCGGTCGTCACACACCACCAGCCATGGCTTAGCTACGGCATTGGCGGCTTCGCTTTTAAACACATACAGCGTTTTCTGTGCAGTCGTCGGGAATTCACCTGTGCCTGTGCTGATGTCACTCAAAGTTTCATAGCCCCAGATACGGGCGTTGAACGTAGTGGTGTCGTCCACCTTCAGAAAAATGCCTGTGCCGTCCGGGTGCAGCGCCGGGTCGATCTTGTATGCAGCGGTATTGGTGCCTGAAAACGGCTTGAGCCAGCCCGCCGGGGCTAGTTTTATGGTGATTGTGCCCGTTGGCGCGCCGTCTGGTTCTGCTGTGGCAAAGCTGACGGTGTTGGCGGTAATGGCAGTCACGCGCTGCTCACCATTTAGGCTAGCCGGGGTAGCGCCTGCAACCAGCGCCACACTACCAACTTGCATGGCGGGTGTCGTGGGCAGGGTCAAGGTGCAAACGCCTGTAGCAATGCTGGTGCTGGCGGCGGTTTGCAGGCCAAAGCCCGTGACCAGGCAAGCGTCCAGCACGGACAGCATGGCTCCGGCTGTGCCGCTGCACTGTGGCGCACCAGGCATGTCTGAGTTGAAGAATTTAACGGAAGTGCTCATGCGGGCTCCTTGAAAAATTGGTTATGGTCGGTCAACGTCGCCGCGTGACAAAATGGTGAATGAATGGTTAGTGCCTGTATTTGGCCCCTGCTGAATCGTGCGCACCACCCACACAGGAGCCATTGCGCCCACGGTGTTAAAGCGCAGCACGTTGCCGGTGCTCCAGCCAATGCCCCAACCTAGCACGGGGATGGTGAAATATGGCGCATTGGTGGCTGGATTAAGTGGGGCTTGCTCCTCGTTGACATTACCTGTGCCGATCACGCCCACATGCTCACCCACAATGTTGAACGTGGTGGTGTTGGTGAAAATCAGCGCCCAACGCTCAGTTTGCGCGCCGATGTTGGTCACAGCAATAGGGGCTAGCACGTCGTTGTAAGTGCCTGTTGCTGTGTTGCCTATCAGCGAGTCGCTCCACACATTTGTCCAGGTGGTTTGGTCAAACAAGGTGCTTACACGGGCTTTCAAGTCACCCGCCACCAATGCGCTGCTCAAAAAGCTGCCCAGCGGGTAGTCATGCGTCAAGGCGCGGGTAAATGTTACTTCGCCGCTTATTTGTGCCTCTCGCACCACGCCCATATCTTCAATGCGGTGTTCAATGGTCACGGGTTGGCTGTAGCCTGCGACGTTGTTAAACGTCACTGTGCCGGCATCAAGGTCTGCGGTGTAGCCGGTGTTGATCACGTTGCCATCGAAGCCCACCACGCGCACCCGGCTTAGGCGAACGCGACCTGCATTAATGGTCTGTGCGTTGCTGACCGTGGCAATAATCTTGCCCGTGTGCCCTGCTACAGCAAAGCCTCCTGCTCTAAAAATGGGCACGCGGCCATCACTTGGTAAGCGCACGGGGTCAATGCCGAGCAGGTTTGCATCCAGTGGCAGGTAGCTGAACGCCACTGCGTTATAACGCAAGCTGTTGAGCATAACCAGGTCAGTGGGGATGGTGGTAAGGCCAGCAATATTTAAAAAGCTAAGGTCAATATTCAGGCCCACATCGCCATTGGGGTTAACAAAGTACAACTCGACCAACCCGTATTGGTAGTCCACCCGGCCCTTGACCCGCGTGCCGTTGATCTTGCCATTGCCGTCAGCGGTCACGTTAAACGCAGTGCCGTCCTGCATCACACCCAACACGCTAAGGCTGGCCGGGCGTAGTGGGCTACTAGCAGTGCGAAAGACGCTGCTAGGCGTTGTAAAAGGTGCCTCTGCACCCACGCTTGGCGGGGCAATAAGGCCACGCCAATCTGTCAGCGTAGAGCTAGCGCCTGTTGTCCAACTGTTAATAAATACCGCCCCCAATGGGGCAGATACGCTACCTGCTGGTGTCCCGCCACCATTGGTTGGGTTGATATCTTTCAGTAGCGTGCCGTCGGTCAGCTGTTGGTAACGCGTACCGCCCAATGAGAAACCAACACCTTTAAGTGTGTAGTTTGGAACCATCATCGTGCGAGCCAAGTATTGTGACACCGTGGCTGTTACAGAGTCTGCCCCTGGGAGCGTGCTGCTATAGGTTACGTTAGCTGTGGTGGACGTAATTTCAGCACTGCGAATACTGCCACTAAGGGCATTCCAATTGCGCTGCACAAAGAATAAATGCTGCGGGGATGTGAAGGTGAGTAGTGGGCCAAGGCGGTCGTCGTGCAACACGCTCGGGGTCATGTTAACGTTAATGACTCCAGTGCTGTAGTTGATAGTGCCGCAACTTACAAAGAAACCATTACCAGAATCTTGGTAGCGCAAGCCACCTACACCATCATCGCCAATACGTACCGGGTCTGTCCGATTCTGAAAATTAAGCGTCCAGCCATTTGGTGCGCTGTAAGTCAATCTGATAGTCACCACAAACGACACCGACCCGGGCACGATATTGGCCGCACCAATGTTTCCATTGACCAGCGGAACAGACGCGGAAACATCGCCGCCCGCCCCGTCAATATCTACCAAAAACACAGTCCCTGGCGTGGGTAATGTGTTTGGGCTAATCCGCACCACTCCTTGGGTGTAGTCCACTGTGCCGGTAGCGTCACCAGTCAAATTGCCAAAGCCGTCATCGGTTGCCAACTTAGTTGTGCCGTCCATCCACCCAATAGACACGGAGCCAATGCCAATCGACTTGCTGCCCTTTTCTTCACTGAGCAAACCATCAGTGTTGATAGGCACATACACCTTACCGTTATTTGTCAGCATGGTGTTGTTACTGGTTACGCTGGTCACCTGGCTGTAGCTTTGCACTACTACGCTGCTGCCCACGTCCGGCAGAGCCCCAAGCGTCACACTGACACTTCCTGTGGTGTAGTTAAGTGTGCCAACGCCGTTGGCGCTGCTATTACCAGACAGTTTTCCAGCGCCATCGTCACGCAACACATACCAGCGCCCTTGAGCCAGGTAGCTAATGCTCAGTGTGCGGGGCAGTGGCACGTCATCCATGACAAAGGCGTAGTTCAGCGACCGGCTCTCGGCGGTGACAAGAATGGCACGCTGGTCGCTTATCAGATCAGGTACTGCCGCCGGTATGAAAGTAACCACATGGGAGCCACCTGACGTGCCCCATACATTTGTGCTCAGTTTGACAATGCCATTGTCATAGTCCACCTGCCCCACCTCGGCTGCAGCGCTGATCAGCAATCCGCCTTGGTCGGTTGCAGTCACCCCGCTGCGGACTATACTCAAGCTACCAGGGTAAATAGGACCACCAACAAACAAGTTTGTGCTGGTAGTGAAGCCCATGCTAATCGTCTGCGTGACGGGTCCACCAGTAGCTACCAGCGCGGCGCTTAAGCCATTGGTGCGCACATCAAGAATTGGGCTTTCCGTCTGCGAACTTGGAACCAGTTGGGTGTAAACCGAGGCCGCGTTCACAGTAAAGTCACCCAGCGCGGCGGCTTGCGCTAAAGGCGTTACGCCAACATAAGTACCCGCATCAGCCACTACTGTGTCGCGCATCTTGGCAGCGTTGGCAGCCAACGATAGTTGTTTGCTTGCTGGGCTACCAATCATATCGTCGCGCAATGCGTCGCTGATAGATAGCGTCACCACAGCCTTGTCATAGGGGTTACCGTTGATATCGTAAAACGTGCGCGTAACCGACTCCACAGCCGTGGTGCGGATGTACTGTTCAATCTGATTACTTAAGCCTTCGTACTGCACCAATACCAGCGTCTGCCCGATAGCGGGTAACTCGGTTTTTGTTTCTTGCAGTACCTGGACGCTGCGCTGCCCTGCAATGTGGTTTTCGTAAAGAATACCAGGCCACAATGGCCCCTTGTTCAAATAGGACTCAACCCGGCTAGACGCTTCGGTTCGACGATCAAAAACGGAGTCAGTGGTGAACAACGTCACGCTTACGTTTGGGTCTTCGGGAGGTTCAGCCACAATCATGTTGCTGCCCATGTAAGTGGCAGTGTCAGCCGTCTGCACCGAGACGTGCAATTTGCGCAAATTCACCCGGCCACCAGCGCGGTCAAGTTCACTGATGTCCGGGAAAATAGCATTGCTTACACCGTCTGCAATGACCGTTGACGTGGGTGCGCCACCACCTTCGGCCACGTCGTCCATGACTTGGGATGCGACCAGTTTGATGTCGCCTGAAAGGATGGGCATAGCTTACAACCCCAGCGCCTGGCGCTCTACCCGGCCCCATTGCCGGGCGGCTTCCACAAACGCGCCAAATTCCTGCATGGCCGCCAGCTCGCCGGGGGTTGGTGTGTACATGCCGGTGGCAGCGCCTACGCCAATGCGGGCAAAGTACATCTCGTCATCAATGCTGTACTGCGCACGGATTTTGTGAATCATGCGCTCTGAGATCAGGTGCACATGGGTGCTGGCGGACTTGATTTGCTCTTTGAGTGCGTCGGTCAGCACCACGGGCTGCGGGTCAATTTCTGGCGGCTGCATGGGCAGCGTCAGGCCTTCTGGAACGGCAACATAAGTGGTGCCGTCAAGCGTGCACAGCTCGGTGCAGTGCAGCGCGTCGTCAAACCCTTGCGAGTCGGGTAGCGCCATTTGAATGGTGGTGTGCGGTGTTGAGGCTTTTTGGTAGGCGTAGATAGAGGTCATGGTGGTGGTGAGTGGTTAAGGGGATGGCCCCAGCGCTATCGCTTAGGGCCTCAAGTCAAATACGAGGCGCAGGCCAGCCCAACGCTGTGGTTCGCGTTGTTCCGGGCGTTGCTCAGACTGCGAAAGCGGACACCGGCAACGCTGCCGTTGCCCCAATTGCCACGAGAAATCACACAGAGCTCATTGCGAATGTACTGGTAGTAGTAGTCCGTGCCCATGGCATTGCTGCCTGCCGTGCTCATGCCGCTGGCAGCGGGCAGGCCCAGCATTGACAACAACCGGTTGGCGGCGGTGTCCCAGGCAAACACCTGGTTGGCTGCGTTGCCATAGCGCTGGGCGTAGGCGTTGTTGGGGTAGGTGGTGGCAAAGTTGGGCGTGATTACATCAAACTGTGCGGCTGCACCCGTGGCGCCCCAGTGGTCGGTGGCCAGGGTGGTGCCTGCTGTGACAGCAGCGATGTCCACACTGGTCTTGAGCGCATAAAACACGCCCTTGGTCGTGATGCCGCCCGACGTGTAGGCGGTAAAGGCGGTGCCATCCACGGCATTGAGTGTGATGGTGTTGGCATCGGTCACGGTGATGGTGTACAGCCGGCCGTTGAGCTGCGTCATGCCTTCCACGCTATCAATTTGCACCACATTACCTGTGGTGTAGCCATGCGCGGCGACGGTGAGCGCAACCGGGTTGGCCTGGGTGGCGCCGGTGATGGTTTTGCCAAGGGCAATGCACATCAAGCCTGGGTTGATTTTGTAGATGTTGCCTGCCACATCAGCAATGCCGCAGGCCTGGCCGTTGTGGGTGGTCTTGGCAAACGGCACGCCACTGCCCGCCAGCGCCATGTTGGGTGCGCCACTGGCCCCGGCGGTGGTGAAGATCACGCTGGTGTCGTTGGCGTCGCGCAGGGCATTGTTGTTGTTGCCCTTGGGGTAATTGGTGACACGCGCGGCATCAAACCAGGCGCAGTAGGTGGCGCTGGTGCTTGCCTGGGCGTGGGCCTCTGACAATCTGGTAATGGCGTCGGCCATGAAGATGGTCTCAGGCACAAACAGCGCGCCGCGTGTTTTGGCGGCGGCAATGGCACCGTAGTAGGCATTGGCGGGTGCGCCGGTCAGGGTGGCAAAGCCAAGCTGGCCGGTGCTGGGGCCGCTGACGATGGGCATGGCATTGGCGATGCTGGAGCAGGTGCCCGCGTTGTTGCTGCAGTCGTATTTGTCGCGGAAAAAGCCGGGCTGGTTGGTGCCGCCGTTGATGAAGGCGCGGTGCAGGTAGTAGCTGTCAGACGCTGCCGTAGCCTCGTCTGGGTAGGCACTCAGGGGTTTTACGTCGACGCTGTTGGCCGCGTACACGCCATAGGTCGGGTTGTTGGCGTGGCCCAGGCGAAAGTAAAACGCGGGGATCCAGATCATCACACTGCCGTCGCTGTACTGGTAGCTGCCGTAGTTGGCGCTCAGGGTATCGGTGCAGCCAGGCATGGGGGTGTAACCCATGGGCACGGCGGGGCAAATGCCTTGGCCGAAACCGGCAAAGCCGGGGGTGCCGATGTTGTTGTTAATCGCGTTACGCAACAGTGTCCCGTCGGGCATCACGATGGAGCCGTTTGCATCGACCGCTACTGGGGCATTTGCGCCTGCAACGCGCTGGGCGCCGGTGAGCTTGGCAAAACCATGCGCTGCCAATTGCGCTAAATTAAGCCCGCTCATTGCTTCACCCACTTGGATTCACCAGTCAGCACGCCTGCTGTGTAGCTGTATGTTTTTATCCATGTGTTTGCGCCGTTGGTGGCGGCATCTGTCACCAGCAAACCCGCAGCATAGCCGTAAGCATGGCTGCAGGCATCAGGATTGAAGGATGCGCCCGTGGAGTCGATGGCGGCGCCACCACCAGCGGCATAGGGCAGGCCTGTGGCGGGGTCCAGCAGCACCACGGCTTGGGGTGTAAGGGGCCGTGTGGGGCCGGGGGTGTTGACAAATTCCATGGGATTGCCTTTCAATCGGTTTTTACAGTTCGACAAATCGCAGGGTAGGCACATACCAGTCGTCGCTGGCAATGGCAGCATCTTCAAAAAACAGCACAGGCAGGCCTTGCAGCGCGCCGCGTTCGTGGTCAAAGGTCACGCTGTGGGCCACGCCGCGCAGCGTCAGGGTGAGCGTGATGCCTGCGGTGTGCGCCCAGGCGTGCAGTTGGTCAACCAGGGCGCGGGTGCACCAGCTGGTGTCTGCACTGCCCTCCAGGGTGATCGGCCTGCCTGCCTGCTTAACGCCTTCTTCAATCAGCAGCGCGCCGGTGGTGGTGTAGGTTTTGGCTTGCTGCACCGGGCTCCAGGTGTATTCATCGGCCCAGTTCAGGGCATCGGGCAGCGTCACTGTGGTGGCGCTTGCGGTGTGGGTCAGGGTGATGGCCATGGCTTTAAGCTGCGGTTTGTTGGGCGCGTTTGAGGGCGGCGATCAGGGCTTGCGCATCCGCGTCGCTGCTGGTGTTGATGGCGGTGCGGGTGCCGCCCATGTTGATGTTCACGGTGTAGGTTTTGGCGGGGGTGGTGGTTGATGCCTTTGCGTCAGTGACGGTTACTCGGCCAGTGTTGGTGGCATTCACCAGCGCCTGTGCATCTTGCAATGCCTGCACCGACACTGCGCCTGCTGACAACTTGCTCATTTCCTGCAAAAAGTTCAGCGCGTTCCTGGCTTGTGTTTTGGCTGTATTTAGCTCTGCCTGTGTCAAGCTAATCGTTTGCCCGGTGTCAACTGCATTTTTTACCCTGTACGCAAGATCAGTTGGCAGCGTGTTGTTGAACGTGCCTTTGGCTGCCCCGTCCTGATTAGCCGTCAAGCCATCAGACGTTTTACCGTAGGGGTTTTCTTCATCAATCTTGTCTCGATTCGACCTTGGTGCAGCTGAGCGGTCTGCCATGGCCTGCAAAATCTTCAAGACATCAGCTTGCCGCTTGATGTCTTCTGTGGTGGCGCGTACATGCCCGCCAAATTGCTGTGTGGCAGTAGATGCGCTGCCCATGGAATTCACAATGCTTTTGCCGGTGCTGTCGGTCTGGACTTGCAGGCCACGCATGGCGGCTTCGCTCTTGATGGCCTCGGTGGCCACACCACCGTTGGCGGCAATGGCAGCCTCGGCGTATTTTTTGAAGGCGGTTTGAAGCCCTTCTGCTGTGGCTTGACCGCTTTCTTTAACCAGCTCAAAGTCTTGCCTTGCAGTGATGGCTATGGTGGCTAGGTTTTCCTTGGTCTTGATGCCCATGCGCTCAAACGACGCGGCAATGGCGGCGGCTTTTTCTGCGGCCTGCTTTTCAAGATCGGCGATGCTGGCTGTTGCGGTGTTGGCTGCGCCTGACAGGGCTTGCAATTTTTCAACCGCCAGATGCCAGTTACCGGTGGCCACGGCGGCCTCGTACTCCAGGCGCAGGGCGGCCACCTCGTCTTTGGCGGCAAGGGCGGCGGCTTGCTGCTTGTCGCCGCTGTCTTTGGCTTTGTTGCCTGCATCTAAAGCGGCATTGCCCACACCCGTCAAGTTATCAGCCATGGCCTTGAACACGGGCGCGCTGGTGCTGGCTTGCGCACTGGCCGCAGCGGTGTCTCCTGTCAGACCTGCCCAGCCGTCGCGCGCTGTCTCAGCGCCTGCGGCCATGCCCTCAAACGCCTTTTGCCCCTTGGCCGCAAACGCCTCACTGGCGGCCCATGTGGCCTCAGCAGACAATTTAACCTCTGCAGCGGCCTGCTTGAAGGACTCTGACACGCCACCAAAGGTGATCTTGGCCAAGCCCTGCAGCAGCAGTGCCAGCCCGCTCTGTATATTGCTGGCCACGCCTGAGAACGCCTCCCCCAGGCCGTACACCACCACCAGCACAGCGTCCACCCCGGCGCTCATCACGCCGTAAGCGGTTTTGACCATGTTGCCCGCATTGGTGGCGTACTCACCCAGCTTGGTAAACGCCGCCTGTGTGTCTGTGGCAAAGGCCTGCATGCGCGTGGCCAGCGCGCCAAAGTCGGCCTCAGCGGCAAAGGCTTTCACCCACTTGATGGCGCCCTCAAAGGCGGTGGTAATGGCCGCACCAAACCCGGCTACCGTGCCGCCATCCACCATGCCCCTGAATGCCGCAGCCAGGTCATTCATGCCCTGCGTCAGCACGGGCAGCACGGGTGTCGTCAGTGCGTTTTTAACCGTGTCCCAGGCGCTGCTCATGCCCTTCATGGCCCCATTGAGGTTGCCCTCCATCACGGCGGCGGTCTTGGCGGCGCTGCCAGCGGCGTTGTCAAGCTTGCCTTTCAGGTCATCGAGTGCGCCAATGCCTTGATTGAGCAACGCGCGCAGCGCCGGGCCAGCCTCAGTGCCTACCGCGTTGATGGCTTTTGACCCGGCTGGCCCGGCGGCCGCCAACTGGCGCAACGCTTGCTCAAAATTGGTGGTGGTAATGCCAGCGTTTGACAGCTCTGCGCGGAACTTGCTGGCCGGGTCGGCAAACTGCGCCATGATGGCGTTAAGCGCCGTGCCCGCCCGGCTGGCATCAATGCCTGCATCGGCAAACTTGCCAATGATGGCCACCGTGGTTTCCAGCGACAGGCCCAGCGTGTTGGCCAGTGGCGCGGCGTAGCTCAGGGCTTGCGCCAAGCCGTTCACACTGGTGTTACTGGCATTGGCACCCAGGGCCAGCACGTCGGCCACGCGCCCGGCATCGGTAAACGCCAAGCCCAGGCCCATGATGGTTTTGGTAACGTACTCTGATGCCGCGCCCAACTCTACCCCGCCCGCCTGCGCCAGTTGCAGCACCGCAGGCAGCGCCGTGATGGCATCCTTGGCGCTCAGGCCCGCGCGGCTCAGGTTGCCCAGTGCATCCGCCGCCTCAGTAGCTGTAAATTTGGTGCTGGCCCCTGCGGCCTCTGCGGCCTGGCGCAATTGCACCATCTCGGCAGCCGTTGCACCACTGACAGCAGCCACCTCTGACAGCTTGGCCTCCAGATCAGCCGCACCTTTAACGGCACCAATAAACGCATTGACGCCAAAGTAGGCGGCAATGCTGGCCCCCACGGCGGCCACCTTCGACCCCATCGAGCTGAAAATGCCCGAGGCCTCGTCCTTGGCCCTGATGATGATTTCGACGGGGTTAATGGCCATGCTCTACCCAGGGGCCTTAAGCCATCTTCACGCGGAAATACTGGCTAATGCCCACGCCCACCTTGCTGGTGTCAATCAGCACCTCGGCATCCACCGCCAAGTCAGCAAACTTGTCCCCCAGCAGGCTCAGCGCCTTGGTAGGGCTGAGCTGGGCGCGGTAAATGTCCACCACCACCGGCTTGCCGCTGTTGGCCTCATTGAGCCCTTCAAAGTGCAGCTCAAGAATGATGGCCCCAGTGGTCATGGCCTCCACCTTGTCGTAAGCCGCATAGGTGTAGTCCACCTTCAGGCTGGCAGCATCGGCAATCGCGCCGGTGGGCAAGATGTAAATGCCACCAGGGCGCACCTCGTAGTCCGTCACACCGCTGTAAGTGGTCACCGCGTCAGCACTGGTCACCGTCACGGCAGTCGGGTTCAGGTGCACCAGCGGCACAAGGGCACCTTTATAGGCGGTCACCACTTCATCAAGCACGCTAGCGCCTGTCACGGCAGCCTCGGCACCAAACAGGGCGCGCGCCACATTGGTTTTGTTAAGGTCGTTAAGCGTCATGCTCAGCGTCACCTCGGTGATGCGGCTCACCGTGGCGCGCACACCGCCGCCAAGTTTGCCCGAATCCATTTGCTTCTTCTTGTCTTCTTTGACGGCCAGGTCAAGCTTGCTGGCGTCGCCAATGTCCATCAAGCCAGCGGCGGCACCGGCTATGCGGGCATACACCTTGCCAACGCCAAGGTAGGGGTAGTAAACGGTATCAGTCATCTTGAGTCCTTCAGGTTAAAAATCATCACACGGCCAGCGTTAACGCCAGCTCCACCGTAAAAGCCAGTGGCAAATAGCCATAGCCCTTGTTAAAGCCAGCGCCGGGTGCTGTGGCCAGCTTCAAAGGGCCAGCCGCGCCGGCGGCCTTAAAACCCATCAAACCTTTGGCCACCTGGCCTGCCAGCAGGCCGGCCTGTGCGCGTGCAGCGTCTGCAGACTTCAGGTTGGCCACATTGCGGGTGGCCACCACGGCCAACCAGGTTTGCTCAATGCGCGCCGCGCGGCCGTCGGCCCGGCTGGCCTGCGTTACCCGGTAGCCCTGGTACAACAAGTGCACCGCAGGCACCAGCTGCTGCTCTTCTTTGACACCCGCCAGGTCGTCAGCGCTAAGCACATGCACCGCCGGGGTCTGGCCGGCCAGCACGGTTTTCAGGCGTGCCAACAGCTCGGGCTCCAGCGCCAGCAGGTTGTGCAGCATCAGTAGCTGCCCCAGTCAAACGCCTTGGGTACCACGCGGCTGACCATGCGCCCGCCGGGCTGCGCCACCGTGGCGTCAAGTCCGCCCAGGCTGACCACACCTTTGCTGAGGTCGCGCAGGTAGTCGTCAGCCCATTTGGTGCCGTTGCGCACATCCTCAGGCACCAGGTGGCCATACAGGCGCTTGAGCGCAATGGCCGCCACCGCACCCGGCAGGCTGGACCCCGCCACCAGCTCTGCAGCCAGCGGCATCACCGTGCGGTAACGCGGAAACATATAAGTGTCGGCATGCGCACTGGCGCGGGCCAGCGCCTCGTTCATGCGCAGCAGGGCTGCGTCTGCTGCGGCAATGGCCGGGGCGCTCCAGGCGGCGCGCTCAGTGCCCTCTACCGTGGCTTGCAGCAGCGGGCCGTCCACCAAAGCATTCATGGCGGCACGTTGGGCCAACTCGTCCCAGCCACCGGTGGCGGCCAGCACCAAGTCGGCAAGCGTGGCGTACACCATGGCTTAGGCGGCGGTCAGCTCTACCAAGGCCTCTGGGTACAAGCACATGGCCAGCGGGTTGGCCTGCACCTCCATATCCCAGCCCTTACCCAGCTTGCGCGCCTCTGACTTGGCGTAAAACGGCAAGCCCAGCGTATTGACCGTCTCAAGGTAGTTGGCGGGCGAGTTAGTCATG
>Ga0210025_1003073_pt1 | contig 15483 bp, 16 predicted proteins | sample CryGeyme20150102_FD_183989 | JGI IMG/M metagenome (GOLD analysis project Ga0210025, IMG submission 183989) | Groundwater microbial communities from Crystal Geyser aquifers in Utah, USA - Crystal Geyser metaG 2015-0102 (SPAdes) (version 2) | ecosystem: Environmental > Aquatic > Deep subsurface >...
CGTAGTGCTCGATGAGTGCGTAGTTTTCGTGAAAGCCCACGCGGTTGAGTGGCGTCCGGGCGCAAATCGGGGTGGCGAACGCGTGACGCGGCGCCGCCCCGCACTGGTGCGCCGCGATCACGCGGCGTTCTCATAGGCCGCCTTAAACCTCGTCGGGGAAATGCCGCAGCACGCTGCGAATCGGGTTCGGCGCCGCCTGCCCCAGTCCGCAGATCGAGGCGTCCTCCATGGCGCGGCCGAGTTCCTCCAGCAGCGCGCGATCCCACCTCGGCGCCGTCATCAGCTTGACGGCCTTCTCGCAACCCACGCGGCACGGCGTGCACTGGCCGCAGCTTTCATCCTCGAAGAACTTCAGCAGATTCAGCGCCACGTCCTTCATGCTGTCGCGGTCTGACAGCACCACCACCGCCGCCGAGCCGATGAAGCAGCCGTGCGGTTGCAGCGTGTCGAAGTCGAGCGGGATGTCGTCCATGCTTGCGGGCAGGATGCCGCCCGAGGCCCCGCCCGGCAGATAGGCCTTGAAGGCGTGCCCCTCGGCCATGCCGCCGCAGAAATCGTCGATCAGGCGGCGGATGGTGATCCCCGCCGGCGCCAGCTTGACCCCCGGCTCACGGACGCGGCCCGAGACCGAGAACGCGCGCAAGCCCTTGCGCCCGTTCTCGCCGTGGTCGCCAAAACACCCCGGCCCCTCGGCGGCGATGCGCGTGACCCAGCACAGCGTCTCGACATTGTGCACCAGCGTCGGGCGCCCGAACACGCCTGACTGCGCCACATAGGGCGGGCGATGGCGCGGCAGGCCGCGCTTGCCCTCGATCGATTCGATCATGGCGCTTTCTTCGCCGCAGATATAGGCGCCCGCGCCGCGGCGAAGGTCGATATGGCCCGGCGCGACAAGGCCCTCCGCCTCAAGCCGCGCGATCTCGCGGCGCAGGATCGCCAGCACGGCGGGGTATTCGTCGCGCATGTAGATGAAGCAGCGCTCGGCCGCGATCACCTCGGCGGCGATCAGCATCCCCTCAAGGAACACATGCGGTTCGCGCTCCAGCCACCAGATGTCCTTGAACGTGCCGGGCTCGCCCTCATCACCGTTCACCGCCAGATAGCGCGGGCCTTGCGCCGCGCGCAAAAAGCCCCACTTGCGCCCCGCCGGAAACCCCGCCCCGCCCATGCCGCGCAGACCTGCGGCCTGCACCGCCTCCTGCACCGCGTCGCGGCTGATCTCGCCCGCGCGCAGCGCCTTGAGCGTCGCGTAGCCGCCGGCGGCGACATAGGCGTCGAAGTCCTGAAAGGCGGGCGTCGCCGCGTGGGTCTCACCCGCCGCCACCGCCGCCGCCACCTTTGCGGGCGTGGCGTGGCCGATATGGTTGTGGCCCACCTCCAGCACCGGCGCGGCGTCGCAGCGGCCCATGCACGGCGCGCGCAGCACCCGCACGTCCCCCGGCCCATAGGTCGCGGCGAGGTCGCGCAACAGCGCCTCGCCGCCCGCCAGCGCGCAGGAGATGCTGTCGCACACCCGGATGGTCAGCGCGGGCGGCGCCGCCTCACCCTCGCGCACCACGTCGAAATGGGCGTAGAAGGTCGCGACTTCATAGACCTGCGCCTGCGACAGCCGCATCTCCTCGGCCAGCGCGCACAGATGCGCGGCGCTCAGATGGCCGTGGGCGTCCTGGATCAGGTGCAGGTGCTCGATCAGCAGATCGCGCCGCCGGGGGCGGTCGCCCAGCAGGCGGCGCACCTCGGCCAGCGCCGCGTCGTCGGGCTGACGGCCCTTGGGCTGGGTGCGGCCCTTGCCCTTGCCCGATTTCCATACGCCCGGCTTGTCGTCCAGCGGAGACATTGCGCCACCTCGCTCCAGTTTCTATCCTGTATCCTGCGCCGCCGCGCGCCGTCAGTCCGAGAGAGCGACCCCGTGAAAAGCCTGCTCCGCGCCGCCGCGCTCCTGCCCTGCCTCGCCCTCGCCGCGCCCGCCGCCGACCTGCAACCGGGCGACGAGGAGATACCGCTCAGCGAGTGGCGCGAGATGACCGAGGGTCGCACCGTGTGGTATTCGCTGAACGGCGTCCACTGGGGCAAGGAGTATTTTCACCCCGGCGGCGCCAGCGCGACCTTCGTCGGCGCCGAGGGGATGTGCGCCACCGCGCCTTGGGCCTATGCGGATGGCCTGTATTGCTTTTCCTATACGGGGATGGACTGTTTTCGCCACGTCCGCCGCGACGGCCAGCTTTTCGCCCTGCCGCTGTCGGACGGCGCGGCGCAGCAGATCGAACGGATCACCGACGGCCCGCTATCGTGCGAGCCGCCGCTGTCGAGCTAAGCCGCGCCGAAGACCGCCGTCACGGATGCACGATCATCCGCTTGTAGAGCCGCCATGTGGCGTGGCCCAGCACCGGCATCACCACGATCAGCCCCAGGAAGAACGGCGCCCACGACACCGCCAGCGCCACCGCCACGAACAGGCCCCACCCCGCCAGCGGCACAAGATTCTTGGCCACCGCCGACACCGACAGCGCCACGGCGGTCACCGGATCGACGTTTTTCTCCAGCATGTAGGGAAACGACACCACCGTGATCGAGAACACCACGAAGGCGAAGGCGGCGCCGACCGCGTTGCCGACCAGCAGGAAGCTGAAGCCGCGCGTGGTGGTGAACAGATCGGCCAGCAGCGCGTTTATCGGCAGCGGCGACAGGCCGTAGAACAGCGCATAGATCATCAGCGCCATCCGCAGCCAGACGAACAGCGCGAACAGCAGGATGAAGCCGAGAAAGAAGATATTCACGTTGGTCGTGGCGCGCTGGATGCTGAACAGGTCGCTCACGCCCACGCTGCGGCCCGCGTCGCGGCGGCGGCTGCCCTCGTAAAGCCCCATCGCGGCGAACGGCCCGATCAGCGCGAACCCCGCCAGCATCGGGAAGATCAGCACCACCATGTCGGCGCGCAGCGCCAGCCACAGCATCGCCATGCCGCCCAGCGCGAAGAAGGCGCCGATGGTCATGCCGAACGCGGGCATGGCGCGGAAATCGTCGGCGCCTTCGCGCAGCGCCATGGTGATGTCGTCAACCGTGATGCGCCTGATCTCCGAGGCGGGCGCGCGCGCGCCGCCTGCGCCGGACGCCGTCCCGCCTGTGTTCGCCTCCACACCCGCCATCGTCGTCTCCCCGCTTGTCTTGTCGCGACAGGATAACGGATAGGCGCGCGCCGCGCCATGCGCGTGACGCGCGCCCTTCGCCGCGCGCTCTGCGACGAATTGCGCCCCCGAGCGCGCCGGGTTAGCGTCATGGCCATGAAACGCCGCATCATCTTCGCGCTGTGCCTGGTCGCGGCGACCGCGTCGGCGCAGGAGACGCCGCAGGAAGCGCCGCAGGAAGAACCGCAGGAAGCGCCATTGGGGGCGGCCGACTGGCGCGCCTACGCCGAGGGCTGGACGCTGCATTTCGAGGACAGCGGCGCGGCTTTCGGCGCCGAGACCTATCTGCCCGGCGACGCGGTGATCTGGAAACCCGAGGGCGGCGCCTGTTCGCACGGCTACTGGACCGAGGCGCAGGGGCGCATCTGCTTTCTGTATCAGGACAGCGTGGCCTGCTGGCGGATGTTTCGCGACGGCGACGGCGTGCTGGCGCGGCCCGCCGACGGCGGCGGGCCGTCGTTGCGCGTCGCCCGGCGCGACCGCGCGCCGCTGATGTGCCCTGAGACGCCCGCCGTGTGAACCCGCCGTGTGAACCGGGGTCTGTCGGGCGGCGATGGTTGGTCGGCGGCGCGTGGTCGGCGGCGGCTCAGAGCAGCTCGAACCCGTCGTCGCGCGCGCACGGGCGCAGCCCGGCCAGCCCGTCCGCCAGCCTGCGCACCTTGATCAGACGGCGCGCCGCCGCCGCGTCGATGGCGCCCAGGCCGTCGGCGGCCCGCGCCAGCGCGCCGATATAATCCGCCAGCCCGTCGATGTGCTGGATCAGCCGGTCAAGCTCCTGCAAGCCGCGCAGCTCCGCCAGATCGCGCGGGTTGGAGGTGGTGATGAGCGACCCCACCGCCGTCTCCACCGCCGTCGCCGCCGAACACAGCGCGCGCAGTTCGCGCGAGGCGTTGTTCAGCAGCTCCGCCACCGGCACATGCTCGGGGCCGCCGCGGTCGCGCGGGTCGGAAAGGATGCTCATCGCGCCAGCCTCCATCAGAACAGTTCGACCTCGCCCACCGGCGCGCGGGGCGCGGGCGGCGGCGGGGGCGGCGGCGGCGCGTCGGCCTGCAGCATGATCTGCCGCGCGCGGCCCGAGGCGGGCCAGTATTCGATCCGCCGCCCCTGAGCGCCGCCCACGCTGCCGCCCAGATAGGCGATGCCCTCATCGCGCAGGAATTTTTCGGCGAAGGCCACGTTGCGCGCGCCCACCGCGTAGCGGCCCGACATGAAGGCGCAGCCGCCGAACAGCTTGGCCTCCAGCCGGTCGCGGCGCGCGCCCTGTTTCAGCAGGCCGTTGACCAGCAGCTCCATCAGATGCACGCCATAGCGCTCCGCCTCGCCGCGCTTCGCCGCCTCGCCGCCGTCGGGCAGCAGAAAGTGGTTCATGCCGCCGACGCCCGCCTGCGGGTCGCGGATGCAGGCCGCGACGCAGGAGCCGAGCACGGTGGTCAGCACCATTTCGGGGTCGCGCGAGACGACCCATTCACCCTGGATCACCGTGATCCGCTGGCTGAGCGCGGCGGGCTGCATCAGTCCAGCGAGCCGACGATGGCCTCGATGCACGCCTTCATCTTGGGCGCGTCCACGGGCTTTTCCAGATAGTTGTTCATGCGAAACGCCTTGCCGCGCTCGATCAGCGTGGCGTCGCTGCGCCCGGTCACCAGGATGAAGCCGACCTGCGCGGTCGGCTCGTAGCCGCGCAGCTTCTCCAGCAGTTGCAGACCGTCGAGCTTGGGCATGTTCATGTCGGAGATCACCAGATGGCGCGGTTTTTTCGTCAGCCCGTGCAGGGCCTCCTCGCCGTTCTTGTAGATCTCGATGTTGCGCAGGCCGATCTCCTCAAGCGCCGCGACCAGCAGGCCGCGGCTCACCGAGGTGTCATCGACGACGGCGACCTCGAGCATTTCCTTCAGCGCCATCAGATCGCCTCCCTGACTGAAATTTCCGGTGTGAAGATCGCATCGGCGATGGCGCCGAGCGGTGTGGCGTGGTCCACGGCGCCGATCTCCAGCGCCGCGCGGGGCATCCCATAGACGGTGCTGCTGTCGCGGTCCTGCGCGATGGTGCGCCCGCCCGCCGCGCGGATTGCGCGCAAACCCTCGGCGCCGTCGCGCCCCATCCCGGTCAGCAGCGCCGCCACCACATGCGGAACGCCCGCCCGCGCGATCGAGGCGAAGGCGACATCGACCGAGGGGCGATGGCGGTTGACCGGCTCGGTGGGCGTCAGCCGCACGCGCCGCGCAGGGCTCCACTGCACCTCCAGATGCGCCGGACCGCCGGGGGCGACATAGACGCAGCCCCGCTCCAGCGGCGCGCCGTCCCAGGCCTCGCGCACCGTCGGCGCGCACAGGCTGTCGAGCCGCGCGGCGAAGCTGGCGGTGAACAGCGCGGGCATATGCTGCACCACCACCGTCGGCGGCGTGTCGGCGGGAAAGCGCGACAGCACGCGGACCAGCGCCTCGACGCCGCCGGTGGAGGCGCCGATGGCGATCAGGCTGACGCCCTGGGCGCCGCGCGCCAGCTGCGAAGGCGACGCCCCCGGCGAAGGCGCGGGCCGGGCGGGATGCGCGCGCCGCGCCGCGCCTGCGCGCCGCACCCGTTCACGCAGCGCGGAATAGCTCTCGGCCGGGCCGTTGCGCGCGTCCGCCACCAGAACCGGCGCGCCGCCCTCCGCCGCCGCGCGCTCCAGCAGCGCCCGGCCCCCGGGGTCGGCGGCGCTGGCGTAGAGCAGCACCACATCCGGCGCCAGCGCCGCGATCAGGTCCACGGCCTCGACGGCGGAGGCGCAGCGCGCCAGCACCTCGATCGCCGGATCGGCGCCGATGGCCGCCGCAGTGGCGCCGCCCGCCGCCGGGCCGTCCGCCACGAACAGGACGCGGACCGGGCGCTTCATCACGCCGCCCCGCTGCGGGTGTAGGCGGTCACGCCGTCGCTGAGCAGCAGCGCCGCCGCAGGCCCGCCGATCCGCTCGGAATGGCCGATGCACAGGCGGCCGCCCGGCGCCAGCAGCGCGGCGATGCGCGACCAGATCATGCATTGCGTCGGTTCGTCGAAATAGATCGCCACGTTGCGGCAGAACACCACGTCGAAGCGGCCCTTCATCGGCCAGTCGCCCATCAGGTTCAGTTCGCGAAAGCTGATGAGCTGTCGCAGCGCGGGCGCCGCCTCGGCCATGCCGCCTTCAACCTCCGCGAACCAGCGCCGCCGCAGCGGCTCGGGCGCGTCGCGCAGGGCCTCCGCCGGATAGCGCCCGGCGCGGCCCTCGGCCAGCACGCGGGGGTTGATGTCGGTGGCGAGGATCTTCACGTCGGCCTGCGCCGCCTCGGGCCAGGCCTCCAGCACGCACAGGGCGATGGAATAGGGCTCCATGCCGGTCGAGCAGCCCGCCGACCAGATCCGCACCCGCCCCCCCGCCTTCGCCCGCGCGATCAGCGGCGCCAGCGTCTTGCGGCGCAGGTCCTCGAAGTGGTGCGGCTCGCGGAAAAAGCGGGTGACGTTGGTGGTCAGCGCCGACAGCATGTGGCCGCGCTCCTCCGCCGCCGGGTCGGCGATCAGCGCGCAGTATTCCTTGAACGTGGTCATCCCCAGCGCGCGCACCCGCTTGGCCAGCCGGGAATACACCAGCGGCTCCTTGGCGCGCGGCATCTCGATCCCGGCCTCGGCGTGCAGCAATTTGGCGATCATGGAGAATTCCGCGTCCGAGAACGCGAATTCGCGCGGCGCCGCCTCGCGGGCGGCGTCGGCGGCGGCCATGGCCGCGACGTAGGGAGAGGCGAGGCTCACGCCGCCTCGCGCTGGTCGTGCGGCAGCACCTGATCCAGCTCGATCAGGCTGATCATGCGGCCCTCCATGGCGAACACGCCCTTGACGAACTGGCGCGTGGTCTCGGAGGCCACGTCGGGCGTGGGGCGCATCTGCTCGGGCGTCACCGTCAGGATGTCGGAGACCGCATCGACCAGCAGCCCCACCACCTGTTCGGCGATCTGCACCACGATGGTCACGTGCCGCTCGGTGGGCGCGGCGGCGCCCAGACCCAGCCGCGACGACAGATCGACGATCGGCAGCACCGCGCCGCGCAGGTTGATGACGCCCTGCACGAAGGCCGGCGCGTGCGGCAGGGTGGTGGCGGGCGTCCAGCCCCTGATTTCGCGCACCGCCATGATGTCCACGCAATATTCCTGCGCGCCGATGCGGAATGCGACCAGTTCGATGGGCGCGGCGGAGGTGGTGTCCCTGGTGTCGGTCATCGGGTTCATCCTGCTGCTGCGAGAAGGGGTTCGGAGGCGGCGCCGCGCGCGCGGGCGACCAGCGCATCCACGTCGAGGATCAGCGCCACGCGCCCGTCGCCGAGGATGGTGGCGGCGGCGACGCCCGGCACGCGGCCGTAGTTGGTCTCAAGGCTCTTGATGACGACCTGGCGCTGGTCCTGGATCGCATCGACGACCAGCGCGCTGCGCCCGCCGCCCTCGCTCTCGACCAGCAGCGCCACGCCCTTGTCGCCGCCGACCACGCGCCGGTGCGGGCGAAAGCCCAGTTCGGCGGCGGTGTCGATGATCGGCACGAAGCCGTCGCGGTCGGCGATCACGGCGTTGCTGGCGCCGAAGGCGCGCAACCGTCCTGCGTCGAGGCTCATGGTCTCGACGATGGCGCTGAGCGGCGCCACCAGCGTCTGGCCGTCCACCGTCACCACCATGCCGTCGAGCACCGCCAGCGTCAGCGGCAGCGACAGCGTGAACTCCGAGCCATGGCCACGCTTCGATTTCAGGAAGATCCGCCCGCTCAGCGCATGGATCGAGCGTTTCACAACATCCATGCCGACGCCCCGCCCGGAGATGGCGGAGATCTTTTCGGTGGTCGAAAAGCCGGGCAGGAAGATCAGGTTGTCGATCTCGCTTTCGGTCAGCTGGGCGTCGGCGGCGACCAGACCCTTGCCGATGGCGATGGCGCGCACCTTGTCACGGTTCACGCCCGCGCCGTCGTCGCTGATCTGGATCACCACGCGGCCCGAGCGGTGCGCGGCGGACAGGCGCACCACGCCCTCCTCGGGCTTGCCCGCGGCCAGCCGGTCGGCGGGGCTCTCCAACCCGTGGTCGATGGCGTTGCGGATCATGTGGGTGAGCGGGTCGGCGAGCCGCTCGACCACGGTCTTGTCCACCTCGGTCCACTCGCCCTCGGTGACCAGCCGCACCTTCTTGCCGGTGGCGTCGGCGACTTCGCGCACGATGCGGCTCATGCGCTGGAACAGCGGCTTGAGCGGCTGGGCGCGGATCGCCATCACGCTTTCCTGAATCTCGCGCGTCAGCTGGTCAAGCTCGTCCAGCCCGCCCGAGACCGCCGGATCGCGCGCGCCATCGGCGCCCTGCACCGCCTGCGCCAGCATCGCCTGATTGATCACCAGCTCGCCCACCAGGTTGATCAGCCGGTCCACCCGGTCGAGATCGACGCGGATCGTCGCGGGCGCCGCCGTGGCGGCGGCGCGCTGGGCGGCGGCCTCCTCCGCCGCGCGGGCGGGGTCGGCGGGTTTGGCTGCGGTCTTGTCGGCGGCGGGCGGGTCGGCGGCTGGCGCGGCTGCCGACGGATCGGCGGGCGCATCTTTCGGCGCCGGGCGCAGCGCGTTCAGGATCGCCGCCGGATCGGGCGCCGCCGCAGCTTGAGCGGCGGGCGCCGCGGCTTCAGCGGCGGGCGCGGCCTCGCGGCGGATCACGAGGTCGCAATCCTCCTCGCAGAACTCGAACACCTCGCGCGCCGCCTGTTCGTCGCGGTCGGTGACGATGTGAATGTCAAAGCCCAGATAGGCGCCGTGCGGGTCGAGCGCGTCGAGCAGCGGCGCCTCCGACAGATCGCAGGTCACGGTCATCGCGCCCAGCCGCTCAAGCTCACGCAGCAGCACCACCGCGTCGTTGGCCTTTTCGTAGAGCTCGACGCGCGGCCGGAACAGGATGCGCAGCGCGCCGCCGGCCTTTGCGTCTTCGGCGGCGGGCGCGGGCGCCAGCGACGGCAGCGCCATCGGCTGCGGGGTGAAGGCCGGTGGCGCCGCCATCGGCTGCGGCGTGAACGCCATCGGCTGCGGCGTGAACGCCATCGGTTGCGGCGTAAACGCCATCGGTTGCGGCGCAAAGGCGGCGGGGGCGGGATCGGAGGCGGACACAGGCGCGGCGGGCGACGGCGCCTTTTCCTTGCCGCAGAACCCGGCGATCTCGTCGGCCAGCCCGCGCCACAGCGCCTCGTCCACGTCGTCGCCGTTGCGCGCCGCGCTCACCAGATCGGCGAGCACGTCGGAGGCCCGCAGCATCGCCTTCATCAGCGCGGGGCCAGCCTCCAGCCTGTCGCTGCGGATCTCGTCCAGCGCGGTCTCGAACACATGGGCGAAGCTGACCAGCGTGGTCAGCTTGAACGCCCCGGCGCCGCCCTTGACCGAATGCACCGCGCGAAACACCGCGTTGACCGTCTCGCTGTCGGTGGCGCCGTCCTGCATCTGCAACAGGCCGGTCTCCAGCTCGGCGAGCTGTTCGTCGCACTCCTCGAAAAAGGTCTGCCGAAGCTGGGCGAGCACGTCGTTCGACATCCGACCCTCCCCCTCAGGCCGCGACGCGGCGCACGACGTCCACCAGCCGGGTCTGCTCGAACGGCTTGGTGATCCAGCCGGTCGCCCCGGCGGCGCGGGCGCGGTTCTTCAGCGCGGCGTCGCTTTCGGTGGTCAGCACCAGGATCGGCACGCCCGCGAGGCGGCTGTCCCTGCGCACCGCCTCGATGAATCCGAAGCCGTCCATGTTGGGCATGTTGATGTCGGTCACGATCACGTCGGGCTTTTCGCCCTTCAGCGCCTCCAGCCCCAGCAGGCCGTCGGCGGCCTGGATCACGCGATAGCCGCTGTCCTCCAGCGTCACGCGCAGCATGTCCCGCATGGTGCGGCTGTCGTCCACGGTGAGAACGGTCTGGGTCATGCGGCTGCGTCTCCGTCGGTCAGGCTGTCAGGCGTCAGGCCCATCAGGCGCAGCGCCTCGGCAAGCTCGGGGGATGGCTCGATCAGGGTGAGCCGGGCCTTGTCGGCGCGCCAGGTGGCGGCGGCCGACAGCAGCACTTGCGCGCACTGGCCGCCCAGCCGCTTCACCTGCGCCGCGTTGATCTCGACCGGGCCGCCGCGCAGCGAGCGCAGGCTGTCCAGCAGGCCGGGCGCGGCGGCGGCGTCGAGCGACTCGGGCAGCGCGAAGACGCGCGGGACGGCGACAGATGCGGCGGCGGATGCGGCGGAAGGTTTGGCGCGCGCCATCTCAGAACTCCTCCCAGCCGGCGTCGGCGGCCCCGCCCGCCGCCTTGCGCGGCGGCGGCGGCGCGGCGCGGCGCGCGGGCGCGGGCATGGCTGCGGCGGGCTTGCGCGCGGCGGCGCGCAGCGGCGTGACGGTGGCGGCGGGCTTTGCGGGCGCGGCCCTTGGCGCGGGCGCCGAGGCGGAGGCCGGACGCGCGCGGGTGCGGAAGGCGCCGACAAGGCGGGCGAACTCGTCGGTCTGCGCCGACAGCGCGCGCACCGAGGCGGTGACCTCCTCGACCATCGCAGCGTTCTGCTGCGTGATCTGATCCATCTGGCCGACCGCGCCGCTGACCTCCTGCAGGCCGGTCGCCTGGTCCTGCGCGCTGCCGGCGATGTCGTCCACGGCGGCGTTGATCTCGGCGACGCCCGCGATGATGCGCTCCAGCGCCGCGCCCGCCCCGCCGACCAGCTTGACGCCGTGCTCGACCTGCCCCTTGGAGGACATGATCAGGCCCTTGATCTGCTTGGCGGCGTCGGCGGAGCGCTGCGCCAGCGCGCGCACCTCCGAGGCGACCACGGCGAAGCCGCGGCCCGCCTCGCCCGCCCGCGCCGCCTCGACGCCCGCGTTCAGCGCCAGCAGGTTGGTCTGGAACGCGATCTCGTCGATCACGCCGATGATCTGGCCGATCTTCTCCGACGAGCTTTCGATCTCGCTCATGGCGCCGACCGCGTCGCGCACCACGGCGCCGCCGCTCTCGGCCTCGCTTTTCGCCCGCGCCACCACCTGCCGCGCGTGGGCGGCGCCGTCGGCGGTCTTGCGGGTGGTCGATGCGATCTCCTCGATGGCGGCGGCGGACTCTTCGAGGCTCGCCGCCTGGCTCTCGGTGCGCTGCGACAGGTCGTCGGAGGCGGCGGAGATGTCGCCCGCCGCGCCGCGCACCGTCTCGGCGTTGGCGGTGATCTGGCCCAGCGCCGCCTCCAGCGCCTCGAAGGCGGCGTTGAGATCGTCGCGCAGCTTCAGATACTCGGGCGGGAAGGTCGCGCTGACGCGATGGGTCAGGTCGCCCTCGGCCATGCGCGACAGCGCGACCGCCAGTTCGCTGACCACATGGGCCTGCGCCTGGGCGGCGGCGGCGCGCTCGGCCTCCACCGTCTTGCGCTCCTCCTCCTGCGCCACGCGGGCCTGCGCGGCGTCGCGCTCCAGCTCGTCGCGTTCGATGGCGGCGACGCGGAACCGCTCGACGGCCTCCGCCATGCGGCCCATCTCGTCGCTGCGGCCCTCGCACCCCGTGGTCACGGTCTTGTCGCCGGCCGCCAGCCTGCCCATCGCCGCCGTGATCGCCGCGATCGGGCCGGTCACGCTGCGGCTCAGGAACAGGATCACCACGCCGACCACCGCGGCCGCGATCAGCAACCCGGTCAGCGCGGCGGTCCAGCCCTCGTCGGCGGCGGCGGCGGCGATGTATTCCATGTCCCACGCCACCGCCAGCCTGCCGAACTCGCCGATCGGCGCGGCGACCAGCACATGCTCATCGGTGGCGTAGGCGACCGTCTCGGCCGCCGACCCCAGTCGGCCCAGCGCCTCGGTGACCTCCGGCTCGACGACGTTATCGGGATACAGACGGAACGTGGCGCCCTCGCGGTCGAGCACCATGATATGCGCGACATGGTTGCCGGGGCGGGCGAGGATGCGGTCCATCACGCCCTGCACCACTTCGGCCTTGCCCCATTTCATGCCGCCGGTCATCTGCTCGGCCATCAGATCGGCGATGACCGCATTCGCGCTCACCGCCTCCTCAATCACCGAGCCGCGCAGCGCGTTCACCTGAAGCGCCACCAGCAGCGCGATGCCCAGCAGCACCGGGGCGACGGTGATCAGCGCCGCCTTGCGCGCCAGCGACGCGCCGAAGCCCTTGCGGGCGGGGCTGGCTGCAGCCGTTTTCGTCTCGACAGTCATGCGGCGCGTCTCCTCGCAAGGCGTGGCGGTTACTGGACCAGCAGATCGACGTTGAAGCCGACCGTGACCGCGCCGATGGCGGCGCCGGTGGCGGGATCGACCAGCGTGAAGCTCGCCTGGCTCTGCATGGTCTGGGTCGACTCGTCGAACTCGACGTCGTCCACGAACAGCGCGGACGGCCCGGCGCCATAGGATTTCTGGAACTTCGCCTCGTCGCCCTGCCAGTAGTCGGAGGTGCGCTCGCTCTGGCCCACGTTCAGGCCCAGATGGTCCATGACGAAGATCTCGGTCACCAGCCCGCCGTGCTTCGCCTGCACGTCCTTGAGATAGGCCGAGATGGCGTTGGCCATGGTCTCCTGGATCATCGGCCCGTCGCCGGCCTTGATCTCGGCGCGCCATTGCAGGTCCATCGCGTCCACCGCCGCCTGATCGAGCGCGGCGTGCTGGGCGTTCTGCTCGCGGATCGCGGCCAGCACCACCGGCGCGGCGATCTCGGCCTTCAGGCCGCCCGCGACCAGCTTTTCGATCGCCGAGACGTAATCGGTGGAGGCGAAGGACGGCGCCGCCATCAGCAGGGCGACGGTCGAGGCGAGGATCTTCTTCATCGGAAACACTCCTTTGATACTGAGAAACAAGGGCGGCGCGCCTATTCGGCGGCCATCATGCGCGGCGCGCCCGCGCGCGCCGTGGCGGCCCGGCGGTCAAGCCGGAACACATCGACAATCTCGGCCAGCTGGGTCGCCTGCCCGTCCAGCATCCGCGCGGCGGCGGCGCTCTGTTCGGCCAGCCCGGCGTTCTGCTGGGTCAACTCGTCCATGCGCATCACGGCGGTCGAGATCTCCTCGACGCCGGAGCTTTGTTCGCGGCTGGCGGCGGAGATCTCGCCGATGCTCTCGGCCAGCTCCGCGATGGACGCGGCGATGCTGTCCAGCGACTGCCCGGTGCGCTGCACCAGATCGACGCCCTGCGTCACATGGGTCGCGCTCTCCGAGATCAGCCCCTTGATGTCGCGCGCGGCCTCGGCCGAGCGCTGCGCCAGCGTGCGCACCTCCGAGGCGACCACCGCGAAGCCGCGGCCCGCCTCGCCCGCGCGCGCCGCCTCGACCGAGGCGTTCAGCGCCAGCAGGTTGGTCTGAAACGCGATGCTGTCGATCAGCGTGGTGATATCGGCGATGCGGACCGAGCTTTTCTCGATCAGGTCCATGGCCGACACCGCCTGCGCCACCACCGCCTTGCCCTCGCCCGCGCGCGTCGAGGCGTCGCGCGCCTGGGCGTTGGAGCGCACGGCGTTCTCGGCGTTGGATTTCACGGTGGAGGCCATCTCCTCCATGGTCGCCGCCGTCTGCTCCAGCGAGGCGGCCTGGCTTTCGGCGCGGCTCGACAACTCCTGCGAGCCTTCGGCGATCTCGGCGGTCGAGCCGCGCAGCGCCTCGCCGGTCTCCTTGATCTGGCCGACCAGCGACGAAAGCTTGTCGATGGTGCCGTTGACCGAACCGGCCAGCGTGGCGAAAACGCCCTCATAGGCCCCGTTCATGCGGTGGGTCAGGTCGCCCTGCGCCATCGCCGCCATCACGCCGTCGATCTCACGCATATAGCCGTCGAGACTGCCGTAAACCTCATACAGCGCCGAGGCGACGGCGCGGGTTTCCGGCGTCAGGTCGTCCATGGCGATACGCTGCACGAAGTCGCCCTTCAGCGCGGCGTTGATCACGGTGGCGATCTTGTCGGCGGAGCGCAGGGCGTCGGTCTTTTCCAGCCACTCCACCACATAGCCGGTCTTGGCGCCCGCAGCGTCGCGAATCGCGGTGACGCGCAGCTCGAAGAAACGGTCGTCGAAGTCGATCTTCGCGACCATGGTGCGCTCAAGCCGCTTGAGCATGGCGCGGTTGTGGTCGGGCGCCTTGTGAAACACGTCGATGTTCTTGCCGCGCAGGCTGGTCACGTCCACCGGCTGCGGACGCGACGCCCAGAAGTCGCGCGACTGCGCCAGCGACCGCTCCAGCGCCGGCATGACATAGGTGATGGTCAGATCGGCGTCGGCGATCATGATATTGGCCGAGGCATTGTCGAGCGCGGCGCGGTTGCGCGCGGCGTCCACCAGCGTCCGGTCCAGCGCGGCGAGGCTGCGGCCATGCCGCCAGAGCGCCGCGCCGACGCCAAGCGCCGCCGCCAGCGCGACGACCGACGCGCCCGCCGCCAGCGACGACCCCGACGCCTGCGCCGCCGCGCGCACGGTTTCGCCCGCCGCCAGCGCCATCGCCAGCGCGCTGAACCCGATGCCCATGGTCATCGTCCGCGCAAAACCGGCGGACGTGGATTTCTCGCTCGTGACGGCTTTGGTGGACGCAGCGCCCATACCCACACTCCCTGCGCAATCGGATACGAGGGCGATTAGGGGCGGCGGGGCTGAACGGGTGGTTAAGCGCGCGGGGCGCCGGTCACGGCAAAATGCGCGCGATTAACGGTAAATTGCGGCAGGCGCCCGGTCAGAGCGCGCGATAGACGAAGCCGTCGCCGTGCGCGTCGCCCTCCGCCAGCGCCGCGGCCCTGATCGCGCCGTGGTTGGGCGCCTTGGAGCACACCGGATCGACCGTTCCCGCGTCGCCGCTCCAGGCGAACGCCTGACAGCGGCAGCCGCCCCAGTCCTTTGTGCGGCGGTCGCAGCTTTTGCAGGGATCGGGCATCCAGTGCGTGCCGCGATAGGCGGTGAAGGCCGCGCCGTCGCGCCAGATGTCGGCGAGCGGACGGTCGCGAATCGTCTCGAACGTGAGGTTTGTGATCGTCTCCGCCGCGTGGCACGGCAGCACCTTGCCGGTGGGCGTCACGTTCAGCCCCACCCTGCCCCAGCCGCCCATGCAGGGTTTTGGGAACCGCGCCAGATGGTCGGGCGTCACATAGTCGATGGCCATCACGCCCATCAGCCGCTGCGTCGCCTCTGCGGCGATCTCTCCGGCGCGCTTCACCTGTTCGGCGGTCGGCATCAGCGCGGCGCGGTTGCGATAGGCCCAGCCGTGATACTGGGTATGGGCGATCTCCAGCCGCCGCGCGCCCAGCCGCAGCGCAAGGTCGATGGTCTCCTCCAGCCGGTCGAGGTTTTGGCGGTGCATCAC
>Ga0210025_1003074_pt1 | contig 15475 bp, 12 predicted proteins | sample CryGeyme20150102_FD_183989 | JGI IMG/M metagenome (GOLD analysis project Ga0210025, IMG submission 183989) | Groundwater microbial communities from Crystal Geyser aquifers in Utah, USA - Crystal Geyser metaG 2015-0102 (SPAdes) (version 2) | ecosystem: Environmental > Aquatic > Deep subsurface >...
TAGTAAATTGCCGAGTTTCTCCATACCCTACAACTACCTAGCTAGCTAGCCCCCGACACCTGGGAGCTGGTAGAGTCGAGCACAGCTTTGCTGTGCTCGGAATGGGAAGGTTCCAGACGATACACCTGAAGACGCACAAAGGTTCTTTTATTGACCCACCCGGCATGAAGTTTATCGGAGGCAACTTTGGTAGCTGTGCACGTTTGAAAGAAAGAAACTAGCTAAGATTAGGTTTCGTGTGTTTGCAGGGGGGGATTTGCCCCCTAGGGGGTATTCGCCCCCTGCGCTGAATTTAATTTTTTTGCACCAGCACTGCACCACCACAATATTATACTCCTGGTATGTAATTTTTTTGCACCACAATTTTTTGCACCAGCCACAATGATATGCTGCAGCCACTGGATCGACAGCCACTGGATCGACACCAGCCACTGGAGTCGATCGACAGCCACTGGAGTCGATCGACAGCCATTGGAACGACAGCCACAGTCGATCGATCGACAGCCACTCCTGGAGCCACTGAAGTCGAGCAACAGCCACTGGAGCCACTGGAACGACAGCCACTGGAGTCGATCGACAGCCACTGCTGGAGCCACTGGAACGACAGCCACTGGAGTTGATCATCGACATCGATCAATTGACAGACACTGAAACAACAGGCGTGCACTGCAGCCACCACTGGAACCACGACCACTGGAACGACAGCCACTGGAGCTACTGGCTAGAACGACAGCCACTGGAGTTGTTGATCGACACGACATCCACTTGGTGAACAACAGACACTGCAGCAACTGGAACGACAGGCACTGCAGCCACTGGAACCACGAGCCGCAAACGACAGATACTGCCTCGTCCTGTGCACTAAAATCACAAGGGAATTTTTAGCAGGCATTTCAGTAGTCTATCCCCAGTGAATTTAGCACACCTTTATATACTAGTGTCTTTAACCTGTACGTAGGCAGCCTCTACTTGTAGTACTCATCCTATGGCACTATCATTTCTATTCTTATACTTTGGTAGGTACTGTATTAATCTACTGTAGTAGACCTAGTAGAGTAGATCTACCACAATACTTGTCTAGTGGTCTAGTATTTTTATCAAGGATAATGCATGACAATTTAATTCGGCGCAGGGGGCAAATACCCCCTGCAAACACACGAATCGGAAACGCAGCCACCTTGGATCGTTTGAGGTCGTATCTTTGTTCCGGCCAACTACTGGCTCTGCCTAAATTGATCAACGAACGGTTAGGACTGGTGTAGTTCCTACGGTGTCACCTTTGGGGTTCCAGGAAAGCGAGCTGCCGGGCTTTTCGACGAAGGGGAGAGCATTGTTTGAACCGCCAGATCGTGGCGCTCTGAAGACATGCCCTCCGGGCCAGCATACACTTGTCGGCGGTAGCACCATTCTCCATTAATCAAAACCTTACAATCAACCATAGTTCCAATATCGTGTTCAATGGTGCTGTCGAAGTACGAATCAAGATAAGGGTTGTTCACGAGAAGTTTCATGAGGAGAGCAACAATCTTGCCACGGAGAGCACCGGGTTGAACCGGGGCAATTGGGTGGCGTTTTTTTACAGGGTCCATAAACCAAGGCGCGTAGGTATTCATCCCGTGAAATTCTTGCTCTGGGTCGTCGTAGGTTTCGGGGAGTCCGCACATCTTGCTCACATCAACGACGGAGACGGGAGCAGAGTCAGGTGAAAGATCTTCTGGAGCGGACAGCGCCAATTCCCAATCATATAGAGACGTTTGTTCGGGTTTCCCGTTGTAGATGGCGAGATAAACACTGGGTCTAGAATTACCGTATAGCACAACACAGGGGCGAAACTTGTACGTGACAGTTTCGCCCGGCTTTTCTGCCGAATTGTCTTGATTCTCAAGATCAAAGAAAGGAAATCGGACCTTGGCAATATCGCACTCAGTAAGCGCTTCCAGCTGCTCTTCCAACAGGGACGCACATTCATCCTTGGACAATTGCGTTTCATCTTCAAATTCAATGCTGTTGCGGTTCATGGTTTCAAGGCGAAACAACATGCGATGATGTGGAGGCCCGTCTGGGTCGGACCCTTCTGTTTGAACAACAAAGATAGTTCCCAGATCAATGAGGCAACGGGAGCACGAAGAGAAGCGAGGAAGACGGTCAGCGGGAGCAGGAAACTCTCGAGAGGCAAAGCGGCGTCCTTGGAAAGTCATGGTAATGTATGCAAAATGTTGACGATGGCTTGCTGCTGCTGCTGCTGCTGCTGCTGCTGCTGCTGCTGCTGCTGCTGTGGTTGTGTGAAGGAGTTCGCTGCTTTCTTGCCCTGCCGCGGCGCACGTTTGAAATTGGCGAGCGAGGTAGATGATTGTTTGCGACTGCCAGGAGCGGTAACACGACTAAATCGCGACAAGACACGACATGTCTCGCGAGAAAATGCGAAAAAATAAGACTGGCGCACTAGCATAATAAGCCCAGGTGGACCACAAGTCCAGTGGCAGTTTGTCTTCTATTAGCGATACACGACTACAGGAGTCCATGAGAGACTAGTCCACTAGTATCCACTAGTTTGCCATAATTCTAATATTTACTACTAATACAAAGCTATCTGTCTATCACAAGACTTTTACGCTAGAAACCAGGGGCAAAAGTCTGCCATGCGTCCGGAAACCCCTAAATAAGTTTTTGAGATACGGTCCGTTGAAGTTTACTTTGTGGCTCAGTCCCACGTGTTACTTGTCTCTCTGAAACGTCTTCACCTATATGAAAAACCATCAGATCATTAAACTATCTATATCACTGAATAGAGCATTGAAAATACTATACGATGGTATGCCTATCAAAAAATCGTGTTTTCCGGGCGACGTACAGACATGCCCCTGGTTTCTAGTGCGCCAGTCTTAAATATTACTCTTTTACGCCGTACTATGGTACCTGGTACTAGTCTACTGTAAGCTCTGTATCGAGATGGTCGCAAACCAATGAGACCCCACCCGTTTAACCGGTTAACGGTCAGCCGGACGGCCCGCCGCCACATTTACATTTTCTGGACGTTCGGATCCCAGCCAGTGGAATGTTCTATTAGTACTGAACCAGTTACCAATAGACTACCATGTACCAGTAGGTATAGTAGTCTAATAATCGCCAACCACTCTTACAGTGGGTGGCCTATCAAAGTTTTATGTGTCTGTTACTCCCGTGTTGAGTCACGACGTGAGCAAGATAAATATTTAGCATACTATTCTAAGAGTGGAGTACTGAAATTTTCTACAGCGTCTAGAAGGCATATTCATGGTATTATATTTTGCTTAGTGTATGTACATTTATCAAGAGGGGGTCTACGGCGTAATGTATCTTAACTTATGTTTTTACAAAGTGTTGATCGTAATAACCACAATTTAACCGCAATCATTAACATCATTACTTTGTTTCATATTACGCTTATTTATTCTATAATAAACAATTGTAACATACTCTATGTTTAGCTGAATTCTATGTATTGTTCGAGTTAATGAAATGTAACTTGATTGTTTTTTTAATTGTTATTGTTTAATTTTGTTTTGCCCAATTATGCACTAATGATATGTATTTAAGATAATAAGTTAATCCATAAATAAGAAGAATCTTGCTTTGTTTTTAGCATCAACCAAAGGTTATTTTTATTTCCGATTAATGGTTATAGTGAAATTATTAGTATCATTACTTTCCCTTAAGGAATCGTAGTTTTAGGGACTGGTATGGAGTCCTGATGAAGGAAATTAAGCGCTGGTTTGTTCTGAATGAAGGGTTGATTACATCTCTTTTTGGTAACATAAAAGAAGAATTAATGTTATTATATATACTGAAGTGTGTGTTAGTCCGAATTTTGCAATCAAACGTAATGGCTATTCAATTGATGTGTGTTTTCTGGTCTTGGTGGACGACGAAGCAATGTGGCAATAGTTGATGGTGTTGGATCATTTTCGTCCTCGGTTGTTGCAGTAATGCGAAGAGGAGGAGAAAGAGCTTCATCTCCTTCCTGCCTTGTTGTTTCTTTGTTGGTTTCTGTACTATTTGGTAAGTCATCATCATCGAAATTGCTCATGTTCCATGTCGATAGTTTAGGAGCATTATTTTCTTTTTTGTTATTGAGTAGTCCAGGAGCATCTTCATGAATTTCATCATCATTCTTTATGTTGAATTTTTTCCGAACTTCTGCTAAGCTTGCTTCTTCAATGTCCTTGCATTTTGGATTGTCTTTTCCTTGTTGAGCCAGTGTCTTGAGTTCATTGTATCATTCAAGACCTTGCAACGACCACCCACCATATTTTGATTGTCCACTGTCTGCAAGAGTGTACCGACCTCTGCAAGCATCTGAATATATACGTATTGCTTGCTTACCTCCAACAATACATTCATCTACCTTATCTGGTTGTGTTGGGTCTTGTTTTTTGCATGGAATGAATCTTACTTTCTTTCCATATTTGGGTCGTAGTTTTTCGTAATTTTCCCATTTTCTTATATTGTTTTCAAAGGTTAGAACAGCAAAGGCTTCATTTTCAATAGTTACGTACTTTTTCCTTGGTTTATCTTTGGGTGTACATTCTGAAATTGTTGCATAACGGCGTTCAGATGCTGTGTACATTTTTGAGTGTCCAAGGGCTGCTGGTAGGAAAGAATCCCAGTACCACGCAAATATTTCCATCAATAGAAAGTCATCTGTATCAACCTCACATTGCAGACACAATAGGACATCTTCGAGAGTAGGCTTGTATTTACCTGTGTACTGCTTGTAGCTTTCTTCCATTCTCGACATTTTGTATGTCCTATATTTTGCAAAGTCAGCAAGAATGAAGTCCGCATACTTCATCAGGAACGTTGTTTCCGTCAACTTTTCTGTCCGTTCATTTTTTTCCGTGCATTTCCAAATTATTTTACAAATGTCCTTTGCTTAATGATTGTCTGTGATGAACTTAACTTTGCGCCAAATGCTGTCACGGATAGTAGTCTGAATTCTACCTACCTCATTGATGTCCAAGTTTTGTTTCTCCTTACCGTTCATGCGTGCAATACTTTTTGGTATAACAGTGGAGTGTTCGGATTCCAATTTTTTGTACATTTCTTTCCAATGATCTGCTTGTTTTTGGATTTCCTTGTGCTGCTGCTGCATTGATTATTCCTCCGGTGGCGGTAATGTTCCTCTGTTATCTTGGTTACGTACTCTTTGGTTTTGAGTTCTTCTCAGCCCAGCAAGGTAGTCATTGTCATTAGTATTACCTCGTTGTGCAATGATAAGCGATTGTGAAGTGTGTGAGTGAGAAGAACTGCTCCTTTCAGAATAGCTTCGTTCATCATTTCGGGAAAACAAATGATGTGTAGAGTCTTGAGACAACAAGGAAGGGTTCTCCCTTGTTGGTCGATGTAGCACTCGTCTTCTTTTAGGAGGTAATGGGGGGTCTGTATTTGTTTGGAAGAATTGCAAGATAGCAGCAGGGGTGTCCGCAAAGTTAGGGGTCTATCATTAGTTAACATTATTCTATATCCTAATGCATCAACACTACACATTTAGTAAGTGAAATTACCCATGGAATCATCTTCTTCTTCGGTCATGTCTAGTCCTTCCTCGTCTTCATTGCTTTCCTTTGGGGAATGGTATTCTTCAGACGGTTCCTCCTCATCAAGTTCCCGTAATCTTCTATTTACTCTTTGGTTGTTTCTGGATAGTCTGTTTGGCATTGTTTAATAGTTTTGTTTGTTAATATTATTATTTAGTTCCTTTTTATTAGTTGTTTTACTAGTATTAGCACTGCATTTTATTTTCTTTACCGGTATTTTGGTGGGCATTGTTTTCCCCCTCACAGCACCTGCCGGGTTACCTTTTCTTTTTTAAAGTTGCAATTAATTAGTGTGTATTGTAGCAATGCTTTTAATTGTGGTGTTCAAATTAATAATATTTACAGTTACCTTGGGTTATGCCTGCTTTTTTGGTGATATCACTAGTGGTGGAATTACTCTACCCTAATCATCGCGTGCACTAATATGTAACATCGCAATCCCAAATAAATGGGAAACATCGCAATCTCAAATACATGTATAATTTTTCAGTGCGCACATGTGATCATAGCTATTTAATTTTGGTTCAATTACTATGCAGCCATTCTAGGTTACTCATCACGCAAGTAGTATCTTTATTGTTTCCCCTTTATTATTGCCTTATTTACCCTGTGTGTGAACTCCTAGGCCGGATTGATTTATGATAAATGTATAGCTGCATTTATTTTTATTTTTATTTATGGACTGCAACAATTTTAAGTCCCATTAGCACTTGATCGACAATGTTTAATGCTATGTATGTTTTATTTATTTAGTATTTTTTTTTGTGTGCCCGTGTTTGCATAACTAAAATGAATGTGGTTCTATAATTTTTCTAATCCTGTTTGTCCACGTATAACTAAACTGTATGTGGTTCTATAATTTTTTCTAATCTTGTTTGTCTATGTATCATTGGATACGTAGTATTTTTTTTGTTTTTCTATTACCATTTATTTCTTGATCGGCCATGAATGAATTTTTTATTCTTCATATTTACTTGATACAAAATTTAAATTATATTTTATGATCACCTTTGCTATTTTCGGTTTGGTCTCCTTCAATGGTTTTTTGTACCCAATCCAGCACCCATGATGTAATATTCTTGAATCACATCAATAGGCTGGCAAAACCAAAATTATGTATCCAACAGTGGAGTGTTTTTTGGTTCAATCATGAATAAAAAGGCACAATGTATGCCTTTTACTTTGCACCTCTGCACGGAATTCCCACAATGTGCTTCTATTTTACCAGCAGTTGCTTGTCCTACCTGCCCATTTTTTGAAAGAAAGAGTGACCCTTTTTCCGTGAGGTGGCACGCAAACCCGAAATAAGCTGGTATTGTACTAGCTAGAGGTTAACGTGCCCTGACATCATTTGAAGGAGTGATTTTGGGTCTTGTGTCATTCTTTTTTCCAGTGCGTCGGCACGTAAAACCCAAAATCAGCTGGTATTTTATTAGCCAACGGTTTACGTGCCCAGACATCAGAAGCAAGAGCGATCCAACGCCCTCATGTCTCTATGTATTGCACATGCTTTACTCCGCCGCGGCGGAGTTAAGCTTGTGTGTCCCTTTTCCCATGAGGTGGCACGCAAACCCCCAAATAAGCTGGTATTTTACTAGCAAGAGGTTTACGTGCCATGACATCGGATGAAGGAGTCATTTTGGGTCTTGTGTCATTCTTTTTTCCAGTGCGTCGGCACGTAAAACCCAAAATAAGCTGGTATTTTACTAGCCAACGGTTTACGTGCCCAGACATCAGAAGCAAGAGCGATCCAACGCCCTCATGTCTCTATGTATTGCACATGCTTTACTCCGCCGCGGCGGAGTTAAGCATGTGTGTCAGTTTTTGATTACTAGAGTTTTTTGAAAGGAATTTTAAGCGCGCTTTTTACCAGTACCTCCTGACAATCGACACAAGTAATCAACAACTGTCATCTATTCTTATTATCGCCACGGCACAACGACGACGACAACGAAGAGTGTCGCTTTTTCCTGTGCGCTGGTATGAAAACCCCGAAATAAGCTGCTATTTTACTACCAAGAGGTATTCGTGCCGAGACATCAGACAAGAGATCATTCTCCACGTATTATCGCCACGGCACAACGAAGAGTGTTACTTTTTCCTGTGCGCTGGTTTGAAAACGCCAAAATAAGCTGCTATTTTACTACCAAGACGTATTCCTGCCAAGAAATCAGACAATAGATCATTCTCCACGAACGAACCACTGCATTTCCAGGACGACAACGCAGAGTGTTCCATTTTCCTGTGCGCTGGTACAAAAACACCGAAATAAGCTGCTATTTTACTACCAAGAGGTATTCGTGCCGAGACATCAGACAACAGATCATTCTCCAAGATTGACCGCACCTATACTACGGCACAAACAACCAAACGACCGCACCTCTACTCGGCACAAACGACCGCACCTCAGAAGACAACAGATCATTCTCCACAAACGAACCACGAACTATGGCACCAAAGACAGCACCTCTACAGCATCATGAATCCATTACCAGCAGGTAGAAAGGGCCATCCAAAGGACAGTGGAACCTATACAGAAAGCGAGAAACTGTCAGCATTTATGAACTATCGGCGCATGAACAATAATACCTACACTGATTTGATGGTAATTGCATCCCAATTGTACACTTTCATTACCGGGGCCTTTCCAGTTCCTGGCAAAAGATCTGGAGATGATACCTCTTCAAGATTGAAATTGATATTTGATAATTGTGCTAAGAAAGACAAATTAACTGATTCCGAATCAAGTGACAAACTGTTTAAAAAATTCTGGAATCATGTGTCAGATATTCGTTCTCTTGTAACCATGGCTTTTAACAGGCATCAAGAAACAATCACGAGAGCCCAAAAATTGGAACTATTTTTTAATGGTATGGAGATTGTGTCCCGCAGCGATGTACGTGCTTATCTAAGTTCATGTGGTAAGAGAACTAAAGAAAAGAAATTGAAACACAAAAAGGCAACACCTATGAGTGCACATGGTGTTCCTCCCGCAGACAAGAAAAGTATATGGAATAGTCAGCAACGATCAAATAATATTGATTCAAGCTCCTCAGAAGACGAACAAGAAATCGAAAAGGCATGTGGACACAAGGCACCAAGAATGAACACAATGACAACCATTGACTCCCTCCCGGATTATGTCATCCCAAGAAACAACATAGCTTTTGGTGTTTCTACACAACTTATGAACCCTGAAGAAGTTTGTTCTGCAATAATTGTTCAGCAACCGAAAGAGATGGAAGAACCATGTCTTGTTCCATTTTTCAATGAAAATGATGATGTGCCCACCAGATGCAACAATATTTATGTCATTGAGAACTCTCCTTGTCAAGTTGCTATTTATCACAACCTTCACACATACTATCATTTTGGAATGAATTCCTATTCTGATGCAAAGCGACTTGCCAATGAATTTTCCGATCGCAAATTTGTTGGTATATCATGCAAACCAAAGCAGTGTAACTACACAAACAAAAACAGGAATTGCAATCCTGAAATCACAGTACTCAACAGTGGAACGAAAGAATATCATGAGTCAGCTTTCCCGAACATGAACTTTGATGCTGAAAGAATTGTGAAGCTGCTTATCTTTATTTTGGATGATGAACGTAATACTAAGTTATTACAAAAGAATGATCGCAATGTTGCTCAATTTAACTTTGGATACGGTCCTTCTCATTGCAGCGATGTTCATCAAACCGATCAATCAGATACAATTCTTCTCAAACCAAAAATTTTGGGGAGCAATCAACTTTATCACCCAGTAGAAAAATGTGCAGCCGATGTACTGCAGGGCTCTGCTGGTATACTCAGTGATCGCATGCAAGATTTCATCAACTGCAATCTCAATGCAAATGGTGGTACACCATTTGATGATGATGACCGCTTCAATGAATTTGCCTTTAATGTAAATGAGAAAACAGGTGCCAAATCATGCCGTGCAGAAGCTTTCTCCATCAATTTTCAATATTTGGGAGAAGAATTTGATAATGCCACTACTAATCCATCCTCCAAAAAAAATGTTGCAACTCCTCTTCACAAAATCCGTGCTTCTGGAAAGCTTGATGGACATCTTGATAAATTTAATTGTTCCATGGCGGGGTACAACATTGTTTGTACCTTCAAATGTTTTCTTGTTGTAAATGGAAGCAAATACTGCTTGACTCATATTCTTTATTCAAGACGATCTTGTTCAGTAATGCTGGAAAGGGAGCGTGCCTATGCAGAACCCATACATGATATCATCAAGAATTATGAGAATGAAGTCCTAATGGGTGCAACTTACCCTAAATTCAAGTTGTCAGAGATTTTTGAAAATTCCCAAGTCCATGATGCAGGTAAACTGGTCAATCTGGCTCAAATTCCAAATCCTGATAAAAAGGCTACACATCGATTCACATTCCGAGAAATTCAAGACAACGCAACTGATGATGATGTCTTGATAGCAAAACAAAAAGGAGCTTACTTCCGTGCTTATGTCATTCCATCCATGGTTACTCCAAGAGGATGGATTTCGGCTTTAGTGAGTGCCTACAGAGAATTATGGAAAGAATATCCTGTGACCCGTCGTCAGGCATTGGCATTTCTCTACATATTCTGTTGTTGCGATTGTCAGGTGAAGGTTCATTTTGTGATGACTGTTATTTGGCCTCCCAAAATAAAAAAAATCGAAAAAATGAGTGCAGAATCTCTATTGGATCTATATCATGATGATTGTCTTGCACATGAATTTCACCCAAATGCAGGAGGTTACGGAAGCAGAATGACACCTAACAGATGGGTGCTCTCGACTAGAGATCATTGCCGGGGTGCACTTGATCTTTTGGATAAATACTTGAAATTGGCAGATGAGAATTCCGAAAAAGAATACAAGACATCTTGTCTCATTGATGACTTTGTGGATGAAAATCAGAGAGCCAAAAAAAGTTATGGCTATGGAAAAATCATGCTAGTGAATGTTTTTAATATTTCAACATTCCTTGGATTGTTGAAAACAAAAGCGGGGGTTCAAAGATCATTTGAGGGTTGGATCAATAAAAAAACAGCCTATGAAAAAAAACTTGAGGAGATGGGTTGTGGAGAACCAGAGCGTCAAATGCAACTACTCAAGCATCTTGCACGCAAAATTGGTTACCCTGGAGACATGAAAATAGCGGAACATGCACTATGCAAAAGTATGAGAGTGCAACAAGCGGTGGATTTGTACTTTCACTCACAATCACTGTTCGATATTCAAAAAAGCAAAAAAAAAAAGGTGTTGTATTGTTGGAGCAAGCTTGGAACAGTAACGTATGGAAAGAGATAAGAATAGTTGTACCGAAAGACGATTTGGTTGATGAAGAATTGCTGGGATTTACCGAAGAAGATATTGCGGAGTGGCAACAAGAACATAATGGTGAATCAATGTTAGAAGTATAATTAATATTTTTGGAGTAAACTTTTCTTTGGATGAAAAAAAAAAACTACGATTCCAAATCACTGTCTGTCTCCACACTGGAGCTCCCGCTATCGCAATTCAATTCATGCTCCTCATTGTTGTCAATATCCGTCTCAAATACAACTGATTGTTAAATCTTCCTTACCATCCAGGTCACTTCCCTCTCTCTCAGATGATGGAACAGTCTCATAAGTACTGCGCAACCACTTCACAAACTCATCGTCCCATTCACCCCGGGGCCTTAAATGAAGATAGGAATTAGGAGCACCACCTATGTCGGGAACAACCACTGCGGGGTCAACAATTGCTTCAACATCTGCTAGGTAAAGCTTTAAACCAACGACATGATTTTGGCGAATCCGCCGAACCTCAGTGTGAATTCTTTTAAATAATTCGTAATGCCTGTGCAGGCGGGAACCTTCCACTCCAGTATGCTCAACAATGGCATACACAGCTGGTAAAATGGGAGAGTAACCACCATGATTCACTGAATTGTTTACAGGAAGAAAACTTAAGTCGACAAAACCCCACAGTCGACAAGGACACTTGTAATCTCCCCAATCAATGACAACCCAATCTTTCCAAGAACAACCACGGTAAGATGGAGAAGCACAAAAAATATACCCATTACGGTGGTGAGATGTTTTCACGACCAAGGATTGACACCATGCTTCCACTTTGTTTTGAAGATGTGCAACAAAATTGATAAACTCTTGCTCAACGAAAATGGAGGCATTGTTCTTGACTGATGAGGCAAGTGACATAACATATTTACTCGTACGATCAGAATATTCAACAATATACTGAGCTCCAGCAATGACTGGTGGATCAGAAACAATGTCAATATCCAGGGCATTACTGGAAACATGTGAGTATCCTCTGCGGTAGTTCCAAAGAGGCCTACCCTGCATCTCTTCTGAAGCCAACTCGAGAAGATGTGTTTCCAACAAACGTTGACTGGTTTGTTCATCAAAAGTTTCTTCATTTTTCTGAGTGACCTTTGCTGCTCTTTTCGTGGGCTTATGTTCAGCTTCCATTGGGCCAGTGTCGAAATTACCAGGAACACCAAACTTGAGAATATCATCTGCCATGTGCACAATACCATGAAACTTGATGAGTTTCCAACCATTTCCTTCCTGACGATTGCCGATACTCTTAATCAAATACATGAGATACCGAAGCTTCTGCTTTGACCGTAAAACATCACTTCTCAACATCTCTTTACTCTTCAACCACGCTTCCCATTGCAACAACTTGTTCAACAACATAATCTAGTTCCCATACCGTTCCAAATTGGGAAATTTATCTTCCTTACTTTTTTTCAAGTGACTAGGTACCAAGAATTTCTTACCTTCAGAAGAATACATGGCTGTCAAAAGAACAAGCATAATGCCAGAAAACTCCTTCCCTTGAAGCTTCCCCCTTTGGATTCCCTTGCTAAATTTTGTTTTCGGTAAATCTCTATCACTCTGACGGCTAAGTAAAAGACCATACTGAGCACACAGAGAATTCATATGACTGCCGACATTGGAATACTCACTGGAACCAGTTTGTTCAAAGAAACAATCACGGATGTACATAAATATTCCCAATAATATTGCGTGCAACATCTCCATTGGGGTGCCACCATGTACACCTAATTCATCATGTAAACCGAAACGAAGTAAATGAGTCGCATTGTTCTGAAAACAATGTTGAGAAATTTGTTTCAATTCCGTCAAATTCTCATCTGCAATCAAACCATTAATCCACTTGAAAGTTTTGGGCTTGTAACTCAAATAAGGAGAGTCCGATTGTGTCCGTGGACAACAGCAGTAACGACATAACTGCTTTCCACCACTAATATAGGATCCACAGAGACGATTTGCCTCTTCTGTATCACAACAGATATACGGAACAAAAGGAATAAATTCAACACCTTCGTACAAAATTCCCTTGTAATGAAAATTCCACACAAAGCCATTCATCTGCAATGGAATCATACTCTCAAAAATGACAGCAAGAATAGAATGGAAATCTTGCATATTCTTTAAGCCAGAAGATACCTTCTTTCGACCCTCCTTGGAATCTGTGCTGTTGCGACGAGATTCGGCATCCATGTGATTGGAGTCAACAAAAATACGTTTACCTCGAGACTTAAACGACTTTGACACATCAGGAACATAACCAAGAGTGCGCCATAGATAATGCTTGTCTCTTGCTTCACGTCTGAAAATACCAAATGTAAACTTTACTGCTGTAATCTTCAAATCAACAAACTGTCCAGTTGCTGAACCATCAATGTAGAAAAGGATGGGAAGCAGAACTTGTTTCTTCAATGGATTCTTGGAAATCAAACGCTTGTAAGTTTCAATGTACGCTTGTCCCGTGTTGATGTCCCCTAAATGAGTGATATTTGAGGGAGGAGAGGCAAATGGATCGTCATCAAAAAATAAATAATCTTCATCCTTAATACGAGGATCCGTTAACAAGGATTGGAACATAGATGCAGCGTCATTCATGACTATACTGACCTGAGAAGATGAACCAGGTAGTACTACATCCTTGCGAATATTGTACTTCTTGGGATGGATATTGTAGCAAAAATTCAACTGCTTGTAGAGGTTCGTTCTGCTTAAATAATCAGGAGATTCACCCAATTTTTGTTGAGGATATATCTTCCCAGTGTGCATCAGATACCAACGCATAATGTCCTCATAAAGACACAAAGGAGCATTGGTTTTGCGGATAATTGACAACAAATCAATGGCTACCTTCTGGTTGGGTTCCAATCTCCAACCAATACTGGTTCCAAATTGATCAAGAAATGCATCGTAATTGGAGTTAATATCTTCAATGACAGCAAATGAATGAATATAATCATCCTCTACACCATTCCAATCATCATCATCGCTGACATCCCAATCAAAATTAGCTTCAAAATCACCTTCATCATCAGCAGCAGCGGCATCATCACCATCGTTCCTGAATCCATTGTGGTAACCTTCCATGTACTCATCAAGACTGAGTGGTACACCATTCTCCCCGAGAATATGGGAACCTTTCCGTTGCCCAAGGCCTTTCACAACATTATTATATCTAGAATGATGCCTAGATACAGCCGAAAATTCAAGAAAATCATTGCTAGGTCCTTCAGCTTCATGAAGCCTACTATGCAATTGACCTTCCATCATTGCACGGCACTCTTCATTCTTGCTAAGATGCTGGGACAATGCACGCCAAGATTTAAAATTATTCCGCTTACAATAACAACAACGGATGTTGGCACTCATTCTGATTAATATTATCTGCTGATTAGTCCTAAACTAACTAAATTTCGATTTTGACATACAGTAGACACCAAAATAAATAACTTGTGCAATAGAGGTAACCGTAAGTAATGCAAAATTAGCCAATGACTATGGCAGTGATATTCATTTACAATTAAAATACCTATGATTGCCCCTATTCTTACCAGATAACCATAATGACGAGGATAGCATTGGGATTCTAGATAACATAATTACCATTAACAACGGACTATACTATTATGGAATTCTGACCAACCATTAATTATCCGTGAATGAAGATCAATCAAGAACAAATTTGGGGTTTGCGTTATCACATAGGCTCAACCTGCTTTCTAGACGAGTGAGACCTAACGCGAGGTTCACGGACCTCGTGAACTGTTAATAAATGTATACTAAATTTGTAGCACAGACCTCAGACCTCGTAATATCACTATATGGATAAGTGCCAATCATCGCAATCCCAAATATGTAGAAGGGTAACCCTTAATATATGGAAGGGTACAAAATATCGTATGCCCATATATAACCATAATAGTGGCTGTATTATATATAACCTTAATATATGGAAGGGTACAAATCATCGCAATCCCAAATATATGCCTTCATATATGGAAGGATACAAATCATCTGATGCCCAAATACATGGGTATTGAACTTGATTACTTACAATCATGTACAAAATCCCTGTAGACTCTCGTACAGCTTCTACAGGGCTTCATTTTTGAAAGTAATCAACTATATGGACAAGGTGCCAATCATCGCAATCCCAAATATATGGAAGGGTAACCCTGATATATGGAAGGGTACAAATCATCGCAATCCCAAATATATGCTTTCATATATGGAAGGATGCAAATCATCTGATGCCCAAATACATGAGTGTTTACCGTGAGCTTGATTACTTACAATCACGTACAAAATCCCTGTAGACTCTAGTACAACTTCTACAGGGCTTCATTTTTGAAAGTAATCAATATCCACAGAGGAGGCACAACAAGACCCCCACTGAAATGGATCTACACGACAGCCACTGGAGTCGATGTCGATCGACGCTACAGCCACTGGAGTTGATCGACGCGACAGCCACTGGAGTCGATCGACGTGACAGCCACTGGAGTCGATCAACGCGACAGCCACTGGAGTCGATCGACGCGACAGCCACCACTGGA